>Ga0116227_10011674_pt1 | contig 14661 bp, 16 predicted proteins | sample S1TSphgellanicum_FD_89693 | JGI IMG/M metagenome (GOLD analysis project Ga0116227, IMG submission 89693) | Host-associated microbial communities from peat moss isolated from Minnesota, USA - S1T2_Fb - Sphagnum magellanicum MG | ecosystem: Host-associated > Plants > Peat moss > Unclassified... | reverse complement strand
TCGGCTCGCCCATCGCGCCGGTCAGCTCCGGCAGGTAAGTACGTACCGGCTGGTTGATGTCCAGCTTGCCATCCTCCGCCAGCAACATGATGCCGAAGGCGCAGAACTGCTTGGTGGTGGAGCCGATACGCATGCGCGTCGCCGGCGTATTGGCGGTCGCATGCTCGATGCTGGCCAGGCCAAAGCCACGGCGGTAAATCACCTGGCCCTTGTGCGATACCCCGACGACAACCCCTGGCGCGTCACTGCGATTCCAAGGCTTGAAGATTTCATCAAGCTTTTGGGTGACGGAGAGGACAGCGGCGGAGCTATTCACGGGGATTGGCACCCAGACTTCGCAGAAACGCCAGAACGTGTCCGGCCACAGTCTCAGCGTTTTTGGCGTCACTCATCAAGGTGCTGTGATTGGCTTCGGCAACGACAACCTGCCGGCTCAAGGGCGCAGGCGCATCCAGCATCAACTTGTCGTGGAGAACTCGCACTTCGGCAAGTTGTGCTGCCTCCGACGGTTTGCCGACAGTGCCGGCAAGAACCGCCAATGTCGGATGTGTCAGCTGTTCAGAAAGACCCGCGACATCGGCTTGAACACTTGGAATCGCATACAGCTCTTCCTGCACGTTCGGAACGAATGTGGGTGCAGAAATTTTTTTGACCAGCCCCTGGAAGCGTTCCCGCTCCATCTTCTTGCTGCCCAGGTGCCAATACAGCGTTGCCAATCCGGAACGCGCGACCCAGTGCAATGCCTTCAGCAAGCGAAGGGCTTTCTGGATCTCTGATTTCTTGATGACATGTTTTGTTGGCGTGGCATCCAGCAAAACGATTGCCGCAACCTGGTCCGGATGCAGCGCCGCGTAATGCCGCGCGTAAAGTCCGCCCAGCGAGTAGCCCACCAGCACGAAGGGCTTCTTGATGTCCAACTGCCCGATCAGCTTCGACAAACGCTGCGAGTTTGCGACGGCGTCACGACCCAGATCGTCACGCGGGCTGGTGCCGGAACCTGCGCGGTCATAACTGAAAACCCGGGTATGCGCGGCCAACAGTGGTTCAATCAGACGCCAGTCCTGCGTACTGCCGCCACCGCCATGTTCAAGCAGTACGTCTGGCAGTGCGCCTGCTGTTCCGCTGACGCGGTAGTACAGCGAACTGCCGCCAAGATGGATCGTTTCTTCGTGAAATGAGTGGGTAGACATGCTTCAGAATTTTGCAGTGAGGTTGAGCCGGAAACTGCGTGGCTGCGTAAAAACATAGAGGCGCGGCGTGATCGCATGCGACAGCTCGGGATTGCCGGGGATGTTGTCTGCGCCGCCCAGCGCCGAGGTCATGGCGTCGACGTTGGTCAGGTTATTGATCTGAAAGCTGAGGCTTGGAGAGAGCGCCAGATCATTACGGCTGACTGCGAAATTCAGGTTCAGCATGTTGTAGCCGCCGACCTGGACGTCATGTTCGATATTGTTAAAAGCGGTTCCCTGGTAGGTGTGCATCAGCGCAGTCTGTGTGCGCCAGGGACCAAAATCATGACCGTAGCTGATGGTCGTTGTTGCCTGGACCTTGGGTGAACTCGGCAATGCGGTCCCGGGTGCAATAACGTTACCTCTGGAGTCCGTGTAAGCGACCGTGGTATCGGCGACGACGTAGGCAGCGGCAGTTTCCAGCGTGAGCCCGGGGATCGGCGTGAGATAGCTTACCGTCGTTTCAGCACCGACACTCCGTGCAGCGCCGACATTCGCCGTGAAGCTGCCGATATTGTCACTCGTGCCCTGATACACCTGAGGGTTTTTCCAGGGGTCATAGAAGCCGGTGAGATCGAAGCGCAAGGTGCGATCCAGCCAGTCGGTGCGCACGCCCAGCTCATAATTCCACAGCGTGCTGGACTTGTACGTAGGCGGCACCGAAGTGAGCACCCCGATATTGAAACCGCCGTACTGGAAGCCGCGCGACACAGTGCCATACATCATGAGCTCGTCACTGTAATGCCAGGTGACGGACGCCTTGGGACTGAAGCCCTTGCCGACCGAATCGACCGATTGCGTGGAGGGACCACCCAAGACCGCAGCCGCACCGGATTTCACGCTGGTGCCGGAAACGCCGGCATTGTACAAGCGGCCGCCCAGCGTCACTTTCCAGTCATCGCCCAGGGTGCGCGACAGTTCGCCGAACAAGGCCTTCTCATCTGCCTTGACCGGATGCAAGCCGGTGGTCGTCGCAATCAGACCCTGTTGCGGGTCATACAGCGAAGCGATTGCAGACAGCGGCAGCGTGTTGAGCAGATTGGCCAGTACCGTGAGGCCTGGGTAAACGTTGAGCGTGGAGTTGATTTCCGCGGTGTAGGTACTGATATACCCGCCTGCCAGCCAGGTCCATGGACCGTCGCTTGGAGAGACCAGTCTCAACTCCTGCTGGTAGCCACTGGTATCAACCTTCCTTCGCGCATGCAGCGTGCGCAAGCCGAGTAGCGCCAGTGGCTCTACGATATAAGAAGAATCAGAGTCGTTGTAACTGTTCTTGGTCTGGTAAGCACTGATCGATACCAGCGTGGCCCAATCAAATACGTAGCGAGCATCCAGGGTAGCCAGGCTGTAACCATTTTCGACCGGTGATGGCGCAGGAGTGTCCTTGCGTACGAACACGCCGTCCGAGTTGGTCAAGAAGCCCATATCAGGAGCATTGCGTTGTCCCTTGATGTACCAGGCATTCAGCGCGAATTTCTCGTTGGGCTGCCACAGCGCCATGACGCGGCCGGTGCGCGTATAACCCTCGTCTGCGTTCGCTTTTTTATACGATGGGTTATCGACGTCGAGCACGCCTGGCTTGTGCTGCCATGAGCCCGCAACACGCAAGGCGACGGTTTCACCCACCGGAGCATTCAGCACCACGCCAAAACTGGGTTCGGTGCCGCCCTGGTTCACGTGTATCCAGTCGGAAGAGAGCAGTCCGCTCCAAGTCCCCAACTCCGGCGTGTTCGGCATATAGCGTATGACGCCGGCCAGCGAGGTCGCACCAAACAGCGTGCCCTGCGGGCCCTTCAGCACTTCCACCGTCTTCAGATCCCAGGGGTCGGGATCGGCGACGGTGTACGAACCATAGGGATCCGACAGCGCCACATCACCATAAACAATGCCCACCGTCTGGTTGGTGTTGTTGTCCGGGCCCACGCCACGTATGGCGAGCTTTCTCTGGGTGGCACCGGCAATTTCGTCCTGACTGTTGATGCCGGGCACCGACTGGATAAAGTCCTTGAGTTCGTGGACGCCCATGTCCTGCAGCTTTTGCCCGGTCAGCACCGAAATGCTGGCCGGGATTTCTCGCACCAGCTCAGGACGCTTGGTCGCCGTCACCACGATTTCTTCAAGCTGCGTCGGTGCCGCGCGCACGGTTTGATTGGCTGTTTCGGGATCGTCTTTTTTCAGCTTGACCGGAATCGACTCGGGATAGGTCAGGCTCGAATCCTTTGCCTGGTTTGCCGAAGGCGCCAGCAGCGAATCCATTTCGGCATTGACCGCCGCATTGCCAGCGGGTGTATCCGCCGTCGCATTCGCACTGTCGGCTATAGGGGCAGTTGCCTGCGTCGGCGCAGGCGCAGTGACGGTTGACGATGAGGATGACGGCTGGGCTGAAGCCGGCGCAGAATTGCTTGCCGTGCCCAGCAAGGAATCGATATCCGCGTTGAGCGCTTCATGATCTGTCGACGCTCCCGCTACTGCAGGCGTATCGGCCTGCGGCGAAGAAGCTGCACGCGCGGGCTCAGTGGCGGATGCCGACTGCTGGGCGAAAGCGGTAGTGGCATTCAGCAAACAAGCCGCACTCATGGACGTGAATACAATTTTCCCTAGCACCTACGCACTCTCCTGCTGTCGTAAATCCCCGGCATTTAAAGAACCGGAGCGCCGCACTCCTGCGACGATTGAATCTATCCATCAGCAGTAAAGTTCACCATCCGTGTAAATACCGGGAACCCCAGCGCCCGTTTGAGGCATGGAGCCAGCCGTTACCGGATGTTCACAAACACGTCCAAGATGGTTGGACGCAGAGAATTACACAAATTTGCCGCGTACCAATGCGCGCAAGCTACAGCCAATAAAAAAGGGCCTTGCGGCCCTTTTTTGGAATTGGCGGAGAGAGCGGGATAGCTCGCGCTACGCGCTCGGCCCTGCGGGCCACGGCTTGCGCCGTGCGCCACTTCGCGCAAGCGCGAAGTGGTCGAACCCTGCAAATTCGTTTTATCGCGGGTTCAAATCCCGCGCAGGTACAGTCAATAAAAAAGGGCCTTGCGGCCCTTTTTTGGAATTGGCGGAGAGAGCGGGATTCACCAGCTAAACTGGCTATAACCCTCTAATTCCACAATATATTCTGTTCAAATCCAAATCGACAGTCCAAAAGTTTGGACTAGGGTTTCGGACAGGACAACTCAAGCATATTACCGGCTATCGCTTCACTTTCGAAGGAGGGCCAGGCTTCCTCCTGATCTGCTTATGGGATTTCTCTATCAAAGACAGAATGAGGGGCTGGGCTTCAGCCGGCGGCATCATCAAAACATGAGCGGGAAGCCCGAGAGCCTGCCCTAGCAGCCCTAATGAGTCAGTGCTGGTGCCACTAACCTCTCTTTCGATGGCGCTGACTAGGGTGCGATCAAGCTCAGCCAGCTCTGCTAGCTCTTCCTGAGTCATTCCCAACATCGCTCTTACGTACTTGATGTTGAGGGCAACAAATTGCCTTGTTTGCGAAAAACGCTTTCCCTTGGGCATAGCCCAGTGTCATGCGAGCAACACTTCCTATACATACATATTTGATCGGATTATGATGGTTTTGCTCTCATTGGGCGAATTAAGGAGAAAACCATGATCTTGCTGTACGCAGTAACCGCTGGCGCCGCCTATTGGTGGTGGTGGGCTTATAAAAAGAGGGAAACGCTGAACAAGTACGAATTTGAAAACCGGACGCCAGGTGGCGTAGTCGAGTTCAAAAATTACGACGATGCCAAAAAGCACAGCAATTTAAAGGGACGGCTTGAAGCCCAAATGAAAATCGCTGGCTTCATCACGGTGGTGCTGGGTCTTCTCAGCATGTTCGTCCACAAATTTTGAGGCTCTCATGAATAAAACCAAATATGCCTTGGGCGCGGCAGTGATCCTGCTGGCCGGCTGTGTAAATCTTCAAGAAGGCAAAGACTTCGATAGCAACAAAGCGAGCACCTTCCAAAAGGGCAGAAGCAGCAAAGCCGATGTCATTGCAGCCTTGGGAGATCCTGCTAACACCGGCGGAAACTCTGACGGCAGCTACATCGAGTACAGGTATTCGCATGTAACAGGCATGGGCAATCCGCTTGCAGCCCTAGGGATTGGTTCAAGCAAAGTTGACGATAAAGAAAAGCAGTGCCGGTTTAATTTCGATCATTCTGACAAGCTCAGGGACTACACCTGTCAGGAAGGCACGCCGGACTATTCAGGCTTCGGAAAGCAATAGATTTTTTCAGATGTGCGTGTGGGCTTAACTGCTCACACGCTTTTTTATTGCCTGATCCATTTAGCTGCCTGTAGGATGAAATATTGACGCGCCACTAGGAGCAGACTGCATGGATGCAGCAATATACGCCGAGGCAATTGAGTATGAACTCTTAACTAGACAAATATATGAGTCGATCCTCCAAAGTGAAGGCTCTAAGAGCATCGATGTTAAGCACAATGTATCAATTGCCGGACGCTCAGGCGTCGAACATCAAGTTGATGTTTACTGGGAGTTTAAACAAGCAGGCCTAACTCATCGAGTGTTGATCGAGTGCAAGAACTATGCATCAAATCTTACACTTGAAAAGGCACGCAATTTCTTTGCTGTAGTACATGACATTGGAAATTGCAGAGGCATCATGGTTACAAAAACCGGATAAGGTCAGCCACACTAAAGGGTTCAAAACCCTGCTTGGCTCTTTTACGTTTGTCTTTTCTGGAATAGCTGATCTGGCCTTCAGCAGGATTGTCGCCCTTGGGATACCAACCTTTGCCTTGGCAGAACTTGAAGAAAAGTTTGATGTAGGAAAATTTATTTACGATAGTGGGACGAGCAATCCCACTGTTTTGAAGATACTGGCAGTACTCAGCTAAATCTGTACGCTGAATAGTGTGCAGCAAGCAATCTTTCTTCCAGGCAAGGAACTCCTTCAGTGCCGTTTTCTTGATCTGGTGAGTTTTTTCACTAGTTTTATCTTTAATGCCGAGCAAATAAGCGTTGATTGTCCCGGATAGCGGCTGTGGCTTTTCAACCGCCTGATTGGTGGATACTGAAGCTGGCTGCGGGGCTGGAGCCTGCGCAAACGCGCCAACGGCCTCCATCTTCCCAATCATTTCCAGAGCCATCATATGGTCGTCTTTGTCTTTCACAGTCAGACGAGTACCATTGGGCAGCACCATTTCATAATGCTTGCCTTGCTTGGCAGCATCGATCACATCTTCAAGGCTGGGGACTTTCATTGTTCTTTGTTGTTGGAAGTCAGCAAAGAATTTAGCAGATAGCGCATAAGCCAAGAATTTGGCTGTTGCAGGATCGCGGGTGGCAAGGCTCTGGATGATTTCCTGCTTGCCGTAGTGGGCAATCAAGTCGGCAGGAACAGTAAGCCTGAAGTAAAACTTGCCATTGCTGGCAATCCGGAGATGGTGCGGCAGTCGCATGGAGCAAGACCTCATTTGAGGTCCAAAAACTCGGACTACCTATTCGGACTTGAGCCTTCTCTCAGACAACCCTTAAAGACTTATTCTAAAAGGGTTTTTCTGAAATTGGCGGAGAGAGCGGGATTCGAACCCGCGATACGGTTTGACCCGTATACACGCTTTCCAGGCGTGCTCCTTAAACCACTCGGACATCTCTCCGTTTTGAAACTGGGTACTGCGGAGGGCGCGGATTCTACCGTAGTTCACCGCGCCCGGGCAGTATTCTCAGGATTTATTAGGCGTTACGGCCATTTTGGGCGGGGCATCCAGGCATTGCATGCCATTTCTTTCGCCCTTGGTGCCGTCGGTCGTCTTGTAGGAGAAGGGCACCATGTTCTTCACCGGTGCCGGGATGACCAGGGCCGAGGAGGACGTGGGCATTTTCAGGCCCTGCAGGTCAGGCGTCTGCAGGCTGTAGGCACGCTGATAGTCCTGCTCACCAACGCAATGCGCGGTGCTGGCACAGCCGGTGATGGAGGCGAGAGACATCAGCGCCAAAGCAAGTTTCATTTTCACGACAGGGCTCCCGCCACACGCAAGGCATTACGCACCTGGTCCTGGGGCTGCGCAGACATCGGCACCAGCGGCAGGCGAATGCCCGCAGGCAGGCGGCCCATCTGGTTGAGCGCCCACTTCACAGGGATCGGATTCGGTTCAAGGAACAGTACGCTGTGCAGCTCGGCAACGCGCGCATCGAGCTTCTCGGCCAGGGCCTTGTCGCCCTTGATGGCCGCCATGCACATCTCGTGCATGATGCGCGGAGCAACGTTGGCGGTGACAGAAATATCGCCATGGCAACCCATCAGCATGGATTCACGGGCCGTGGCGTCATCGCCGGTGTAGAGCGCGAAATCGCGCGGCAGGCCCAGATCCAGCAGTTCCTGGATGCGCGACAGCTCACCCTTGGCTTCCTTGATGCCAATGATGTTGCGGATTTCCGACAGGCGCTTGACCGTGGCCGGCAGCATGTCGACGCCGGTACGGCCCGGCACGTTGTAGACAATGATGGGAATATCGACCGCTTCGGCCACCGCCTTGAAGTGACGGTAAATGCCTTCCTGCGGCGGCTTGTTGTAATACGGCGTCACCATCAGGGCGGCATCGGCGCCGACTTCCTTGGCCAGGCGGGTCAGCTCCAGCGCTTCGGTAGTGGAATTGGCACCGGTCCCGGCAATGATGGGAATGCGGCCTTTGGCATGCTTGACCACGCGACGAACCACCTCGATGTGTTCATCGGTATCCAAGGTAGCGGATTCACCGGTGGTGCCCACCGCCACGATGGCGTCGGTTCCTTCGGCAATATGCCAGTCCACAAGCGCCGCGAGGCTGTCGAAATCGACGCCGCCATCGGGGTACATCGGGGTGACGACGGCGACAATGCTGCCCTTAATCATGCAGGAATTCTGGAGTTCAGAGAGAGGATCGATTATAGCCGTTGGAGCGCATTGCCGCGAGCAAGTTCCCGGCCACCGGGTTGGCCTGAAAAATCGGCTTGCTTCGTCAGCCATGGGCGTTACACTTCGCGCATAAGCCGCTATAAGCCAATCATGTCCGTTTCCACTGAAAACCTGCTGTCCATCTCGGTCCTCGCAAGATCGCGACCGAATATTCCCCTGGAACTGTTTAAAGCCATCCGCGAACGCGGTTGCGAAGTGGAAGACTGCCGCATCGCCCCGATCGGCGACCGCCTGGCCGCCAATATGGTGGTCTCGGGTAACTGGAGCGCGCTGGGCCGCCTTGAAACCGCCCTGCCCGGCATCGCCGAAAAGCTCGACCTGCAGGTGCGCTTTGAGCGTTGCGAGCCACGCCAGGTCAACCCGGAATTCCGCCCCTACGGCGCCGAAGTCATCGCGCCACAGCAACAGGACCTGCTGGTACACCTGCTGGAATTCTTCAACGGGCAGGATGTCGAAGTGGCAGAAATCTCGACACAGAAGTACACCTCCACCTATACCGGCGCCGAGATGTGCAGCGTGCAGATGGTGCTGCACGTACCAGTCAACCAGCATCCACAGGCTTTACGCGAAGCCTTCATGGATTTGTGCGACGATCTCAACGCAGATGGCATGATGGATCCCATCAAGACTTGAGCCAGACCTGAACGGAACTCAGACCGAAATGACCCTCGAAGTGGGCGACAAAGCTCCCGATTTGAAACTGCCAGCCACTGGCGGCAAAGAGATCAACCTCAACGACTACAAGGGCCGCAAGCTGGTCGTTTATTTCTACCCCAAGGACAACACGCCGGGCTGCACGCAGGAAGGCCGTGATTTCCGCGACCTGTACAAGGAATTCCAGGATGCCGGCGCCGACGTTATTGGCGTCTCCAAGGACAGCCTGCGCTCACACGAGAACTTCATCGAGAAGTTCCAGTTTCCGTTTCCACTGATCGCCGATACCGAGCAGCAGCTCTGCGATGCCTTCGGCGTGATCGTTGAAAAGAGCATGTACGGCAAAAAGTACATCGGCATTGACCGCAGCACCTGGATCTTCGACAAGAAAAACGTGCTGAAAAAATCCTGGCGTGGCGTCAAGGTCAAAGGCCACGCGGAAGAAGTCCTGAGAGCGATCCAGTCCCTTTGACCGCCACTCCCACCCAAGTGGGCATCACCACCGTCTCATTCGACGGCATTCCCTACTCCGGCCCCCTGCGTGAAAACGCAGGGGGCCAATTGTTTGCGGGAGCGAAAATTTCGCGGTCCGCTTTTTGCGTTAGCTGCTGATGTTGTTTCCTGTCATGTTTGTGTCAAATAGTAATTATATATTTTTAAATACTTTATTTAATCACAATAGCCCAATGCCCCTCGTGGGTGAGATCTAAATGACTGCCAAAGCCTCGACCAAACGCAAACTCTTCGTCCTCGATACCAACGTGCTGATGCACGACCCTTCAAGCATTTTCCGTTTCGAAGAACACGATTTGTTTATTCCGATGTTTGTGTTGGAAGAACTCGACGCTGCAAAAAAAGGCACCAGTGAAGTTTCCCGCAACGCCCGCCAGGTCAGCCGCTTCTTTGAAGAGCTGATGCGCGACAAGACCCACAAGCAGATTGCCGAAGGTCTCGCACTCCCAGCCATCCAGCATCACTCCGGCGGCAAAGGCAGCGGCATTGCAACCGGCCATCTGTTTTTCCAGACGCAGGCTCTGGATGCCACGCTGACCGACGTCCTGCCCGGCAACAAGGCCGACAACAACATCCTCAAGACCGCCCTCGCGCTGAAGAACAAATTCGCCAGCCGTCCGGTCATCCTGGTCAGCAAGGACATCAACCTGCGCATCAAGTCCGCGATCGTCGGTGTGCCGACCGAGGACTATCACAACGACCAGGTGCTGGACGATCTCAAGCTGCTCTACAGCGGCCACCTCGCCCTGCCCGCCAATTTCTGGCAGACGCACGGCGACAAGATGGAAAGCTGGCACGACAACCATGGCCGCGTGAGCTATCGCATCAAGGGTCCGCTGGTGAAGAAGTGGCATGCCAACCAGTTCCTCTACATGCCGGATGAAAGCGAGCATGGCCTGGAGTTGTGCGTGCACTCGATCGAGAAGGACACGGCGATCCTGCGCGTGGTCCGCGACTACCGCTCGGGCAAGACGCCGGTATGGGGTATCCACGCCAAGAACCGCGAACAGAATTTCGCACTGAACCTGCTGCTCGATCCGGAAATCGATTTCGTCACCCTGCTCGGCGCCGCAGGCACCGGCAAGACACTGCTGACGCTGGCCGCAGGCCTGTCGCAAACGCTGGATGAAAACCGCTACCGCGAAATCATCATGACCCGCGTTACCGTGCCGGTTGGCGAAGACATCGGCTTCCTGCCCGGCACCGAAGAAGAGAAGATGACACCGTGGATGGGCGCCCTGATGGACAACCTTGAAGTGCTCACGCAGAACAGCGGCGGTGGCGATTGGGAACGCGCCGCCACCAATGATCTGCTGTCCAAGCGCATCAAGATCCGCTCGCTCAACTTCATGCGCGGCCGCACCTTCCTCAATCGCCTCGTCATCATCGACGAAGCGCAGAACCTCACCGCCAAGCAGATGAAGACGCTGGTGACGCGCTGCGGTCCGGGCAGCAAGATGATCTGCCTGGGCAACCTCGCGCAGATCGACACGCCGTATCTGTCGGAGACCACCTCGGGCCTCACCAATGTGGTGGATCGCTTCCAGGGCTGGGCGCATGGCGGCCACGTCACCCTCGCCCGTGGCGAACGTTCACGTCTGGCGGCACACGCTTCCGAAGTCCTGTAATGCTGACCGAGCTTAAACACGGCGCGATGGCACTCGCGATGAAGACTTATCTGAACGATAAGTTCAAGGAATACGGCGAAGTGCTGGATTGCGAGATCGACACGGTCACCGCGCGCATCAGCGTGCGTGCGCAACTGCATGGCGAATCCTCTCCGGTGACAGCGGGTGTCGAGCGCTATGAAATCAAGAAGGACAGCCAGGGCGCCTACATCTTGCTGCATGAACTGACGGGCTCACGCACCTGGCTCACTACGCTGTTGAATAGCCTGTTTGCAGGAAAGCGCTATGCGATTCCTTCGGCGCTCGGTGCTCTTCTGTAATGCAGTGCCTTTGTCATCCCGAGCATGGCGAGGGATCTTGCTTGCATAGAGTAAAGGCAAGATTCCTCGCCATGCCTGGGATGACATCTCGTTAACACATGACTTTGACCTTGGCCGCACTCTGCGGCTTCGCTTTTCTCGCGGGCTTCATTGACGCCGTTGTCGGTGGCGGAGGACTGATCCAGGTCCCCGCCCTGTTCGTACTGCTGCCGCAGGCCTCGCCTGCGCTGCTGCTCGGCACCAACAAGTTCGCCAGCATCTGGGGCACCAGCATCGCAACGGTGCAGTATGCGCGTCGCGTCAGCATGCCCTGGCATGCACTGTTGCCTGCGTGCGCGGCCGCTTTTGCATTCAGCTTCATTGGCGCGCATACCGTCAGCGTGCTGAAACCTGATGTGCTGCGGCCGCTGATCTTGCTGCTGATGATTGGCGTGCTGGCTTACACGCTGTGGAAGAAAGATCTCGGCGCCTTGCACGCCCCGCGCCTGACGCGGAATCATGAGATCGCCACCGGCGTTGCCATCGGCTGCGTACTGGGTTTCTACGACGGTTTTTTCGGGCCCGGTACCGGCAGTTTCCTGATCTTCGCTTTCGTCGGTCTGTTCGGTTTCAGTTTTCTCGCCGCGTCCGCGTCCGCCAAGGCCGTCAACGCCACGACCAATCTTGCGGCGGTTGGCTACTTTGTCTTTACCGACAACGTGCTCTACAAAATGGCGCTGCCGATGGCTGCGTGCAATATCGCCGGCTCGTTGATCGGCACGCATTTGGCAATACGCAAAGGCAGCGGCTTTGTGCGCGGATTATTTATCGTGGTGGTTTGTGCGCTGATTGCGCGCTTTGCCTGGGATGCCTTGAGCCGCTAATCGCGTATCGCGTATCGCGTAGGGTGCGCTGTGCGCACCAGATAAAACCAGCTGGTGCGCACAGCGCACCCTACACGAGGAATTAGGCGCGATCACCGGCAAAGGCCATGCTTGCAGCAACACTCGGCAATTGCTGCATCAGCATCAGCAGGCGATCCAGACCGACGGCAACGCCCGCACAGTTTGGCAATCCGCTTTCCAATGCGGCAATCAGGTTTTGATCGTAAGGCGGCACGACTTGCCCCTGCGCCTTGCGCCACGCTTGGTCTGCCTCAAAGCGACGGCGTTGTTCATCGGCATCGGCCAGTTCATGAAAGCCATTCGCCAGTTCAATGCCGCGCCAGAACAGCTCGAAGCGTTCGGCAATGTCGCCGTTGATGCGCGACAGCGCGGCCTGTGATGCTGGGAAATCATGCAGGAATATCGGCACATCAAGGCCCAGCCTCGGCCCAACTTTCGCCGACATGATCAGATCCAGCCAGAAGTCACGCTCACTAGCCTGTGCACCGGCATCGCTGTCGAATCGGACAACGCTGCGCAATTGCTCCAGCGTCGCCTCGAATGGGTCGAGCCCTGCATGGCGCAGGAAAGCGTCACGATAAGTAAGTCTCTCGAAACGAGCGGATGCTGCACCCACCGCGTGCAGCAGGGCTTCGACTTCATCCATCAGTCGATGATGGTCATAGCCGGGCCGATACCACTCCAGCATCGTGAATTCCGAATTGTGATGGCGGCCTGATTCTTCGCGACGGAACACATGGCAGATCTGGTAGATCGGCCCACTGCCTGCACAGAGCAGGCGCTTCATCGCAAATTCGGGCGAGGTCTGCAGCCAGCCATTGGCCGTGCTGAAACTCTCGATGTGACGATCGACCGTGGCGTTTGCCGACAGGATCGGCGTATCGACTTCCAAAACATTTCGCGCAACAAAAAAAGCGCGAACGGAACTGAGCAGTTCCGCCCGCGCTTTCAGCGTTTCAAGCGTTGCCGAAGGGCGCCAGTGCTGCTCGCCCTTCATCTTTGCTTACTTACCTGCGCGCGACATGTACTCGCCGGTGCGCGTATCGCACTTGATCATTTCGCCCTGCTGCACGAACAGCGGCACGCGAACCACGGCGCCGGTTTCCAGGGTGGCTGGCTTGCCGCCGCCGCCCGAGGTGTCACCACGCAGGCCCGGATCGGTTTCGGTGATCAGCAGCGTCACGGTGTTCGGAGGGGTTACGCCGATCGCCACGCCGTTGAACAACAGCACGCGGCAGGTTTCTTCACCCTTGATCCACTTGGCAGCTTCTTCGGCAGCCGACTGCACCGCCTGGATCTGCTCGAACGAAGCGGGGTTCATGAAATGCCAGAACTCGCCGTCGTTGTAGAGGTACTGCATTTCGACTTCTTCGATATCCGCAACTTCCAGCGTGTCGCCAGACTTGAGCGTGCGTTCAAGCACACGACCGGTCTTGAGGTTGCGAATCTTGATCGAATTGGTGGCCTGGCCCTTGCCCGGCTTGTGGTACTCGTTGTCAATCACGGCATACGGTACGCCGTCGATCAACACCTTGGTGCCCGACTTCATTTCATTAGTGCTAACGGTGGCCATTAAGGTCTGCCTTGAGTTTGTAAGAAAATAGATACTGTCTTCAGAGCTGTGCCGGATGGCACAATGCGGCGCGCATGATACCTAAACCGACATTTTCGCGACAGCAGGCCCCGCTGTGGCAACACGAACTGCGCAAGGCTTTTGCCCGTCCCGCCGAGCTGCTGGAGTTCCTGCAGCTGGACCCGACCCTGCCCGCCTTGCAGCTCGAACGCCTGCGGGACTTCCCCCTGCGCGTGCCTTATGGCTTTGCGGCCCGCATGAAAAAGGGCGACCCTACCGACCCGCTTTTCCTGCAGGTCTGGCCACAGGCGCGTGAGGCCGAGCCGGTCGCCGGCTTCAGCCAGGACGCGGTGGGCGATCTGCACAAGCTCAAACCGGGCGGCCTGATCCATAAATATGAGGGCCGTGCGCTGGTTGTGGCCACCGGCGCCTGCGCGGTCAACTGCCGCTACTGCTTCCGCCGTCACTTCCCCTATTCCGATGCCATGGCGGCCCGCAACCACTGGCAGGAAACGCTGAAGCAGCTGGCCAGCGACCCCAGCATCGAGGAAGTGATCCTCTCCGGTGGCGACCCCCTGTCCCTGTCCGACGACAAGCTGTCCGAACTGGTTACCGCCCTGGACACCCTGCCGCAGCTGCGTCGCCTGCGCATCCACACCCGGCAGCCGGTGGTATTGCCGGAACGCGTCGACGAGCAGCTGCTCGGCTGGATCCGCGGCACCCGCCTGCAGGTCGCCATCGTGATTCACGCCAACCATGCCAATGAGTTGGACGAGCTGGTCGCCACAAACTTAAAGCAGTTACGAGATAGTGGCGCTATCCTACTGAATCAGAGTGTATTATTAAGAGGGGTTAATGATACAGTTGAAGCCTTGGAAAGCCTGTCCAAAAGGCTTTTTGAATGCGGCGTATTACCCTACTATCTGCATCTGCT
>Ga0116227_10011673_pt1 | contig 14661 bp, 14 predicted proteins | sample S1TSphgellanicum_FD_89693 | JGI IMG/M metagenome (GOLD analysis project Ga0116227, IMG submission 89693) | Host-associated microbial communities from peat moss isolated from Minnesota, USA - S1T2_Fb - Sphagnum magellanicum MG | ecosystem: Host-associated > Plants > Peat moss > Unclassified... | reverse complement strand
TTGCGCGGGCCCGTCCGACGGACTCTTTGAGATGCCGTTGCACGAGTTCGCGATCCGGCAGTTCGTAGACGATGGACTCGACGCCAAGCAGCAGCCCCTGCACGCTCTGAAGCAGTTCGTCGTGCAGTTCGCGGGCGATCCGTTCGCGTTCCGCCAGATGCTCGCCCAGCGCGGTCCGGTCTCTGGTTGCGAACAACAGCATTCTCCAGGCATAAACGGCCCCGAACACCGCTATGATCAGGGCGAGGCAGAGGCAAAGAAACACCCACTCGCCCAGCGCATGTGGCAGCGAGAGTGACGCAGTGGTGGGCTGTCCCGAGGGCATCTGACCGATCATATATCGATGATACCACGGCGTGCCGCGCGCACGACGGCCTGGGCGCGGTCGACAACATCAAGCTTGAGGAAAATGCTTTTCAGGCGTGCCTTGACCGTGTGATCCGAAACGCCCAGCTTCCGGGCGATCTCCTTGTTGCCATTGCCTTCCCCGACAAGTTGCAGAACGTCGATCTCGCGGACCGTCAGGGGATCATCGATCGCGTGTTCGGCAATATCGCTGGCGATTTCCGGCGGAACCAGCCGCTTGCCGGAATGCACCGCGCGAATGGCGCCCAGAAGCTCGTCGCTTGGGCTCGCCTTCAGCAGATAGCCGCCCGCACCCGCGTGCAGCGCCCGCGTCGCCAGGACATCGCCGGAGTACGTGGTCAGCACGATGATGCGGGCCGCCGGGAACTCGTTCCTGATAGCGGCGGTGGCCTCCACGCCATCGATACCGGGCATGCGCAAGTCCATCAGCGTGATGTCGGGCTCAAGTCTGCGGAAAGCGTCGATCGCCGACCGGCCATCGGTGGCTTCACCAACGAGCAGCAGGTCGGCTTGCGTGCGAATGACCGCCGCGACCCCCTCGCGCAGCATCGGGTGATCGTCGACGATCAGGATGCGAATTGGCCCGGTTTGGCTGCCTCCGGCGGGGCTGCGATCACGTGACGCGAGCATGGCCATCTCTCCGTTCGAGACAGGCACCTGTCAGGTGCGATCGACCGCAAACATAGAACCTGACGCATTTTCGCAAAATACTCTTTTGGGGATCGGAGATGGCACCATTTCGGACTATTCGTGTCGAATGTTATCGATACCGTTGAGTGCCCCATCGGCTTCGCAGCGGTCGGCAGCGCACGAATTCTTTATTCGCCGACGGTCCATCGTTGATGGTCGCCGCCGTCAAGGGGGGTAGATACGATGCGTATGGTGCAACAGGCGATACGACCAGAGGCCTCGGCCTCGGCCTCGGTCTCGATCGCTCACGAACTCAACCAGCCGCTGAATGCAGCGATGAATTTCGCCGAAGGCGCTTTGAAGTGGCTGCAGCGGGATATCCCGGATATTGACGAGGCCGTCGCCGCCATCGCTGCGTCGATCAGCGCGATCGAACGGGCGAGCAACGTGCTGAAAAGCGTGAGGCGGCTGCTCAACCATGGTCCGCCCGAACGGATCGAAGTCGCAGTGGATCGCGCAATCCTCGATACGCTGCAACTCGCGGATATCGAGGCTTCGTCTGCCGGCGTCAATGTCCGGGCGCGGCTGCGCTGCCCGGGCGTGCGGATCTGTGCCGATCCCACCATGCTTCAGCAAGTCATGGTCAATCTCATTACGAATGCACTGCAATCCCTGTGCGATCTCCGGGATCGCGAAGCGATCCTGGAGATCGAGACGCGCATCGACGGGCAATGGATCGTGATCGGGGTCCAGGACAATGGTGCCGGATTTGCGCCCGATGCGATGGTGCGGGCGTTTGAACCGTTCTATTCCACCAAGCGCGATGGCATGGGCGTCGGCTTGGCCATCTGTCGCTCCATCATAGCCATCCATGACGGCGAGATTGCCCTTGGGAAGGCCAGGCCCGGGCCTGGCGCGCGGGTCGAGGTGCGGCTGCCAATCCTGTCGTCATGACCTGACGGCCGGCCATGTGGTCGATTCCACAACAAGCGCGGCGTCAGTTGCGCCACAACATACAGCCACAGGCCGGCAAAGCCGAAGAAAACCGTGGCGGAGCCCGACGGTGGGGCAATCGGGTGCGTCGCGCGGGATCGCGTCGAAATACGCAAATTTGGTGGCCATTCGACAATCCGGGCTGCCTCGGGCGTTTTACTGCGCTGGTTTGTATCGGATTTACGCGCCGATTGCGTCGGGGACAGGCATGGCCCCCCTGCGCGGGCAGGGGAACCGGTGTCGATCGCCCAGGCTTCGAGATACGGCAGGGCGATTGATAAAAATTCTTCATTGAACTCTTTCCATCATTGCCATTTCGTTGCGTCCAACAATCCCTAAATTGGCCTCAACAGCCACCGGCTTGTGGTGGCGATCTGGAGAAAACCGATGATCGAACTGCGCCCTTACGGCCAAATCGGCCACGCCAACCATGGTTGGCTCGATTCCGGCCATCACTTCTCGTTTGCCGACTATCACGATCGGGCCCGCATGAACTGGGGCAACTTGCGCGTGTGGAACGACGACACGATCGCCGCCAAAAGCGGATTTCCGCCGCATCCCCACCGCGACATGGAAATCATCACCTACGTCCGCAGCGGCGCGATCACGCATCAGGACAGCCTGGGCAACAAGGGCCGTACCGAAGCCGGCGACGTGCAGGTGATGAGCGCGGGCACCGGCATCACCCATGCCGAATACAACCTTGAGGATGAAACCACGACGCTGTTCCAGATCTGGATCCAGCCCACCCGCACCGGCGAAAAGCCCGGCTGGGGTGCGCGCGCGTTCCCCAAGGGCGATCGGTCCGGCCAACTGGTGGTGCTGGCCTCGGGCTATGCCGAAGACAGTGATGCGCTGCCGATCCGCACCGAGGCACGGCTGGTGGCGGGCACGATCCGCGCGGGCGAAACGGTGGATTATGCGCTGGGCACCGAACGCAAGGGCTATCTGGTGCCCGCGACCGGGCGCATCACGGTGAACGGGGTGGAGGCCAATGCACAAGATGGCATCGCCATTGCCGATCAGGATGTGATCACGATCACCGCGCTCGATGACGCCGAAGTGGTGCTGGTCGATACCCTGTGATTCCCCGGGGTGGCAGGGTATCCCCCGTACCCTACCGCCAGCCTGATCCGAAAGGCCGTGCCATGACTCTCGTCCCTGCCCAAACCTCTGTCGATGCAGTGATCGTTCCCCCGGTGCGCGATCTGGGCGATGGTTTTACGGTCCGCCGTGCCTTGCCCAGCGCGCATCGGCGGATGGTCGGCCCGTTCATCTTTCTCGACCAGATGGGCCCGGTGGCCTTCAGCGGTGACCAGGCACTCGATGTGCGGCCCCACCCGCACATCGGCCTGGCCACTGTGACCTTCCTGCTGGAGGGCGAGATCATGCACCGGGATTCGCTCGGCAGCGAGCAGGTGATCCGCCCGGGTGAGGTCAACTGGATGACGGCGGGCAGCGGCATTACCCATTCCGAACGCACGCCCCAAAGCCGGCGCGGCATGGGCAGCAGCCTGTTCGGCTTGCAGACCTGGGTGGCCCTGCCCGCTGCGCACGAGGAAACCGCGCCCAGCTTTGCCCATTACAAAGCCGATGATCTTCCTTTCATCGACGATAACGGTGCGCGTTTGACGCTGATCGCGGGCAGTGCCGACGGTCTGGTTTCGCCGGTCAGGACACTATCGGACATGATTTATGCCGATCTGACGCTGGCGCCCGGCGCGCGCTATCGCTTTGCCGCAGAGCATGTCGAGCGCGCGGTTTATGTCGTGCGCGGTTCGCTTCGCATCAAGGGTCAGGAGGGCACGTTTGGTGCCGAACAACTGGTGGTGCTGAAGCCCGATGCCGAAGTGGTGCTGACCAGCGACGAACCCGCCCGCCTGATGCTGGTCGGCGGCGAGCCCTTTCCCGAACAGCGCCTGATATATTGGAATTTCGTTTCCAGCCGCGCCGATCGCATCGAACAGGCAAAGGACGATTGGCGTGCGCGGCGCTTTGCCGATGTGCCCGGAGACGACGAATTCATCCCTCTGCCCGCTGACCCGCCGGGGCTGAAGGTTAAATAGGGGGTTCGACATTTATCGCAGCCCGCTTGTCCCGCGATTGCGTGACTGCCGCGCGGGCGATTCTGCCGGGAGGAGCCGGGCATTTGCGCATTTGCGCTACGTTGTCGCGATGCTCAGTCGGCAGGTTGATGGATTTCGGCGACATAGCCGCCAGGAAATTCCACGATTGCAGAGCGCCGGTGCTCTCCGGAAAATGCCGGAACCAGCAATTTTGCGCCCGAACCGGTTGCGCGAGCGAGCGCCGCGTCGAGGTCGTTCACTTCATAGCCGGTCAATTCGTGACCAAAAGGATAGGGCAGGTGCCCGTCCGTAACCAGCACCAGGTGCCTGCCGTATTTCGATTCAAGGCGAATGCGCCGATAGGTTTCGCCGGCTCGGCCAATTTCGATCCCGGGCGCCGTGGCGTTGTCCTCCACGATCCGGGCATGCGCCCATCGTGTGAACGTTGCCAGAAACGGCTTAACCGCGTCGGCGGAGATGTAGAACCGGTTTTCCGGCAGCGTTTCGAACTTCGCGTAATTCGGCACCGTAAAATGCGAATAGAGTTGCATGTTGATGCCGCCGGGCCACCGGATCACGACGTCCCGTCCGATCGGGTCGTTGAACGGCGTAACAATCACTTCAGCGCCGTCCGCGCGCGCGGCGGCGGTGGCCTTGTCCAGGTCTGTGACCAGCCAGCCGGTGCGTTCGGCGCCGAACGGCCATGGCGTGCCGGTGCGAAATCCGAACAGCGACACCGTGCCGGCCGGTGTCTGGAGCAACTGGGTCGACGTGCTCGAAGGCGTGGGTGTTACTTGCGCGATGCCCTGCTTGGTCGAGGCGCCGCCGAACGTCGCGACGAAGCTGCCTGCAAAGGCATCGACATCGGCGGGCTGCACATAGACATGGGTGGTGTCGTATTGCGCGCCAACGGCAAAATCGGGGGTGGCGGCATGTGTCGCGGTGCCCGACCGGGCACAGGCCGGGACCGACCCGCCAATCGCAAGTCCGACGACAAGACTGTAGATCATGAACGATGGGGCGAGAGCGGGCATTGAGCGGACTCCTGGCTGGATTCTCCTTATAGGACCACAACCCCTGGATGTGCTCTTGTCGGAAATTGACGGGACTTGGACGGAGTCAACAATACGAAACAGTGAACGAACTTGCAGGCTTGCGGTAATTTCTCCCGCGAACCGCAACGCCGCACAGTTCTGTTGCCAGCCGACTGTGCATCGCGATTACGAGGCCGTTGGCAGCGTTCGCCGGGTCCCGGGCAGGCAATTCCCGGGATGCGCCACCGCACCGATCGGCCACGTGTTTCCCCGCAAAAGACAACACGATTTTACCAATGCCGCGCAATCCGTCCAAGAAATGGCGGGTCGATTCGGCTTAGACTTGGCGGACCAGAACGGAATGGAGCTTGCTTCCTCCCATTAAATAATTGGGCCGCATAACACAAGTGTAATGGCGATTTTTTTGATAATATTTCGTCGGATATGCGAATAAATCGCATCATGTTCAAAGAATAATCGGATTTATCTCGTTCCGCTGCGCGATTTCTCCACCTCATCTGTCGCGGAGGCGGCGCGCAGGATCACCTGCGATAAATCGACTGGCACTGCAACCCCCGATCCCTGGCAGAGGCGAGGTGCTGGCGCACCTTGGCCTCCACGGGCTGGAGCACACCATGAAACTTTACCTCGTCTCGCTTGCTGCCGGTCTTTTGGTGGGCGTTGTCTATAGCGTGCTGGGTGTGCGGTCTCCGGCACCGCCGCTGGTCGCGCTGGTCGGCCTTGCCGGCATCCTGGTGGGTGAACAGGTCGTGCCGACCTTGCGGCAGGTGTGGAAGGGAAACGATGCCGTCGCGTTCATGCGCGACCATTGCGCCCCCCATGTGCTGGGCTCGATGCCGGCGAACTGCGACAAAGCCCAAAGCTGATCCGATGATCATCCTCCCGGAGTAGTGTCCATGCCATCCACCGATCTTCTGATCGTTAACGCTCGCGTTTCCACGCTTGATCGTGCCAACCCCGAGGCGCAGGCCGTGCTGATGCGCGACGGGCGGTTTGCTGTCGTCGGCAGCGAAGCCGATGTCCGTGCGGCTGCCACGCCTGGCGCGACGATCGTTGATGCCAAGGGGCTGCGGGTCATTCCGGGCCTGATCGACAGCCACATGCACATCATCCGCGGCGGCCTCAATTACAATCTTGAACTGCGCTGGGACGGCGTGCCGACGCTGGCCGATGCCATGGCGATGCTGACGGCGCAAGTTGCGCGCACGCCTTCACCGCAATGGGTGCGCGTGGTCGGCGGCTTTACCGAGCAGCAGTTCGCCGAAAAGCGCTTGCCCACGATCGCCGAACTCAACGCGGTCGCGCCCGATACGCCGGTGTTCATCCTCCACCTTTACGACCGCGCGCTGCTCAACGGGGCGGCGCTGCGCGCTGTGGGTTATACCAGGGATACACCCAATCCACCCGGCGGATTGATTGTGCGCGACGCCGCCGGAAATCCTACGGGTCTGCTGCTCGCGCAGCCGAACGCCACCATTCTTTATGCCACGCTGGCCAGGGGGCCAAAGCTTCCACCCGACTATCAGCGCAATTCCACGCGCCATTTCATGCGTGAAATGAACCGGCTGGGGGTGACAGGCGTGATCGATGCGGGGGGCGGGTTTCAGAATTACCCCGACGACTATGCGATCATCGAAGAGTTGCACCGCGACGGTGAACTGACCTTGCGCATCAGCTATAACCTGTTCACCCAAAAGCCGAAGGAAGAGCTGGCCGATTTTGCCGGCTGGGCCAAGCAGGTGACGCCGGGGCAGGGGGATGACACCTATCGCCACAATGGTGCGGGCGAAATGCTGGTCTATTCCGCCGCCGATTTCGAAGACTTCCGGGTCGAGCGCCCCGAAGTGCCGGCGACCATGGAAAGCGATCTCGAACCGGTCATCCGCCTGCTGGCGGAAAACCGGTGGCCCTGGCGGCTGCACGCGACATACGACGAAACGATCAACAGCGCGCTCAATGTGTTCGAAAAGGTCAACCGCGATGTGCCGCTGGCCGGTATCAACTGGTTTTTCGACCATTGCGAAACGATTTCGCAGCGCAACATCGACCGCATCGCGGCCCTGGGCGGCGGCATCGCGATCCAGCATCGCATGGCCTATCAGGGCGAATATTTTATCGATCGCTATGGCCATCGCGCCACCGAGACGACGCCGCCGATCAAGGCGATGATCGCGGCCGGGCTGCCGGTCGGTGCGGGGACGGACGCGACGCGTGTCGCCAGCTACAACCCGTGGGTGTCGCTCGGTTGGCTGGTGACGGGCAGGACCGTGGGCGGCACCAGCCTCTATCCCGTCGCCAACCGGGTTTCGCGTGACAAGGCGCTGGCGATGTGGACCTACGAAAACACCTGGTTTTCCAGCGAAGTGGGCAAAAAGGGCCAGATCAAGGTCGGCCAGCTTGCCGACCTTGCGCTGCTGTCGGCCGATTACTTCTCGGTGCCGGAGCCCGAGATCGTGCACATCGAATCCGTGCTGACCGTGCTCGGCGGCAACGTGGTGCATGGGGCGGGTGATTTTGCTGACCTCGCCCCCAAACTTCCGCGCGCGCTGCCTGACTGGTCGCCGGTCAACAGCGCAGGGGGCTATTTCCGGTCGCGCGAGGCAACGGCGAAGCTTGCCGACGCATGCAGTTGCGCCAGCGCTTGCGCGGTGCACGGGCATGATCATGCCGCAGCCCTGGCGGCACAGGCGCCGACGGCCGATGTCAAAAGCTTCTGGGGTGTGTTCGGCTGCGGGTGCTGGGCGGTATGACCCAGCCCCGCGCCGTCGTCGCGATCGACAGCACGCCGTTCATGCACATGCTTGCGCGGCTGTGCCTCGTTGCGCCCTTTGCCGTCAGCGGCGTGATCAAGTTGAGCGATTGGCGCGGTGCCGTGGTCGAATCTGCGGCGCTGGTGCCGTCGGCACCCGAACTGGTCGCCGCGGCCACCATCGTCGTCCAACTGGTTGGTTCGGCGTTGATCTTTTCGCGCGGCTGGAGCTGGCTTGGCGCGGGGATGCTGGCCGTGTTCACCGGGATCGCCACCCTGCTCGGCCATGCGTTCTGGGCGGTCAACGGCCCTGAAAAGGCGGTGCAGATGGCGGCGTTCTTTGAACATGCCGCCATCATCGGCGGGTTCATGTTGCTGGCGCTTGTCGATGGTATCAGGAATGGAGCCGAACCGTGAAATGGGCATGCGCCGTGATCGCGGCGCTGTGTTTTCCTGCTCTTGCCTTTGCACAAGTGGTCCCGCAGGCGGCGCCTGCCATCGAAACCTGGCAGCCGCCAACGCTCAGTTCTGAACGGTATGACGAGGATTGGAGCAAGCTTGCCGATCCGGAGATACGCGCCGAGCATTGGACCGGGGCGTTCAAATATATCCCGTTGCAGGACGATGCCTACCTGATCACCGGGGCCGAACTGCGCGCCCGCTATGAAAGCAACACCGGCGAAGTTTCCGGTCCTGCCGATCTGCATTATCTTTGGCTGCGCGCGACACCTTATGCCGACTTGCATGTCGGGTCGGTGCGGGCCTTTGTTCAGCCGATTGCCGCCTATTCGGTTGACGAGAACGGCGGTCCTGGCCCGGTTGACCAGACTGGCATCGATTTTTTGCAGGCCTTTGTCGATGTCGACGTCCATCTGGGCGACACGGCGACGCTCACGTTTCGGGGCGGGCGCGAACAGATGTCGCTGGGGACGGAAAGGTTGATCGGTACGCGCTACCGCCCCAATGTGCCATTGGCCTATGATGGTGGGCGCCTGATCCTGCACGCCGGCTCTTGGCGGGTTACCGCCTTCTGGGTGCGTCCGGTTCAAAGCCGCCTCGGCAACGTCAACGATCGTTCCAGCCCGACGGTTTCGCTGTGGGGCATGTACGCGAATGGACGGCTGACCCGGCAATATTCGGTCGATCTTTATTATCTCGGATATCAGAACGATCTGGCGGTTTATGCCAGAGGCAAAGGACGCGAAGACCGGCACACGGTGGGCGCACGGTTCTTCGGAGCGGTTGATGGCTGGGCGTGGAATTCCGAGATCATCGGCCAGTTTGGCCAGTTTGCAGGTCTGCCGATCCTGGCCTGGAGCACGTCTTTCGAGGGGTCACGGACATGGTCGGAGGTGCCGCTGGCGCCAACGGTTACCTTGCGCGCCAACCTGATCAGCGGTGATGGGGGCGCATCCGCGCGTCATATGGGCGACTTCAATGCGCTGTTTCCGACGGGAAAGTATTTCGGCGAGCTTTCGCCGGTCGGGCCCAGGAACATCGAAAATGTCCACCTGATCGGCATTGTCCATCCCACGTCCCGGCTCACCGGCAGCCTGGCTCTGGTCGCCTATTGGCGAATGCGCAAAGCTGACGGCCTCTATGACATACCGGGCAATCTGATTGGCGTACCCGGACCGGAAGGCGGCGCCTTTATCGGCAAGGAGGCAGAAACGATCGTGACCTGGCGCGCGACGCAAGAGCTGACGTTTTCCGCCACCGGCTCGGTCATGCAGCCGGGCGAAGCGTTGCGTGCGCTTGGCCATACGCGAGATATCGGTCTGTTCGGTGTAGAGGCAAACTTTCGCTACTAAAGCCGCGAACCTTGCATCGGACCCACCGTGACCGAGCCGATTTTGGCCGCGCGCGAGGGCGCCGGTTGGGAGATAGCCTCAATGCAGTTCAAGCCTTTCAACAACCCCTTGCCTGCGCTTCTGCTGATTTTGTCAGGCGTGACCGGTCTCGTTGATGCCGTCAGTGTTCTGGGGCTCGGCAAAGTGTTCACTGCGAACATGACCGGAAATGTGGTCTTCCTGGGCTTTGCTCTGGCCGGCACCCCGGGTTTTTCGCCGCTGCCGTTGCTGCTTGCGCTCGGCGGGTTTCTGGCGGGGTCGGTGGTTGCCGGCAATCTTGGCAAACGGGCTGCGTCCGGGCCGTTGCGGCGTTGGCTGATGACCGCTGCGGTTTTTGAGGCCACGCTGCTTTTGATTGCGGCGATTTGCGCCGGTGGGGCAGAGCGCGGGGCAGGGCACGCGATCTTGCTGATCATCGTGCTTACAGCGGCGGCAATGGGCCTTAGAAACGCGACAATCCGACAGCTCAAGGTGCCCGACCTGACCACAACGGTGCTGACGCTGACATTGGCCGGACTGGCGGCGGATTCGCGGCTGGCTGGCGGCCAAAGCCCCAATATGGTGCGCCGGATCCTGGCTGTCCTGGCCGTATTGGCAGGGGCCGTGCTGGGCGCCTCGTTGGTGAACAGGTACGGGCTCACACTCCCGCTCGTTGTGGCCGGCCTGACGACGTTTGGAGCGACGGTGTTGACCAGCCTGCACGCCAGCACAGCCCAGCCCCATGCACCGAATTGAGACCCCTTTCAATCGCTGTTTGATTTTGAGGGCCATGGCATTATAAAAAGTTCCGAGGGTATGACTTTTTGGCATGATTCGCGCGGCAGGGCGGGGGCTGGTCCCCCTCGTCCTATTTTGGGGCTTTGCCATGGCAGCGTCGCTCAAAGGTATGGGGCAGGAAACGGTCGTAATTATCGATGATGATGCCCAGGTTCTTGCCGGCATCGAAAATCTGCTGCGCTCGCTCGGTATCGCCACGCTGGCATTCAATTCGGCCTTGACCGCTCTGACATCGCCCTTGCCAAACGGTGCGTTTTGCGTGATTTGCGATGTCAGAATGCCCCAGTTGGGGGGATTGGATTTGCAGGCACGCTTCAATGACGCTGGCCGCTCAATTCCGATGATTCTGATCACGGGCTTTGGCGATATTCCGATGTGCGTCAAAGCCATGAAAGCCGGCGCGGTGGATTTCCTGATCAAGCCCTTTCGTGAACAGGACTTGCTTGATGCGGTGCAGGCAGCGCTCAAGCTGGCGCATGACGCGTTCAACCGACGACACATCCTGTCGAAGGAGCGCAACAGTCTGGCAACGCTTACCCCGCGTGAGCGCGAGGTCCTGGCGGGCGTGGCAAGGGGCCTGATGAACAAGCAGATCGCAAGCGAGTTGGGCCTGAGCGAGATCACTGTCAAACTCCATCGTTCAAGCCTCAAGAGAAAGCTCGGCCTGCAGAGTGTCGCGGAATTGGTTCGTCTGAACGATCGTTGCCAGCCTTGCTGATCAGGGTCCGGACCTTGACATCGCTTTAATCACTTTCCCGCATCCAGGCGGTGCGTGATCAGGCAATGCGGTTTTGCGAACATCACTGACAGCGTGTTTGGCTGCGCCATCGACGCTGATCGTGGGATCGATCGCAAAATGAATTGTTTCGAATTGAATCAATTTCACGGACGACATTTTGCAAATCTCGGCAAAAATATACAATTTACTTTGCAAAAAGAGTCATAATTATTGCCATGTTATGTTCCTGCGGCGGTGGGGGATTTCGGGGCGAGATTTCTGCGCGAGGATGAAATCCCAAGGAGGTCATTTGTGCCCATGGTCCGTGTAGCCGATCTCATGGTCGCGACACTTGAACAGGCCGGCGTCGAGCGCATATTCGGTGTGGTCGGCGACAGCCTCAACGGCTTGACCGAGGCGTTGCGTGTCAGTGGAAAGATCGACTGGGTGCACGTCAGGCACGAGGAGGTGGCCGCGTTTGCCGCCGCCGGCGAAGCCCAGATAACCGGTAAGCTGGCGGTCTGTGCCGGATCATGCGGACCTGGCAATCTGCATCTTATCAACGGGCTGTTCGATGCGCAGCGGACCCGTACGCCCGTGCTGGCGATCGCGGCGCAGATACCTTCGGCTGAAATTGGCGGGGGGTATTTTCAGGAAACCCATCCGCAAAATCTGTTCCAGGAATGCAGCGTCTATTGCGAGCTGGTGTCCGACCCGCAACAGATGCCGTATGTGCTGGAAAACGCGATCCGCGCCGCCGTCGGGCAGCGCGGCGTGGCAGTGATTGTCATTCCCGGCGATGTCGCGCTCTTGCCGGCACCGGCGCGCGGGGTTTCTCCGGCGGCCGGTCTGTTGCCCGTCGCACCGGTGGTGACGCCGGCCGAGGACCAGCTCGATGCTCTGGCGCACCTGCTGAACGCGGCGAAGCGGGTCACACTGTTTTGCGGCAGGGGCTGTGCCGGTGCGCATCAACCCCTGATGGCGCTGGCCGAAGCGCTGAAGAGCCCGATCGTCCACGCATTGGGCGGCAAGGAATATGTCGAATACGACAATCCCTATGATGTCGGCATGACCGGGTTTATCGGTTTTGCCTCGGGCTACCAGGCGATGCATGGCTGCGATCTGTTGCTGATGCTGGGCACCGATTTTCCGTACAAGCAGTTCTATCCGGACAATGCCAGGATCGCCCAGGTCGACATCCGGCCGCAAAACCTTGGTCGCCGCTGCCGGATTGATCTTGGACTGGTGGGCGATGTCGGCGCGACGATCACCGCCTTGCTGCCCAAGATCCAGCCAAGGACCGGGCAGAAGCACCTTGACGACAGCGTGGCGCGCTATCGCAAAAGCCGCAAGGATCTCGACCACCTTGCGCGGGGCACGCCGGGGCGGCGACCGATCCATCCGCAATATCTGGCCCGGCTGATCAGCGAAAAGGCGGCCGAGGACACGGTGTTCACGTTTGACGTTGGCACGCCGACGATCTGGGCGGCGCGCTATCTCACGATGAACGGGTCGCGCCGGTTGGTCGGCTCGCTGGTCCATGGGTCGATGGCCAATGCGCTGCCGCATGCCATCGGGGTGCAGGCCGCGCAGCCGGGACGGCAGGTCATTTCGCTGTCTGGCGATGGCGGCTTTGCGATGCTGATGGGCGATCTCATCACGCTGACCCAGATGAAGTTGCCGGTAAAGGTGGTCATCTTCAACAATGGCGTGCTCGGTTTCGTGGCGCTGGAAATGAAAGCCGCCGGGCTTGTCGAAGTGGGCACCGATCTGCAAAATCCCGATTTTGCCGCCATGGCGCGCGCGATGGGCCTGTTCGGCCTGCGGGTCGAAGATCCCGGTGATCTCGACGATGCGATTGCGCAAGTGCTCGCCCATGACGGCCCCGCCGTGCTCGACGTGGTCACCGCGACGCAGGAACTGTCGATGCCACCCAGCATCACGGCGGAACAGGTCAAGGGCTTCAGCCTGTGGCTGTTGCGTGCGGTGATGAGTGGGCGGGGCGACGCTGTCGTTGATCTGGTGAAGGACAATCTGCTGCCACGTTGATCCGTGGGGGCGTGCTGCATGCATTACATCGATCGCCTGCTCCGCGCCGGACCGGCCGAGGTCGCCGCAGATCCTGCGCTTCACAGCAACCAGGCACGCCTCATTTCGATGACCCGTTCCGACCTGAAATCGCAACTGGCCCAGGCAGGAAAATGACGATGATCGCATTCCGGGCGGGCGGAGCAGGCGCCAGAATGGACAACAATGCCGATTATCTTGAGCCGCAGGAAATGCTGGCCGAATTGCCGGGAGACACGATCCAGTTGGTCGCACAAATGCACCGCGTGCATGAACTGTGTTCGGAATATGGCGAGGCTGCCACCACCAGCCATCTCGAAATGTGGATTGACGAAAGCAAACAGCGGGCCTGTTTTCCCTATGAAATCACCCGCGTGCGCAGGTCGATCTGACGCCGATCAGCCGCTTTGCGTCGATTCTCCATTCAACACACAGGCATCCAAAACACGGCACATTCGGCCAAGCATGCGCGCACTGAAACGGATAGCGTTTCCGAACAGGTCAAGCGAGGCATGCCGTGCACGGATCGCCGGGTCTGGTGACCAGGCGTTGTTGAACACCAATCCCGGCATGACTGCGATTGCGTTGCGCAACCACAACGGTTTGCGAAGAGGAGACCGTGCATGTCGTCAGCTTACAACGGATCGTCCGGAGTACACGCAGGGCGGGAAGGTCGATCGAGCACGAGCCAGGCGATCTCGGGCCGTCATGCGGAAGCCCGTGGCGCCGCCGTGCTGACTTTCCGCTGTTATCGGGTCTATCCGTCGGCGCGCCGGATTACTGCGGGCGAACGCGAAGTCGCCTTGGGAGGACGGGCATTCGATTTGCTGGTCGCGCTGCTGCGCGTGCGTGGAAAGATTGTTTCCCAATTTGAGATCGTGCGGCAGGTGTGGCCGTCGACGACTGTCGACAGTTGCAATCTGAGGTTTCAGATGGGCGTCTTGCGCAGGGCGCTCGGGCCAGACCGCGACGTCATAAAGACCATCCGCGGCCGCGGATACATGATTGTGGAGGATTGCGAACCAGTTCCAGCCTGGCCGATCGACCCGGCGCAGCTTTCGGATACAGGCGCGCGTTGCGACCAATCGGCAATTCTGACCGGAAATCTGGATCATGCCTCTGACCGGCTGCGTGACTTTGCGTGTCCAGCGGATTTCGCCTCCTTTACGAGGATGGCAAGGGCGCCGTCGCCGCCCGATCGGGGTGGGCTCGCCACTCGGATCGGGTCAGATCTGCCGGGGGCAACCGGCGCGCCCCGTGCGATGGCTATCGGCGAGATTGACCCGGCCGATGTCGGCCAGCGTCTGGCGGAACTGGAGCAGGAGAATGCCTGGCTGAAATTGGCCATTGCCAACCTTACGTTGAAGCGGATGGCCCAGATCCTGCCGCA
>Ga0116227_10011671_pt1 | contig 14662 bp, 9 predicted proteins | sample S1TSphgellanicum_FD_89693 | JGI IMG/M metagenome (GOLD analysis project Ga0116227, IMG submission 89693) | Host-associated microbial communities from peat moss isolated from Minnesota, USA - S1T2_Fb - Sphagnum magellanicum MG | ecosystem: Host-associated > Plants > Peat moss > Unclassified... | reverse complement strand
GGGCCCCGCTGGCAGAGTGCATCGACAGCGCCGCCGGCAGATCAAACCTCTGGGTATTGGGAGGGGTTGGGGGGGGGGGGGGGGGGGGGGGGGGGGGGGGGGAGGGGGTTGGGGATGTGTTGGAATTTTTATTGGTTCTCAATGGGTTCCTCAAGTTTCCAATGTGTTTCCCACCATGCTCCCAATAACACCTCACTTTGTCGTGTATGCTTTGGAAGGTTTAGGGTTTAGGGTACTTGTCCTCTTGGAAGGTATATAGACATACCAACATGGGGTCTTGTATGTTTGTAATGTTTGGAGCGAATACTTTTATAGGTGTTGGGTGGGGGGGGGGGGGACACTCTAAAGTTTCAAAATTTTTTTCATGATGGGCCAATCAAAAAGACACCCATCATCACTAGGCAGGTTTTTTTTCTTTTTTTTTTTTTTTTTTTTTTGGGGGGGCGGGGTTGAACTTTGGGTGTGCCCACAACTAATCGATATGAATCACACACTATAGGAATCGCTACTAACAATTGAATAGCTACTCATGAGAGTGAAAAGAAGGGAAAAAAAAGGTGAGTAAGAGGAGGAAGAAGAATAAAGGGTGTCCTTGAAATAAGGGCATGGTTGGATTTTGCACCCAAATTTGACAAAAAGCTCGAAAATGAGAAAAAAAACTTTTAGGTTGTCATAATGCGAGAGAGAGAGAGAGAGAGAAGGACTCAAGAACCAATAAAAGGTTTTAAAAAATGCACAAGCTGATGCTGTTGTGGGGTCTGTTGTTGTGTGGACAGCTTTTGGGTGGGTGGGTGTGTGTGTGTGTGGGTCTCCTCTCTTTTATGCTTCTATGCTTTGCTATTGCAGAGATGTGGGGTTCCAATTTGTATGAAGCAATTGGTGTATGTATCTATGTGTATGTGTGTGTGTGTGTTTTTTAATCTTTGCGTTTGGACCCAAGAAATCCTTTGTGAGAAAAGTAGGTCCAGACAAACAAATAGAGCAAAGAAAGAAAAGAAGATGGATTGGACCACCCGGAGAAGAAGGAAACTAAAGAGTTGAGCAAGAGAGTGAGAGAGAAGAGAGAGGAAGAGGTTGTTTCGGGGAATCCAACATCCACACCAATTTCAATGGCGAGAGAGAGAGAGAGCTCTCCATGTTTTAGTGCTTTTGCAAACACTAAAGGAGTGGAGCCATGATGCTAGCCATCACACTCTATGGCCTTGCCATTTTACATTTTAAAAGTATCTAAAGGTAAAAGAAGAATTATGAAAATCCAAATATTTTTCACCATGCAAAAATATAATCTTCTAAAAAAATTCTTTAAAAAGAAACCAAAATCCTTCAAGATATATAATAACTCTATTATAACTAATCTCAAGTTTCAACACAAGCCAATTTAATATCATCTTTCAAAAATCCTCATACAAAAATAAATAGACCTATTATTATTATTATTATTATTAGTATTATTATTACCTAGGGGCCAAAATCCCTTAAGCTATACTATACTCTATAATGAATCTAAACACAATATGCTTGCCTTGGTGGTAGGCAAGGTCAATAAAGGAAAAAGGAAGATGCTATGCATTTTGGCCCTTTGCAAAAGTTTTGCTTTTGCACAAGCTATAGTAAAGACACAAACAGTCTCATGCACTTACCTTTATTTACTTACTACTATGCTCTTGCTTCTTATTATATTCCCTTTATTTTCAAAGCCAACAAAGGGTGTGTCACACTATGGCCTTGCCATTTACATTAAAAAGTGGAGGAAATCGTTGTTGTATTCGTATCCAATTTTTCAAGTATTTTTAAAGGCAAAAGAAGAATTATGAAAACTCAAATATTTCACCATGCAAAAATACATTAATCTTCAAAAAAATCCTCTGAAACAAACCAAAATCCTTCAAGATCGTATTATAACTCTATTATAACTAATCTCAAGTTTCCTAATCTCAAGTTTCAACACAAGCCAATTTAATATCATCTTTCAAAAATCCTCATATAAAAATAAATAGACCTATTATTATTATTATTATTATTATTATTACCTAGGGGCCAAAATCCCTTAAGCTAGTATACTCTATAATGAATCTAAACACAACATCCTTGCCTTGGTAGGCAAAGGCCAACAAATAGTTGGAGTTGCAAGATTATAGAGCAAATTGCATGTATCTATCTTATGATGATGTGCACGTTTTTTTTTAATAAATAAGTCTCCCCAATGAAGTATAGGGGAGTGTTGGGTGGATATCGGATATCCGTTGGATAAGGATATTCACCTTTCTTTTATCCATCAGTTAAGGATATTACATTATTAAAATTATTTTTTAAATTTAGATATATTTGGTGGATATCACATTTTTCAAAATCAAATATCCTTCGTTTATTTATTAGTTGGATATCAGCAAATCTGGATATCAAAAATTCAAAAATTTGCTTGCAATTATGCTAGGTGCCAATCTTTTTTTTTTTTTGGGGAGCGAAAAATCTGCAAAAGGCAACCTCCTATTTTTAAAAGGGAATATTTTGCCATAATTTATTTTTTTCCTAAAATGCATTTGCAAAAGAAAATCACAAATTATTTTTCAAAGAACGTATAGTCACAATAATAACTACTTTTAATTACAACTTTGAAGAGACCCCTGAAAATGTATCTTTGGAACAATCTACAATTGTCTACGGATTCTTGCCATCGTAGCTACATTAAGAAAATGAGAAAAAAACATAGCTAGATGTGAGCCTACAAACCTAGCCTAATTAATAACCTAATTTACTTCTAACTACTAACGCTAATATCTACCCTAGATATGATATTTAAGTCGAATATCAACATGAATATCATTAACAAAGTCATACATATGAAAACATGCACACAAATCCTCAAAAAATCCAAGTTCAAAACACACAAAACAATCATTTTTTTTTGTGCTCAAAAATCTTAAAGCACAAAATATCGAGAGTCATTCCATAGGGATAAACCTTCCCCAAACAAAAAAAAAAAAGAAAAAAAAAATTGAACCATATGCACATCAAAAAATTGGGTTTTAATTACAAATAACAAACTTCAAAAAATTAATGTTTTACAACAAATACCTAACAAGCCATGTGAATTCATCAAAGGGATTCAAACGATTAGATCTGGCCCAAGTTCACAAGAATCAACACCCTAAAAACTCCCTCTAGCCATCCTTCAAATTGATCATGAATATGAAACATCGTCGTGATGACTTGTTTTATTTCTCATGCCTTAACCTTGGTTGCAACCTATGGGTAGAGTTGGAACATGTCCAAACTTTGGATTTGACACCTTTTCAAGAAAATGAATGTCTTAACATATTCATAAAGCTAATGAAATTGACATATCTTCAATTCATTTTTAATCATTTTTATTATGTAATTTTTCAAAAAATATATATAAACTTAGAACTTTTCAATGTATACACTTTAAAATAAGCTTGTAAAGATGTTTTTTTTAACCACATATTTAACATAAAGATTTGAAAATCTCTTGTTTTGCCAATTGTGGAAGTAGTTCACATAAGTATGTCTATTCTATTCCTTGTGAGATTTGAGTGTTTTGTTCTATTTACTTTGATGTACTAGAAAACCATGGATGTTTAAATCTATTTGGTACAATCCAAAATGCTTGTTAAATCAACTTTCTAGTCATTATCTGGTAGGATAAATTTACATGAAGAGTTATTTCCGTGGCCTTAACCTCTAATTATGTAACCTTGCTTTTTATCCTTTCATTCAATTTTTATATTTTAGGAGAGTGCATTGTCTTTGTCCATTATCTATTTTCATTCCACCTCTATTTGAGTTTTTTTTTTAATTTTATATCCTCACATATATCAAGTATGCAAAGTTGTGCTTATGTTAGGTTTTAGGATTTATATGTTTAAGCATGTTAACCATAATAGCCAAAATATTATACTCTTAACTAAACACCCCCATGGACAAGTATGTTCTTAACTTAATCAATTAAATTGTTGCACATCAATTAATGCAATATTTGATAACTTGAAGTCATCTATGTACAACAATATATTTTGAAGGTCATATCACCTAAGAATGCAACTTAAAACATTCAATTCTAGTTCATTTATGTGAAAATACTTGTGAGATTTTTAGTGTCAATTTGTGCATCAATTTATTCAAATCTTTTGATGTTTTTGCATATGTTCATAGTTGGAACAATTGCAATAATAGTTACCATGAAAACAACTCTTGGTCAAGGAATGATGAGTTTTTTTCAAATCATTTGCATATCTTTCATTTATATTGTGATCCAACTCAAGACCAATTCAAAAGCAATCTAACCAAAATACATGGTATTTTATCAAACCTTGACACACATGCCATCATAAGGACAATTTTTTTCAAGACAATTGCACCCTACAAAAGCTTGTTCAATTAATAACCTTTTGTGTTGAAGTTTGCCACTTCTATTGTAAGAGTTGAGTTTAAGCTTGTGTTTATTTGCTCAAATATTCAACCTTGTTTTGGGTCTGTTCAACTCATTGTATTGTGTTTTTCTTGTGTGTCAACTCTTCCTATTGTTTATTTGAGGTAAATAGAAAAGATCTAGCAAATTCTCACATCCCATGCGAGAGTCCTTTCTTTCCATTACATGAAATGAACTTTTTTGCAAACACCAATGATCATCAAGGTGTTGCAAATTTCCCAATAGAGAATTTGGATAACCTTAATGTGGTCAATGGTGCCCTTAAGCATTACTTGACCAATTAGTCGTAGTGAAAGTGGGATCCCATGGTTTTCGCATAGCACCCAAGTAATGGTGGTTCCAATGAAATTGGGGATGGGGACCACAAGGATTAGACTAGTGCAAGTAGGTTTTTGCAATCTTTCATGGTGTTTGTTAACATTAGTCTTGGTACACCAAAAGAAAGAAAATATCCATTGTTTTTCTTTTCAAAAGTCCCTCCCAAGATTGAACAAATATGGCTATTTATTTTGAGTCACATCTTCACATTCACTTTATAATGTTTACAACATGTAGGTTTTTAATAACATTGTACTAATGATATTCACTGAACAATGTGAAGAATGAGCAAATTACAATTCAACTTTTAAAAATACGAAAATGTGAGGAAGCCATGAATGGTTTCCACATAACATCACAATGGCTCTTCTTTCACTATCAAATTTTGTTTCATAAAATTGTGAGGTGTAGATGATTTACATTGTGCGATGCATTAAGTTATTATTTTTGCACTAGTTTCCTTTTAATTTACAAATGTTTGTTCTTGAATGTCCTTTGTAAACCAAATACCAAGCCTTAAGGCTTATAATATCATTTCATTCGGGCTTCCAACCATTTATCTCATAATGTTTTAGGAATTTCCAACCTAACAAGTTTACAAAACTATGGAACTTTAGATGCCTTGGGTGTAATCATTCCTCCAACATGACACCTTCACAACTCTTTTGGGTTATTTGGAATTTTAAGGCTTGTGATTATTAGTGGAGGACTCCATGGAGAGTGTAAATTTTGTTTGATCAATGGTGTTGTGACCCATATTTTGCATTTTACATGAAGATCATGTGATCAAGTAAAGGATGCAATAGTCAAAATGTAACATAAACTTGTCCATTAAAGAGCTATTTATCATAGTCAAAATATTATTCATGAATGCTTGTGTTATTTTAACAATTCAATTGAATACAAATTTTAACAAACCAAAGGATTTTGGCAAGTGAATGATGGCCATGTTGCACCTCACATAGGGTTCAACCTTGGGGTTCAAACCTACTTAATATATAGTTGAGGACATTCTTGTGGGCCATTTGGCATTTGGTGACGTTATACACTTTCTTGGTGCATAGATTCCAATGTGCACATGAAAGGCTGATCTGAACGTAGCCAAACATTACCACCATTAGGTCACAAAATGTGTGAGCATCATTTAAAGACTCATACTATTATAGATATTTGATCAAACCCTATGTTTTTGTGATCCAATACTATCATGAATTTCAACTTAATTGCATAAGTATTTGAATCATAAAAGGCTCATTTCTTACTTTTTCTTTTGTTGTTGTGAAGAGATTTCATTTCTTACGTGAATTTGATGAAAGCAAAAGAAGTTGTTGGAAGTGCCTTATAAACCATAATGGTGGGTTGGAAGCATGTTGAACCAAAACAATTGAATCACTATGTTAAGAAACCCTTATTTCTAGTCCAACATGGTTTTAACCTAGGATGAATAATGTTTGGAATTTTAAGAGTAATAACTATTTTGCATAATGAAATAATTGAATGGTCTATTTCCCCTACATCTAGACCATGTTTATAAATTGTGTTGAATTGTTTTAAACAATAGTGAATCATCAACTATTCAATGAACTTAGCTCATGAAATTCCATGTAATCCATCATGAACATTCCAAATAGAAATACCAAAGATGAAATAAAAAGACTAAAGACTCAAGTTTTGATAGAAAAACAAAGTTTTTGCTCTTTCCAAGTTTAATAGAAAAACAAAGTCTTGAGTGATGAAGCTAGATATGGGCTTTCCAATAAATTATAAACATACATGTTGAAGGCCAATATTCATGCATAGAATCAAATGGTTTCCAAGGTTAAGCTACATTCTAGTCCAACCATGTTAATAAGAGCCATTTAAAGCATAATTGATTTTTTTGGGACATGTTTAGAAGTTTCATAAACTAAGTTAATGTTGAGAATGTGTGTTGTATTTATGTAACATTGTTTTTAATATATCAATTTAACACTTGGATAAGTTTGTTTAAGTAATCCAACAAATATTAAATAAATTTCAACACTTTTTAAATCCCATAACCAATATTTTCTAGCATAATGAAAAACATTGTTTAACCACCATTATTTAACACTATTTCAAGACTTTTTTGACCAATCTTGTGCTATCACATTAGCTTGTCAAAACTGCTCAAAAATTGCCTTGGGAGGCACCAATGGCTCCTTTGATTGTGTTTGCACACATTCACCAACTACGAATTAACAATTATCCACTAGGATGGGTAATTATTGATCCACAATTTTAGTGGATAGCTCTTGGGTAACTAGTTCACACTTGAGCCGATGGTACACCATACACTAATATTATGTGACAATGTGAATGATTAATGTACATACTATGAAACCATCCTGATACACCCAAGAACATTCGAAAGCTTGGCAAGTCAAGGCAAGGCAAGGCAACATCATTTTGTTAGGTGGTAATGAGTTCATCTAGGGCCTATATCAAAGCACAACTGATTTTCGCACCCTCAACTCATGTTAAAAGTGGTCACTAAAGACACAAATAGTGGAGCCTCCAAAATGGTTGCTTGTCCCACCTAAGAAAAGTGCCAAATTATGACCCCAAATCCAAACCATGCACTTCATGTCGTGTTGTTGGTATCTTTGTAAGCTATCGATTATTGAACCATTCTTTCAATGAAAATTAAATAAAGTCTAAACTGAAAACTGTATTGGAATTTGGGTGTGCTTTTGGTGTTGTTGGGAAGTCTTTGTGAGTGAGATTTAATAAAGTTTATTTCACAATTTTTGGAGCTAAGGTGTGGAAGATATTGATTTTCATGTTGATTTTGTTGCTGGAAATTCAAACAAATTGCAAAAAATGGGTTTGGAAGAAAAAATCGGTTGAGCCCTCAATGTGTTCACATTGCCGAATTCTTTTTTAAAACCATTTTTGAAAATGTAAAAAATAAAGAATGTGTTCATGCTTGGGCTAATGGCACAGGCTACACTAGTGAACATGAAAAAATGAAGGCACAATAGGGTTATTAGTAAAGTCTGGCGCTTAGGGGGGGGCGAGAACAACCAGTTTCGACATATTATTAGGCCATCAACTGCTTAACTGGGAATGAAAATTTTACAAAACGAAATAACTGAGACCCAAACTAGTTTTTTCACCAATTTCGGTGGTAACCTGAGTTCCATCCTGTCTTTCCATTTTCCTGAGCGCCCCCATTGCTGCTACATATATATTTTGACTGTTCCCACCTGTCCAAGCACTATAATTGCTCTCGAACCTTGTGCATTAAATGCTGAGTTTCAACATTTCATACTGAGATTTAATAAAATTTCATTACTTTGCGGATACCATTACTGAAAGAGGGGATAGGGGGTGAAAGCAAGCCGAAAGACAGACAGGGTGAAGACAGGGCAACTTTACTTTACTTTACAGATAACTCTAATTTAAGGTAAGAGACCCAAGGATCCACTTACTTATATGAAATCCTCAATAGAAATAAGTTGGAGTTTAGAGTAATCTCCAGAAAAGCAAAAGCAAAAAGAAATTGGTGGGATCCATTAGAGTGGTCATTATGATGATGATGGTAATACCAAGGAGAATAATGTGTCCCTACTCAAAAGATATCTGAACACGAGAACTATGCTTTGAATAATAAAATGCTCTTCTTGATTGAAAGGTTTTTTTGGGGACTCTCAACATAAACCCTAGTACCTTGGCTAGGGTTCAGCATCAAGGTGCTTAAAAAATAATTAATTAGTTTTTGGTCTGAAATGATAATAATAATTTACAATTTGGCAATTGAAGCTATTTATTTTGTGCTTGAAGATCTTGATTCTGATTTTTTGGCATGGCATGGCATGCACTTTAATTTTCAAAATTTTTTTTTTGGCAATTCCAAAAAATTAATTATTAATTTGTGGCTAACCAGATTAGGTACTAGGGTAGTAGTAGTACATACCTTCCATGCACAAAGCTCATATCCCCAAGTAAAGAATTTTGACAGACTCTCTTACTTACAAGCGACAAGCCAGGCATCAAAACAACAACAGAAAAAATCATTTTTTCCCCCCTAATTTCTTTTTAAATGCCCAAAATCACATTTTTTTTGTGTTCTCTATATACAGTTTGTACATTTCCCTTCTAATTTCCTCAATTTTTATTTTTTTTACAATACCCAAAATCACATTTTTTGTGTTCTCTATATAGTTTGTATATTTTCCCCCCTAATTTCCTCAAATGTTTTTTTTAAAAATGCCCAAAAATCACATTCTTTTGTGTTATCTATATAGTTTGTACAATTTGCACCCTAATTTCCCCAATTGTTTTACAATGCCCAAAATCAAAGAGGGGAAATTATAGATTTCAAGGGAAAAACCATATAGATTTCAAGGGGAAAAAATTCTGAAAATGTCATATTTAGACCATTAGGTTCCAGCAGGTTGCCAGAATATACCAGGATTCTTAAAATTTTCTATTTTCCTAGCTGACAATATAGCCAAATTTGGCTAATTCCCCTCATGGATGATCCCTATTGTGGTTACATCACAAAATTGTCAAATATAAATATAAATAAATAAATAAATAATTTATTTTTATTAATTTTTTTAATGCAAATTAATTAAATTTATAAAAATAATTTTTAATTAATCAAAAAAATTAAAATGATTTAAAAACTATTATTAAAAAAAAAGAAAAAAAAGAAACCCAACCTAGTGTAGATTCCTCTAAGCTTTTTTGTTTGTTGAGAGGAGGGTGGGTATGACAAAATTCCATGGCACCTTATCATGGAGTAGAATCTGTCAAAAGCTCCCTTCCTCGCCCTCTCCCTCCATGCTACCTTATTGTGCATGCTGGCTGGCTGGCTGGTTGGTTGGTTGGTTAGTTAGTTGGTTGGTTGCTAGGTTTGTTGCCACTGTAACTCCCAAAACAAAGAACAAGCTATGTCAGAACAAAACAATTACTTAGTTGTAAAGCAGATATGGAGCATATTCTGCTCTTGAATTGTGGGGATACTACATTCTACTACTCAGGTAGAAAACAAAGGTTTTTGTTAGTGCAGGAATAAGGTGGGTGCATATGCAAACTGTAGAAGGAAACCGAAAAAAAAGGAGATGTTCTATTCCTCCCCCACCATGATGCAAAAACAATGTACTTTGGAGTATGTATAAGTGCCAGCAATGTCAGCCCACAAAAAAATAATTCCAAATCAGTGTGTTTACTAAAGAATCAAGTCAGGCAGAGAGACTGACGATTGTGTTGGAAAGTGTGAACCACTTCCAAATCTTGACAACAACTCAAATCTTGATGAATCGGATACATGAGTTCCAATTTCATTAGAAGCTCAGACCAAATTAGTCCCCAAAAACTTAAAATCCAAATCAGTGTGTTGGGTGAAGAATTGGAAGTGCAGAGAGATGGAAAATGTGTGTGAAAGTGTGAACCTGTTTCCAATCACAACTCAAAATTTTGTTGAATCTACACAAAGTCCCAATTTCATTGAAAGCTCACACCAAATAGTCTGAAAAAAAATTCCAAATCAGTTCATTTACGAAAAGAATCAAGTCACACAGTGAGCTGGAAATTGTGTGCCCAAGTGCAATCCCATTTCCAATTTTGATGAATCTACGCAATTCCCAATTTCATGGCAAGCTCAAACCAAATACCTCTTTTTTTCCATTCAATACTTTGTTCTTTGCAACAATTTGTAAATAAATCAGCAGGAGTAGTCAGGTAGAATGGGGTACATACATAAATCCTTCATTTGGATATCCACTTGCCACTTGCTGCACATACATATATTATGTCTGGAATCAGAAGCACAAGATTTCACATTTTTGTATGCAAAAAGGCTAAATTGATCTAATCGTGAAAAAAGCTGCTACTCCCAACCCTAAAAAAATTTGAGACTTTTGGGGTGTACAGGATTGCTTCACAGTTGCTTCAAAGTCAGCCAACTAATAGCTACTAATTCCTTGATCTTCGTGGAATACCTTTATAAGAACATTGTACTCTCTCAAGAGAATCTAAAATGATGTTGGGACATTCTTCAATGTCCAGATCAGTTTGCAGATCTATAAGATTGCACATCCATGAGGAGACCCCTCAATAACACTTTTGCTTACCTCATGCCTCTGCCATTACTCTGCCACTGACTTCATCAGCTTGTGACAACAATAGGTGGAAATAAGTACACATACTACATGCTCAAAATTTTGGGCAACAATTATGGAATCTGGAGTTTCTGGCACATTTGCAAAAGCAAAGAGAAAACTCAGTAGTGCTTGTTGGCATAGCTAACACCAAAATACACTAGTATCCTCATTCAAGCTAGAATAAAGCTTGTGAGGGTAATAAAGCTTGATTTCATTTCAATTTGCCACTGTACAAACAAAGGATCTACAGTAAGGTGTATGAGGTCTTACATAGAGGGTTGAGAGCAGGGCCTCCTGGACCCTGACTATAATTCTTCAACCACACCATAGTTCTTGATGTATCCATTCCCCCTCATTGCATTTTTCTCTCCAAGCTCTTGAGCCCCTCTTTGGCGCCCACCACACTGCAATTGCTTACACCCTGCCATACATTAATGCATGTGAAGTGAGACTCATGTTAAAGAAATGTTTGACTGGTAGCATTTGTAACAACAAATATCTGTTTCTTGTGCATTGCAACAGATCCTGCCACATCTTGAGTTCACTCAGTTCCAGCAGGCTAATCACTTCAGGCCAAAAGCTTTGGGGAAGATTTCAAAACTTCTAAACATTTTAATACATTTTAGATAGCCAGTGCACAATGCTGCAGAAAGATGAACAGCACCTGACCAGTGCCGCACCCAAGAGAGAACTCAGTCCCTCAAACAAAACAAATGGCAGAATCTGCTACAATATACACTGGCTGCCAAATCATAAGCTTTGAAATGTGTCTTACCTGGTGAGTTGTGGCAAAGTGAAGATCTTGACATCCAAATATGCAGGCATCATCTGGTCTTGTGCTCATAATACATCTTATTTGCTTGCTTTCCACTTGGATAAAATTTCAACATTGGACTGCAAATTGGATTACACAAAAACTTTGACACCTAATACTTGGCATTGGGAATCACAGAAATATTATTGGCAGTAAGCACTAGCTCTGTTACTGACCAGCAACAGAGTCCGTTCTGAACAATACCTTAGAACAAGATCATGACAGCAGGAAGGGAGGTTTGGCCAAATTCAAAACTGTAATGCAGTAAATGAAATATGTGAACAGATCAAGACTGGGTGAACATCAGAAGTATGTCATCTGGAAGACCAAATGCAAAAAACCAGTCAGAAAGAAGTCCAGAGGTCACTATTTCTGATGCTCTGTTGCCATCAAAACCCAAGGAGAAAATTGGGTCTGAAAAACAGACACTCACTACAAATCCTTGCCTCAGAACATTTTACCCAGAGTCAGAAGCTGTATACATGCAATTCAAGCCACAAACTCAGAACACCATTGGTGATGCAGCTCTATCAAACATAAACCAGTCCCTATCTCAAGGTTTTTCTTTCAACAGTCAGAATCAGCTACCCACTTCATTGTGACAGAAACCCTAGAGATGCATAGCTGATGAACACAAGTGAGATCCAGCACCACTTCCAAGCCAAGGCATAAAGATCACAAGCAGTAATAAATGCATAGACAACAAAACCAATTGCAATTTCAGTAAGATAAACATTCCAGTTAGAGCTCTTAAAGTACAACAGAATCAAAAAACTTTTTTTTTGTAGCTGATAGACATTTGCAATGTCCTGAAAGACAGGGATGATGGCAATGGGCATTGCACACATATGAAAAGGAAAGAGGGAGAGGGTGCAGGACCCTAAACCCTAAACCCTAAATCATTTAGCAGAATTTTGATTGATAAGAAGTCAACCTTAAAACAAAGAGGCATCAAATCAACTCAGCTGCAATTCTAAAACTGACGAAGGGTAGTTTCAACTTCTGCTGATTTTCAATAGACAAGAAGAACAGAGAGGGTTTGTATGGGAATTTGGAAGCTATACTACTTTGACATTATTTCTAAACAGACTTGATGTACTGACAAAGAAGTCGCAAAGCATTGACCACTTATAGAGTCAAGAAATAGCTGTCGGATACCATCTATCATCATGAAAAGGAAACAGGGAGAAGATGCCTTGAGGAAAATGCAGGTCGCTAAAGAAAGAGAATCTGTTTAAGGTCATCCTTCCAGTACATGGGCCGCCCACAAATCACCTTAATCATCAGCAGTCCTTACTAGAACTGCTTCTAAAAATCTCTGAAACGACTCTACCACTGTCTGCAACCTCAGCTGCAATGTTGAATTCAAACACCAAGATCCTTTCAATTCCTTACAAAAAGAAACCTAAGATTTAGGCAGTAAGAATGACAGCACCGCCAGCTTCCTTGATCTTCTTCTCAGCAAGCTTGGAGAAAAACTTAGCCTTGACAACCATCGCTTGTCCCGGTAGTTCACCCTTCCCGAGTACCTTGAAGAAGCCGTGCTGCGTCACGTCTAACAAAGGCGCCGACTTCTCGCCGTCAGCCTTCTCCTTCACAGTTTCCGGAACCAATGACCACAGCTTGTCCACGTTCACCACAGGGCAATGATACTTGTTCATGCTCTTGTGGAAGTACCTCATGCCAACTTTCCCGAAGTAACCCGGATGGTACTTGTCGAACAAAATCCTGTGATGGTGCATACCTCCCGCGTTTCCCCTTCCTCCTGGATGCTTCCGGTGCTTCCCCACACGACCATGGCCAGCCGATACATGGCCTCTTTTCTTCCGGTTCTTCTTCAGCCGCGTCGTCATGGCTGGTCACAACAGCCGGCACGGCAAACGAGGAGTTACGCAAACGCAAAACACGTTACTCGCAAATAACACAAAGCGCAGTCCCATTTGTGAGCGCCAAACCCTAAAAAATGTTTTTCATCCAAACCCTAAAACTGTTTTTTTTCGTCCTGCCCACATCCATGGGGTGGTCGACTTTTTGGTGCATCTGAACCGTCCGAAATTTCCAGAGATTGTTTTTGTCCTGCAGGAATCATGAGGGGAAATTGGGGAATTGTTTTAGTAAATAATTGATCTTCCTAATTTAAAAAATAAATAATTTCATTTCTTAATTTTGATAGACTGTAGGACAACCAAATTCCTTTTGAAATTTTTTAAAAAAAGGATCTATAATTTTAAATTGGAGGTTTTGAGATTTTACTAACTTCAATTAATGAAATCATTTTTTAAAAATTTATTTTGACTAAATATGATAAAAAGAAAAAGAAAAATCTGAACCATCTGATGTTTCCAGAGTTTGTGTTCTTTAATCCAAGATGGGAATGAATTGTTTTAATAATTAATTTCTATTCCTTTTCTTTTCTTAAATTTTATATGATCACCAACTCCTTTTCAAAAGAAAACAGAATTTTAATTTTTAATTGGAGATTTTGAAATTTTATTAACTTCAATTAATGAGTTTTTTTTTTTTTTTACAAATTTATTTCAATTAGAAGTTGTTTCATATGACAAAAGAGAAGAAAAATTTGTATACTATTAATTTGGGCAATTCTCACTTTTTCATGAGAATTGTTGGTTCTAGTCATTAACCTAGTTTCAAAGAACTAAAAATGGTTTTTTAATTTTTTTTTTAAATTCTTTAAAAATTGGTTAAGGTTTCAAGAATTTGGAAAACAAACCCCCTATTGTTTCCACATTGCCAATTTTCACAACTTAGTTATAAAAAAATAAAAAAAAGATATTTTTCTTGTAATTCAAAAAATTGAAAATAATCTATATATATATATATATATATATATATATATATATAAAAAGAAAAAAAAACAAATTTTTTTTCTACACATTTACATATTTTTATTTTTTTTTTTTTCATATTCAAATTCAAGTTTTTTTACCT
>Ga0116227_10011670_pt1 | contig 14662 bp, 8 predicted proteins | sample S1TSphgellanicum_FD_89693 | JGI IMG/M metagenome (GOLD analysis project Ga0116227, IMG submission 89693) | Host-associated microbial communities from peat moss isolated from Minnesota, USA - S1T2_Fb - Sphagnum magellanicum MG | ecosystem: Host-associated > Plants > Peat moss > Unclassified... | reverse complement strand
ATGTCCTCTCAACCTTCTCTCACAAAAGCTACCCCAAAGCACCACAACTTTGTCTCGCCTGCTTTGACGAACTGCAAACCATTGGACTAGAAGTATTCATGAAAAAATATGACCCATACTGGGGGGAAGGTGATGATTTCCGAAAGCATGAGTGAAACTCTAGGCTTGCAATTTCTTGATTTTGTTAATAACCGCAATTCTTCACAATCCACAGTTGGGAAAACCAGCAAACCATACGCAAACAGTCAAACTTCAAAACCAATTGTCAAAGACACAATCCCAAGATACTCCAACTTCCCCTCCCTACCTTCCCCTCATCCCTTACACCCCATCAAAGTTCTCGATCAAGTCATTGCAGAGTATCGCGATTATTTATTAACTGAATTTAGAGCAAAAGACCCCCAATTAAAAGCTGCGTTAGAAAAAGCTATAGACAAACCCTTATTCTTAGCCCAAGAACCGTTTTATCAAGCCCATCGTCCTTTTAAAGCGGGTGAAAAATGGCATAATTTACCTATAGATGCCAAACTCGCCCAAGTCATGCAGCAACGTTCCCGCAGCGAGTTTGCTTATCTACATCAAAGTCAAGCTATTGACTACTTACTAGGAGATAACGCCTCTGCCCTAGTTGTCACAACTGGTACAGGTAGCGGTAAAACGGAAACATTCCTATTACCAGTCATTCAAAATGCGATCGAGGACGCAGCCCAATTCCGCAGAAAACCTGGACTGACGGCTATACTCGTCTACCCGATGAATGCCCTAGCGAATGACCAATTGCTACGTATCCAAAATTATCTTGAAGAGTCTGGTTGGGATGGGGCAATTACTGTAGCAAAATACGACCGAGGCACTACGCAAAAAGAACGTCAAGCGTTACGTCAAAACCCACCCCATATTCTGCTGACTAACTATATGATGCTGGAGTACCTCCTAGTCCGTCCAGCCGATAGAGAAGATATTTTTGCTAATCACCGCTGTCGTTTCTTGGTACTTGATGAAGTTCATACCTATCGCGGAACTTTGGGGAGTAACATTGCCTTGTTGGTACGACGCTTGCAAACTCACCTCGCCAATGCAAAACAAGATTGGTGTTGTGATGTTCACCTAGAAGTACAAACAAAACGCTATCCCAAATTTCTCCCAGTAGCAACTTCTGCCACCATTAAAAGTGTGGCGGAGGGAGAACACACCTTGGAAGATAGAATTCGCCTGCGAGATGACGCTGTCCAGGAATTTTTTAGTAAAATCTCCGGTGTAGACAAACCAAGCATTCGGGTGATTGGCGAAGAACTCGCAGAAATTCAAACACCACCAGAAGCAGTCTATCCTATCCAACCTGTTCATTTTGCTGACTTGGATGTCACGAAACCAGAAGCCGTCAGAAAAGCCCTCTGTGCTTTGGGGGGAATGGAGGATAATAATAGTGTCACCCTCTCCTCCCTGACCTCTCACTCCCGCTTACTGTGGGATTTAAACCGCTGGCTTATCCGTTCTCCTCTGTCGATCGCCCAAATTGTCAACAAAGTAAAACAGGAAATTAGTGAGCGATCGCACTTCCCATACACCATAATAGAAAACGAAGTCCGAACCGCTTTATTGGTAGGTGCCGCCTTACCAGAAGGAACACCAGGCGCTTTACAACTCCGCGCCCATCGCTTCATTCGCGGTGGTTGGCAATTTCACCGTTGTGTCAACCCCAGTTGCGGTAAGCTTTACCCGATGGGCGAAGAACGCTGTGAATGTGGTTCTTATACAGCCCCTCTCTACCTTTGTCGTAATTGTGGTGCAGACTACCTACGTTTCGTAGGCGAACCCACCGCAGCACCACTGCAACCCAGCGCTGTACCGGGGGAAGAACAAGAATGGATGCTTTATGATCCCAATCGCTTTGAGATTAACGCAGACCTTGAGGAAGACATCGACGAAACAGAAGCAACACCACAAGTTCGCCCCCGCCAAGCCAATCCGAAGAAACTCACACAGATGAAACGGCGACAAATATTGGAAGGCTCATTTGATACATCCACTCTTTCTTTTAGTAGTGACTTGAATGACTATCCTTGGCGTGTTAACCTTGCCCCTGCCCGTACCCGTTGTTTGTGCTGTGGTGCTACCGGAGGTAGTCGCAACGTCATTACACCTATAGCAATAGGAACATCAGCAGCAGTAAAAGTGCTGAGTGAGGGCTTAGTGGAATCCTTAGCCCTAACCAATCGCCATCAGGATGGATACGACGGCAAAGAACGGTTATTGATTTTTAGCGACAGCCGCCAAGACGCAGCCCATCAAGCAAGATTCATTGTTTTTGCCAGTCGCTATGACAGAATGCGGCGACGAGTCGTGGAGTTATTAAAAGAATATGGGGCGTTATCTTTGCAAAGAGTGGTGGAACTTATGGGTGAAAAGGGTGTAAGAGAGAAAGATAATAAGTATTCGCCCATTAAACCTAATGCCTGGATTAATGATGAAAAAATGCAAAGAATTCGTGCTTGGGAAGAAGCCCCTTTGCTCGATGAAATTGCCGTTTCTGCTGCTTACCGTGCAACCCTAATCAACTTGGGGTTAACACAAATAACTTATCACCGTTTGGATGAGTACGTCAAGCACCAAGGTGCTGACATCGCCAGAAATCTTGGCATTTCTCCAGAAAACTTAGAATATCTCAGTCGTTGCTTGCTAGATGAAATGCGACGGCGTGGCTGTGTCAGTCGAGAATTACTGCGCTACCATCCCGCCCATCCCAGTTGTCCCAGTTATACCAAAGCTGCTGAGTGGGAAAGGCGATTAAAGCGACCCCAAGGTTACGCCCTTTCTGGTGGTCTACCTGTTGCCTATATGGATAGCGCCCTCGTACCTTTTGGTGTTCAAGTGAACAATCTCTGGCGCAAACCCAAAGTAGGAGGAAGAGGACCTAGTTTAGAACGGATTTTTCGGCACTTGCTTTCGCGTCTAGGCGGGATTGTACCTACTGAAGAACACATAGTAGAACTGCTGGAATGGTTAATACAAGGCAGTTTTATCGTAGCCGCAGATTTATACGGTGTGCGTGAGAAAATTAACTTGTTGCAAGTAAACGCAGAAGTGTTGCAGTTGCAACAAGCGACGGAACAACAGCGTTACCGTTGCCAAGTTTGCGCCACCCCAATTTTAGGAGTGCGAAATAGTTATCCTTGCCCATATTGTCATGGTAATTTGATACATTGGCGCAATGCGGAAATCATGGAAAATAGGTATGTGAAGCGAATTCTCTCAAAAGAATTTATCCCCTTAGTTGCAGGGGAACATACCGCCCAAATTCCCAACGACGTACGAGTTGAGTTAGAAAACGACTTTAAAGCCAAAGCATCGGAATCAAAGGTGAATCTATTGGCTTGTTCGCCTACCTTGGAAATGGGTATTGATGTAGGCGGATTAGATGCAGTGATTTTGCGTAATATACCACCACGTCCTGATAACTATGCTCAACGTGGAGGACGCGCTGGACGACGTACTCGTATTGGGTTAGTAGTAGGTTATGCTCGTAATACACCTCACGACCAGTATTTTTACGATCAACCAAACGAGATGATTGCTGGGGAGGTTCCAGCCCCCGCATTAGCATTGGGTAATCGGGATGTCATTTTCCGGCATTTGAATGCGATCGCCTTCGGGACTGCCAAACCAGGATTAGCAAGTAAGATGGTAGAGTACATTTCTCCAGCAGGCGAAATTAACCATGAAGCCGTAGAAGCACTGGTTAGAGGAGTGCAAGCACAAATTGACCAAGCCGTGACAATTGCCCTACAAGCTTGGCAAGGGACTATCTTAAATGAAGCAGGATTAGATGAAACTGCCCTAAGTCAACACCTAAACAAGTTACCCGAACGCATTTGGGATGTTATCAACCGCACCACCCGACAGGTTAGGGAACTCAGAAGCGCACTTGATACATACTCACTAGAACTCCAAGGCGAACGCGCTGGAACTCGTGCAGCACAACTCATTGCACGAATCCTGGGTATCCAAACAGACAAGAAAAATAACAACGCGGAAGCTGATGACCGTTCCTCTGGATATCCTCTACGTAGATTTGCTGAATTTGGCATTCTTCCTGGCTACGAATTTCCTACCCAACCCGCAGCACTGCGACTTTTAGGCGACGAACACGAAGAAGACCCTGTAACTGTAACGCGACGTTTTGGCATTGGTCAATTTCAACCTGATGCCCAAGTCTTCGCCCGTACCAAACGCTGGAAAGTTGTGGGTTTAGATAACGCTTCCCCTTGGAACCCCAGAACTGAAAGTGCGACTTGGTTGTACAGGGTATGTAACACTTGCAAATTGCGGTTCGATGCAGACAACCCTGCTTGTCCCCGTTGCCAGAATAACGCACCAGGAAAAGCTTATCCCGGTGGAGAATTTGCTGGCTTTCTGGCGCGACGGGATGAAAGTCCCATTCTGGATGAAGAAGAACGCTTCGCCACCCGCAATCTTGTCAAAACTTACCCGCAGTGGGACGGACAAATTGTAGGACGCTGGAAGTTGAGTACTGGTTGGGGATTGTGTTGGAGTCAGGATGAAGAGGTCCGCTGGGTAAATGAGGGAGTACCGCCGAAAAATAAAGACAGAGAACAAGGTATTCCCTTACTACATAATGAGGCAAAAGGATATCTGTTATGTGTTGAGTGCGGACGAATGCTGCAAAACCCCGATTTACAGCAACTAGCAACTCAAGGACGACGTAGAACACGCCAATCCAGTCAAGAAGACCCCTATGGTCATGCAGAAAACTGCCCCCAAAGAGGCAAAGCACCGCAACCTCTGGCAATTGTCACAGTAGGCAAGGCGGAAGTATTGCGATTAACAATACCCGTTCCTGCCTCAACTGAAGAAGAAGATTTACAGTCGTGGGGGTTGTCTCTAGGTTATGCTCTCAAAGCAGGAATGCAGCATTTGTATATGCTAGATAGTTCTGAGATTGATTTTGAGTTCGAGGGAACTTGGCAACTCAGCAGCAAAGGTAAAAATTACAACATGATATCGCTGACATTTATTGACCCCAGCTTAGGTGGAAGTGGCTATTTACCTCGTATTGCCATCGATTTTCATCAAGTGGCAAAAAGAGCGATCGCACATTTAGACCATCCAAACTGTGAAACTGCCTGTTACCGTTGCCTCAAATCCTATCAAAATCAACGCTACCACGAACTACTGAATTGGCCTCAAGTCACCCCTACACTGGAACAACTTGCACAAACATCACCAACACAACGTCCCTTAGAGACTGGTGATATTGACGACCCACTCCCATGGTTAGAAGCGTATGCGGCAGGTGTGGGTTCGCCTCTAGAACTCAAGTTTCTGAAACTATTCGAGGAACATGGTTTTTATCCCCAAAAACAAATACCAGTGCCAACGAACACACCAATTTCCGTTGCTGATTTTGCTATACCTGAACGCAGATTGGCAATATACATTGATGGAACTGCCTTTCATCAAGGAGGAAACAGACTGCGTGATCAGTTTATCCGCGATCGCTTGCGTAATGCCAATACCCCTTGGCAAGTTGTAGTTTTGAGTGCTGATGATTTAGCTAGGGGTAAGGCGTTGGTGGAAGAACTCAAAAAGGAGGTATGATATCATGTCCGGTTACACACTTATTATTAAGACAGCAGAGGGGCGGAGGGGCAGAGGGGCAGAGGAGAAAGAGTTTTGAGATTTTTGCACCCATGCCCCGAATCATAACTAATCAACCGGACATGATATGACGAGAAAACATTCCATTCTGTGCGTTGCGTAGCGATACATACCCGAAATTTGTGTTTAGGTGCTTGATTATGAGTAGACGGCTTTTTCTAGGTCAAAGCTTCGCTATCGTTTTATTAGCAGGATTATCTCTAGTTGGTTGTACGAATCGTGGTAGAGACGATACCCTAACGACTGCTACCAATAGCAGTCAATCAAAAACAGAGGTGAAAACCATCAAACTGGAAAGCAGCGTTTTTAAAGCCAATAGCTTAATTCCTAGCAAATACACATGTGACGGTGAAGATATTTCCCCACCCCTAAGTTGGGATGAACCTCCATCAGGAACCCAGAGCCTTGCACTCATTGTAGATGACCCTGATGCACCAGGAGGAATATTTGTTCACTGGGTTCTCTACAATATCCCAGCTACAGTCCGCCAATTAACAGCAGAAATTGCAGCCGTCAGCACCTTACCTAATGGTGGAGTACAGGGGAAAAATGATTTTGGCAAATTTGGTTATGGTGGTCCGTGTCCACCTAGTGGCACTCATCGATACTTTTTCAAACTTTACGCCCTAGATAAAAAACTGGGTTTAGAACCAGGTGCAACGAAAGCTCAAATAATGACTGCTATGGATAGTCATATTTTGGCGATGGCACAATTAATTGGACGTTACCAACGGCAGCATTAAAATAGCAGACCATAGCCTATGATCATATAGGGGTACAACGATGCTCATTTTTTAAGAGGCAGAGCCTCTTGGAGTTCATTCCCACGCAGAGCGTGGGAACGAGGAAGGTGGGGGACTTAGTTTAGGAAAGAGTTTTGCGCGATTGTTGACTTTTGACTTCCCCGAAGGGGTGTTGCTGTGTCCCTACCCTTTTAATGTTTATTTGCTAGAAGCGTTCAACTGTTCTTCAGAAACCCAAGCACCGTGAAACCCATAGGGCACCCGTTGGGGAATTAACACCCGCGCTACAGGTTCCGCAGTCACATCCTGAGCATTGACTACCACTAGCTCAGAAGTCTCTGTGCTGTGATCGTAAACAAAGGTGATCAGCCAGCCTTCATCTTCATCACTCTCTAGGGAAGGACTAGGAACAAAGACAGCCTCACCACCATAGCGTCCTGATCCAAATTCATGAGTTTCTGACTTGCCACTGCTAAGATCGTACTTAATTAAACCATCGAACAGAGGCAAGGAACCCTTCATCATCCTACCAGTGTAACCATATCGTGTTTGTTGTCCCAAAAAGTTTTCATTCACACGGGGAAATTCTGAAGGTACGTCGTCCAACATCTCCTCATGCACAGATTCTGTTCTCAAGTTAAACCGCCATTGATGCAGGCGAGGGATATTGCCTTCGGGATCGGACTCCGTATCCGATATTAAGACAGTAGTGGAATTCACCCGACAGCCAAGCAGTACCACCTCGTCTCCGTATTCGTAGGCGTTGAGGGTGTGGAAAACATAGCAAGCGGGACTTTCAAACCAGCGGATATTGCCGTTATCGCCGAAACGTGGAACAATGCCAAACCGACTGGGGCGATCGCGCTCAAACATTAAGGCAGGTTCCCCCCGTTGCATCCGTTCTCTACTGATAGTTAGGGGCAAATCCATAAAAATTGTGTAGTTTTCAGTGATGGCAAAATCATGCATCATCACCGCCATCGGTAGGTCAATTGGCACTGTCCGCAAGAGTTTACCCGTCTCTGAAACCACACTATATTGCAAGTACGGTGGCGCGAACGAGTAGCCAAAGAAGATCATTTCACCTGTAACTGGGTCTACTTTAGGATGGGCAGTGAAGGCAGAAACCAGCTTGCCATTGTATGTATACTCGCCAATTGTCTTTAAATCAGGAACCTTGATGGCGTAAGGCGCACCTCCTTCCCACAGTGCCAATAATTGACCAGCATGCCACACAAGAGCCGTGTTAGCGGTATTTGTGCTGACACCTTCGGGCGTATCCTTTTGTGGCGGTTCTAGCAACCCACTCCAGATAGCCTTACCTGCTTGGTTCTCTATTTGCCATTTTTTTGTCTGGACAGAACGGTTGTGATAGGTAGCTTTACCGTTACTAATTCGCACTCCATGCAACATCCCATCACCATCAAACCAATGATATTTACCAATAGGTGTCCATTGAGGGTTGGGACCATTGCGCACAAATATTCCCGATAAGTCGGAGGGTAACTCACCTATGACTTGCAGAGTATCAGTGGTGATTTCTTTATGTACTGGTGCAAAGTTGCCATCAAGGTAGGGATTAACTGCTACTGTTGTTTCCATTATGTCTATTCGGATCTGACGTGAATCGATTACTGGCAGTTTGTTAAATATACTCCTAGAGAGCGCTGATTTAACCTAGACTCAGGTAGAGTCAAGAAGAAGGGGGTAGGGTGTGGGGTGTGGGGTGTAGAACCCCATCCATGAATGGATTCGCGTGATACTCAGACGCCACTAACAGACATTTCTACGGATCTCGTGCGCGGATATTTTTTGATTTCCATCCTGAAAAATCAGGGGCTTGCATCTATCTCTTTGGGACGAAATCCCTCCACACCCCACACCCTGCCCCCTACACCCGCCCCTAAGGGGCTTGGTCAGAAGTTCTTCCCCATTGTAGTTGGCAACATATTTGTGTTGATCTAGCTTGTCTTCGGCACGGAATTTCAGGCAAAATCATACATACATAATTGTGCCATACCTGAAATCCAAATTCTGTCATGATTCCTGCTATTTCTACTATTCCTTTGCGTCAAATGGCTTCAGGCGATCGCCTCTCGCTCCAAGTTTACAAATTTATTGGTGCTTCCCCTGGCAAAAAAGTTTATATTCAATCAAATTTACATGGTGCAGAAATCGCAGGTAATGCTGTTATTCACCAACTCATTGAGTTTTTGCTAACGGTAAATGATACGGATTTAACTGGAGAGATTTGGCTGGTTCCTGTTTGTAATCCAATGGGAACCAACGAGCGTTCTCACGTTTTTTCATCTGGCAGATACTGTGTTTATGAAGCTAAAGACTGGAACCGCATCTTTTGGGACTATGAAAAAGAAGCTGATGATTTATTTGCCTTTGCTAAGTCTCAAATGAATTTTGAATTAGATTTAGTGAGAGAAAATTATTTAAGCGCGATTCAGGACAAATTTTCTGGAATTTTAGACAAGATTAACTCTCCTAATAGTGTACCCTATACTGAACGGTTTCGCTATAAACTGCAATCTCTCAGTTTAGATGCAAACTATTTGATTGACTTACATACCTCCACAAATCAAGCTATAAACTACCTTTTTTACTTCCCAAATCGAGAAGAAAGCGCTAAATATTTCCTTCTCGACTACGGAATCTTACTGGACGTTTATGATGGTGATGCTTTTGATGAAGCGTTTATCAAACCCTGGTTAGCTTTGGAAAGTTGTTTTAAACAGCTTGGTAGAGAAATCAAGTTTGATGTGGAAGCTTGGACACTAGAACTTGGTACGGGAATGCAGATAAATCCGGATTCAGTCGCTAAAGGTGTCCGAGGCGTGAAAAATTATTTAGTCCAGAAAGGTATTTTGCATATGTCTGGCTTACCTATTCACCTAACCATATCCCAAGAAATGACTTTTAGCACCAGAAGTCAGGTCACAAAATATTATGCTCCATGTGGTGGAATGATTCAGTCAAGAGTAATCTTGGGTGGTTCAGTAAAAGCTGGAGAACGGCTTTATCAAATTCTGAGTTTTAATAAAGAGGGTAAGTTACCGACTGTGATTGATGTCTTGGCAAAACGGAGCGGATTGGTTTACGATGTATCAACCAATCAGGCGGTGAATGAAGGCGAGTTTGTGATGGGAGTCCTGTAGAGAAGTAATTTATCAAACAGAATTCATGCGCTCATTCTGACTCCTGACTTCTATGTATTGCCGGATACATTTAGACAGGTTCTGAATGGCACATCTTGTGTATAAACTTTTGACATTTGCTTAAAGAGAAATATATTCGGTAGTAGCTTAAACTGAAGCAAAGGCAATTTTTGAAAAAACCAGGGTGATTTATGTTTGTTTTGTGTCCAAGAAAAAACGAACCAATACCAAATGCCAAATAGGACGATGGAGTCACAGTTTATAAGTATCCAAAGTAACAACTTCTCTGTTTCAGAAGAAGTAATGATTCCACAGGCTCCTCCTGGATTCAGGTCAGGTTTTATCGGCATTATTGGTCGTCCCAATGTCGGTAAATCTACGTTAATGAATCAATTAGTAGGACAAAAAATTGCCATTACATCGCCAGTAGCCCAAACTACACGCAATCGATTGCGAGGCATTTTAACTACACCAGAAGCGCAGCTAATTTTTGTGGATACTCCAGGAATTCATAAACCCCATCATCAATTGGGGGAAGTGCTGGTGCAAAATGCCAAAATAGCTATTGAATCAGTGGATGTGGTGCTGTTTGTGGTAGATGGAACAACCCCATGTGGCACAGGCGATCGCTATATTGCTAATTTATTAGCTAGTGACGTTGCAGGCAACGTCAAAACAAGCCAAACACCAGTCATTTTGGGTTTGAACAAAATCGACCAGCAACCTTTAGAAACCCAGTTGTTAGATGATAGCTATACACAGTTAGCTCAGTTGTACCAATGGCAAACAGTGAAATTTTCTGCCAAGACTGGTGCAGAATTGCCGCAATTGCAACAGTTATTGATTCAACAGCTACAAACAGGACCATTATATTATCCACCCGACTTAGTAACTGACCAGCCAGAACGCTTTATTATGGGCGAATTAATTCGAGAACAGATTTTGCTGTTAACTCGTGAGGAAGTTCCCCATTCGGTAGCGATCTCCATTGACCAAGTGGAAGAAACACCAGCTATTACCCGTGTACTCGCTACCATTCATGTAGAGCGCGATTCCCAAAAAGGAATTCTGATTGGCAAAGGCGGAACAATGCTGAAAGCAATTGGTAGTGCAGCTCGCGAACAAATCCAAAAATTAATCGCAGGCAAAGTCTACCTAGAATTGTTTGTCAAAGTGCAACCTAAATGGCGTCAGTCTCGTGTAAGTTTGGCAGAGTTGGGTTATCGGGTCGAAGAGATTTAAGAGTTAGGAGTTAAGAATAAAAATTCATAACTCCTCGCTCTTCACTCCCCATTGCCCCTAATCACTCTTTGGGGGTCCCGAGTTCCCCACTCCTCACTCCTTACTCCTCACTCCTTACTCCCAAATATGTCTACAGACACAGCTTCTCCCTTAAATCTGCCGACTGATGCAACTCCCCTACGGGTCTTAATTGTAGAAGATGATCCGATGATGCAACTAGGACTAGAACAGTCGTTAATGGCTCACCCTCAGTTGGAGATTGTGGGACAAGCGGAAGATGGCTATTTGGGTGTGCAAGCAGCACTTAAATTGAAACCGGATCTGGTAGTGATGGATATCGGGTTACCGCGACTAGATGGTATTGCCGCGACACAACAAATTAAGGCAGCACTACCACAAACCCATGTCGTGATGTTAACATCCCATAAAACGGATACGGAAATTTTTGCGGCGCTGTCAAGCGGTGCAGATGCGTATTGTATCAAAGGGGCGAGTATCGAGCGACTATTGAATGCGATTTCTGCCGCAGTTGAAGGTGCAACCTACCTCGACCCTCAAATTGCTAGACGAGTCATTGATAATCTCAAACCACCATCTCCCTCTGGAAACGCAGCAAACCTTTCTGGTCGAGAGTTAGAAGTGCTGAAATTGATGGTAGAAGGCTACAGTAATCCAGAAATTGCACAGAAACTCTATCTCAGTCCTAACACCATCAAAACTCACGTCCGGGGGATTATGAATAAACTATCCGTTGACGATCGCGTACAAGCAGCAGTAGTAGCACTACGTTCAGGGTTAGTATGAATAAAAAATATTGCTCTTTATTCGCTATGCCTTTGGTCGTTGTTGTAACGACCCTCCTGACCAAAGTTAGTCAATCATTTGCCGATATGCCACCATTAATTAAGCGGGAAATTCTCTTTGGCAACCCAGAACGTGCAAACCCACGACTTTCGCCAGACGGTAAATACCTCACATACCTTGCACCTGACACGAATAACGTTTTGCAGGTATGGATTCGCACCATAGGTCAAAACGACGACCAAGTGCTAACTGCTGACAAAAAGCGCGGTATCAGGAGCTATTTCTGGACTTATGACGGCGAACAATTAATTTACGAGCAAGACTCAGACGGTGATGAAAACTTCCACTTTTATGCTGTCAACATTAAGTCAAAGCAGGTGCGCGACCTGACACCGTTCAAAGGTGTAAAAGCGAAAATGATCGCTCTCGATCACGACTTCCCAAATGAAGCACTCGTGGGGATGAATATCAAAGACCCTCACAAGCACGATGCTTACCGCATTAATTTGAAAACAGGCAAGGCTACGCTGGAGATGGAAAATCCGGTGAATGTTGTTGAACAAGTAGCAGATCCCCAGTTTCAGATCCGTGCGGCTGTCGCTACTACACCTGATGGCGGTTCCACCTTAGCAGTTAGGGAAGCAAATCAGAAACCCTGGAAGACAATTCGTACATGGGGCCCTGATGAGGAAGGTGGTGCAGTCGGATTTTCCCGTGATGGCAAAACGCTGTACATTACAGATAGTCATAATGCTAACGCGACACAGCTTCTGGCGCTTAACTTGGCAACCGACAAACAAACTGTCATAGCTCAAGATCCGCAATATGATGTCGGAGGGATGCTTATTCATCCAGTGAAGCGCCAAATCCAGGCTGTTGCCTTCAACAAAGATAAATTAGAGTGGCAGGTGCTAGATAAAAGTATCGCCGCAGATTTTCAAGCGCTTGCCAAAGTTCACTCAGGTGAATTTTCTGTAGTTAGTCGTGATCTTGCTGATAAAACTTGGCTTGTTGCCTACAAAACAGACGATGGGCCGATCTACTACTACACCTATGATCACACCTCTAAAAAGAGTCAACTCCTCTTTAGCAACCAACCTAAACTTGAAGGATTATCGCTGGCGCGAATGACACCGATTTCCTATCAATCCCGCGACGGGTTGACTATTCACGGCTATTTGACAAAACCAGTAGGTATTCCGGCAAAGAACTTACCCACAGTGCTACTTGTCCATGGCGGACCTTGGTCACGGGATACCTGGGGTTACAATCCGCTGGTGCAGTGGTTGGCAAACCGTGGCTATGCAGTCCTGCAAGTCAACTTTCGAGGTTCTACTGGATATGGTAAACAGTTCCTCAACGCAGGCAATCGCGAATGGGCAGGTAAAATGCATGATGATTTAATTGATGGTGTGAACTGGATTGTCAAACAGGGCATTGCCAATCCTCGAAAGGTTGCCATCATGGGAGGTTCCTACGGTGGTTACGCCACTTTGGTAGGATTAACATTTACCCCCGATATCTTTGCCGCTGGGGTAGACATCGTTGGTCCAAGTAACTTGCTGACGTTGATGAACACTATCCCCCCCTACTGGGAGGCAATACGGGCAAGGTTGTACCATCGTGTGGGAAATGCACAAACAGAAGCAGACTTCCTCAAGTCCCGTTCACCATTGTTTTTCGCAGACCGGATCAAAGCGCCACTACTCATCGGGCAAGGCGCAAACGACCCACGGGTGAAGCAGGCAGAAAGTGAGCAGATTGTGGCGGCAATGCGAGCAAGCAATAAGCCTGTGGAGTACATTGTTTACACTGATGAAGGACACGGCTTTGCACGTCCACAAAATAGGCTACATTTCTATGCTCAAGCCGAAGAATTTCTTGCCAAATACTTAGGTGGAAGGATGGAACCAATAGGCAATATACCAGGAAATTCTGGTGTGATTAATTAGGGGTTGTGAGTTGTTGGTTGTTATCCGTCCTTACCCTTGATCACACTAACGACTGATGAGTAATCAGCCTCTATATTGAGACAATGACACTATAAGGCGTGGTGTAACGCACGAAAAGGGTGAGGGTATGATTAAATCTTGGATGGTGATTGGGGGTGTAACTTTCTTAGTCGCTTTAGGTGCAAACTTCATTACTCCTGGCGATCGCAAGTGGTTTAAGCGCTTACAAAGACCTAGATGGCTCACTTTTGAAGCAGCAATTCCTCTGATCTGGACTGTAATCTTTATTTGCGGTGCTTGGTCAGCTTATAATGTCTGGGAAAAGAACCCAGGAACAACTAAAACCTCGTTATTTATGGGATTTTACCTGCTTCTGGAAATTTTTACTATTGCGTATACCCCTGTAATGTTCCGGCTTCGCAGTCTTAAGGTAGGTACGATTATTGGTGGCATCGGTTTCGTTATCGGTCTGATATTAACCCTCGCAGTTTTATCTATTTCTAGTCATGCAGCACTTTTACTTGTTCCTTATTTGCTTTGGAGTCCAATTGGTACTTACACAACTTGGGATATGGCACGTCTTAATCCTCAAGATGCTTAATATTTTAAATATTCAAACCTCTGGCTGATTTAACCGACGCTCTAAATTGCCACAATCGCCGTGTAGGACTTGACAAAATACATGGAAAATGGTCTTTGACATGATTCAATGCGGGATGTACTTATTGTCTTAAGCACTGCATAGCCTTAACTGAACCGTATTGCTCAATAATCTGGGAGATGAGATTTTCGGAAGAATTCCTGGTTGACGAATTCAAGGAACAAATGAGCGTTCTCTGAGACTCTCCACTTGGCTACTTTTAAAATCAAACAACCTCAAATGCGATCGCCATTGCTGCCAGTTTCTTGACATCAATACCCCGAACTCCTGCTGGGAGTAATATACCTTCGACATTAGTATTGCTACGAGTTCCTGCATCCAAGTCATCAAGTAGACTGTTGGTAACGTTCAAAACCTCATCAGTCACAGCAATTGGAGTGCCGCGATTTTCAACTCCTCTCGACTGGGCAATTT
>Ga0116227_10011667_pt1 | contig 14664 bp, 6 predicted proteins | sample S1TSphgellanicum_FD_89693 | JGI IMG/M metagenome (GOLD analysis project Ga0116227, IMG submission 89693) | Host-associated microbial communities from peat moss isolated from Minnesota, USA - S1T2_Fb - Sphagnum magellanicum MG | ecosystem: Host-associated > Plants > Peat moss > Unclassified... | reverse complement strand
CCCAAGTTGAGGCAGCTAGCTATCTTGAGAGGATGCAAGGAAGTGGAGGTTTAGAATGATGAGGACTTTAGCCCAAGTTGAGGCAGCTAGCTATCTTGAGAGGATGCAAGGAAGTGGAGGTTTGATACAAGGAGGACTTTAACCCAAGTTGAATTGATAAAGTCACAATATCCTAAAAATTGACAATGGAGATCCTACCCTAAACTAGATAGGTGTGTCCCCACTTCCCCTAGTTCATGGCCTTGCCCTTAGCCTGGGCCAAAAGTGGTAAACAACACAAGTAGGCATAGAAATTATTGGCATCTAATGAGGTGAGCCAACATGCACTTGAGGGGCCCAGTTTTGTTTGGCTTTTCAGGAGGGGGAGGGGTGTGTGTGTGTGTGTGTGTGTGTGTGTGTGTTTTGGATTTTGTGAGTTTTTGTTGTTCTCAATGTGTGCCCATTAAGTTTCCAATGAGCTCCCCACTTGTTCCCCAACTCTTTTTTGCCTTGTAACATGCTGTTGGGCACAAGAGCACATAAGGGCATGTTGTTACAAGGCCAAAAATGTGCCATCAAATGCAAATCCAAAAAACACCTTTTTTGACTTGTGGGTATCTAAATTCTCCCTGCATTGGAATTCAGATTCAGATTCAGATTCAGCATTCAGATTCTTGCTCTCTCAAGAATGCTGTGAAACAACCAAGTTGTAGCAAATGCTTAAGTTCACAACTTCAGTCAGATTTGCAAAGTCAGGAATCATCATCACCCTCACAACTATTGCTTCCTTGTCTGGAGGTGCACAATTTTACACAGGCGAAAACACTTTTCTTTGAATCCTTTCTAGACTCAAAAGCTCCTGATTTCCCAGTCTTCAGCATGATTGTATAACCATGAGTGACAACTGTTGCCAGCTCCATAGGATTTGGGATGAACATCGAATGTGCATTTGCAGCACTTGTGTCTCAGCATTAGCTCTTGTCAGATTTCAAGACGTCTCTCTAAATAGGTTTCTATCACCATTTCTTCACCAGACCGTTCCACTGATCTCTTTCTCCTATCTCTCACCATGTCTTCACCAGACCTTTCCACTGATCTCTTTCTCCTCTCTCTCACCATGTCTTCACCAGACCTCTCCACTGATCTCTTTCTCCTCTCTCTCTCTCTCTCTCTCTCTCTCTCTCTCTCTCTTTATTTCCTTGCCTAATAGCATCTCCAGCAATGCCCAGGATGTGACCCTGCACCCGAAATCTTGGATAAGGATTATCAGTCAAATCCAGTGAATCCCTTGGAAGACTGCTGGGCCCCTGAAAAGTTCACAGATTTTTTCCCTGGAGGGTTCCGCCCTGGAACACTCTTGAAAACCCAGTCAAATCATATTTATTGACTGCACCTTGTTTCTGATTGGGTAGATAGTTTGATTGGTCCAAGTGGGTTGCTATTACCTAGTAGTCTCCCACCTACTTGGAGTCCTAGTTTCAGTTTTATGGGTGGGGTTGGAAAAAAGTTAGTAACTAAAATTTTGGATGTGAGAAACACTTGGGTGGGTAGTGTTTCAGCTTTTGATTTTCGGATTCCAGTCAAAAAAATTCTCAGTTGTTTTGTGTAGCTTGAACCCCTAAAACATGGTGTTCTTTTCAGTCGGCTCTCTTGTTGCAGATGGGCGACAAATACATGTGCAACCATTTTGGATCGATTGGACTCAAAGCTGGTGGCAATAGGACTTTTGATCACCATGGCAGCCGCAGTTTGATTTGGTAGTTTCCAGTGGAAGCAGCCCACCAGTTGACTTCCATTTCATGCCTACAAAAGCTTGATCTGATGTTTTCATGCTTCCCCTAATTTCACATTTACAACATCATTGGCACAATTCCTTACCACATTTCTCTTCCCAATCTCTACACCTCAACTGATCTGGAACCTTTGGTTTTATAATCTACAACATTTAAGAAAAGGTTGGGTACTCATTGGGTTCCAAAGTATGGAAATGGTTTGGAACACTTTCATGTATTGCATCAAAAACCATGCAACATCACTTTTGAGAGTGCTCAAATAGGTAACTCCCATGATCCTCCTCCAAGCAAATCAGCAGAAATGAAGAGTTATTCAGAAAAGAGGATTTTCACATGTCCCAAGATTAGCACAACATTCAAATGCAAGGGGCCATTTTACTAGAAACACAACAACAAAGGGGAAACCACTGAATTAGAATGTTAAAAGTTTCCCCCCACACAACACTACAAATGAATGGACTTTTGACCTAATTTCAAACACATGTTTTATTGATGAGGAAGTTGCAAGTCAAAAACATCTTCAGTAAAACATCATGTTTTCCACTAAAAATCATCACCACCACCTTCAAAGCCCATGATGCAAACACATTGTTCACCAACAAAAGGGGATGTATGTATCATGTGGACTGAATATACAAACAAGTTTCAAATTTATGGAAAAGCCAAAACAAAATGGTTCATCATTTCATTTGTTACTAGTGTGGCCTGTGCTGTTGGCCCAAGTGTTACCACGTCCTCAACTGATTTTTTCCTTCCACAACCTGTTTTTTTCGAATTTATTTGAAATTTCAGCAATGTAAATTACTTAAAAATCAATATCTCCCATATTCCAAAAATAAATTTTACCAAATAAATTCCATTAAATCCTGCTCATCAAGATCTTTCCAACATCGCCAAAGGCACATTCCAATTCTTCCAAAATTTTCAGTTACAATTTAATTTAATTTAAAATGAAGAAATCTTTCAGTATTCAAGAACTTTTGTACTACAAGTCCAAACATCATGGAACCAAGCCCATGCACCCTTCCTCGTCAAGAGGTTTCCAAAGACACCAAGAACAAGATCTGAAGCATCTCGGTTCGGTGGATCTCATAATTACAAAACAAACTACCTACCTTCCTTCATAGATAAATCATAGTAAACAACCAACAAATGGGGGAAATTGAAGACAAAATTCAAAACAAATCATGAAAAGAGAGGTCCGCAAAGCACAAGTTATGGTTCAAGAGTGTTTAGTAACTTGGGCTCCACATTGATATGCATTACACCTGATGATGAAATGACAAAATAGAAATAAGGGTTTACATTTGAAAGCTTTGTTATTTTTAGATATACACAGGATTCAAATTGTACAAAAGATTGCCCAATTATCATCCAAGGGGAGATTTAGTTAGTCATCCTTGTTTTAATTCATTAAATTTTGGAAGCAATTAGGGTGGATAAACATTAAATGAACTAAGCAAGTCGGGTTTAAATCCTTGAATTAGGTATTTAAAAGAGAAATTTTTATTGGAAACTAGCTTAATCTCAAAGAAAAACAAGATATTAATCTCTTGAAATAATCTCAACATATTGAAATGAAATAACACATATTTACATTTGTATCAAATTACATGTAAACATGTGCATGAAATTGGAGAGACACAAATATTTAAATTTTTATTTGAAAGGACCAAAAAAATACCAAAAGACATTGAAAAAAATAAAGAGGTTTGTTTCTCTTTCAATATCTTAGGATCCATAAGGACATTTTGAAACATTACAACTTGTAAAATGTTTATTTTTAAAAATTTCCAATTTGGAATCGACCTCTAATAAATTTGTAGTTTGGAATTATCTTTTTCTACGACCTAAAACTATAACCCATCCCACCTAAACTACTTTCAATGAAATTATCGTCACTGGAATTAATGTAGTCACACCAAAAGTACATCTCAACAAAGGAGGAAAAAATTTGACCAATTGGTGCATTGTTTAAATTTGGGAACAATTGCTACACAAGACCATTTTCACATTTGCAAGGTCTTATGAAAATATGTAAAAACTTTTCTAGAAGATTGTCAACATCACATCTTTTAAGCACTACTAAAAAATGTGTGGACAAACCATTACAACCAACCACCCAATTCAACTTTGGGTGCTCTTCACATGACACAAACCATTCATGATTTTGTTGAGTGAGCAAATCCCACTAAAAACTCACCAAAGTGGTCATGTAATGGAAGGCAATGGTGGTTTAGGAATTTTCTGCCTGAAATGCCTTCGGGCATGGTTGAAATTTTTCACCTCCACCTTTTCAAACCACTTGGGTGGTTTTTCTTAGTGGTCATTCCAAGCATTGGGCACAAGGTTAATCGCCTTACAAGGTAAGAAAGTAGATAGGTAGGTAAATTATATTGAGGTTAAGGTAATTAATATATACTTAAGTTACGTAGAATAGGATATGTACTTTAAGTCATTATTAGAAATTTTGGGTTTTGCAACTGTCGTTTGTAAGTAAAATTCAGTTACATGCAACACTTGCAATTACAAATTCGTGTAGTTGCCTAAGACAAGTTGCACATGATATTTAATTGCATGCTACACTACGTATGCAACATGTATGTACAATGTTAATATACATGTTCATCCATATATACCAATCCAAATGTAGTTGCACCTTATGTGCAATTCTAATTACAACTATAGTGTAACTAATCAAAATATAAAACATGTTTCAAATTGATCAACTTACATTTGGACACATGTCATTTTTAAAAATTATTTTTGTGTTTTTTTAAAAAAAATTCGTTGGATTAATTCTAATTGTTAAAGTTTTTGCCACTAAGATGATGACACGTGGCACACCATGGAACATTCATTGACCATTTGACACGTGTTCATTTATTTAAAACACCAATAATATGGTGACACGTGGCCATTAAAGCCCACCTATTTTTAAAATTTTAAATATTAATTAATAAAATATAAATCATCCAATTTAAGCCTAATAAGATGTTGACATATGGTGCCTAAGTAGGCAGGTAATTATTAAACCCTACTAGGTAACTAGGTTTACTTAAGTATGTAAGTAGGTTGAAAAGTAGCTAGGTTTAGGCTATATAAATAGGTTTAAAATAATCTGATTTTATTTTTAGGTTTAACCATTTCATAAAGGTCAAGCTTTTTTTTATTCATTCATTTCCAATGACACTTGGTATTTTGTTAGTACATAGTTATTGCCCCTAGTTATATATTATGGAATCCAAAAGATATGGGATAAAAAAAATTCCATTTAAACTTCATTAACCAACTTAATTGCACATTAGATGCAACTACTGTATTAAAGTATACAAGCCCAAGGAGTGTTCTCTTGCTTCTAGTGTTGCAACAAAACTTGAAGCCCTCCTCGTAACACGTCTAACACACCAAGAATTGTCGAAAACGGATTATAAATGATAAAATTATGGCCCCTTAAAGTGAAGGGGATCAAAAACTCAAAAAAACAAACCACTAAAAACTATAAAGGCCAATTCTTAAACACCCAAAAACTTCCTTCTATGTTGTTCTATTGCTATTAGATTTCAAAGATGATTTATAATTTCCAATGGTGTTCCTATAACACTTTAAATCATTTAAAATGAATAAGAAACAATAAAGTTATGAGGTTTGAAAATGGAGGGGCCCAAAGAGAAAAAAAAAAGAAAAAAAAAACAGTTTGTAATTTGGAAAGCTTATTTTTCTTCTTTCTTCTCTTGTTAATTTTTCAACACTCCTTTTCTTTTGCACTCCAATAATTTAGTTTAGCCATAATTAGTTTAGTATAATTTAGTTTAGCCTAATTTAATTTAACCATAGTTAGTTTTAACCTAATTTAATTTAGCCATAAATAATTTAACCATAATTCATATAGCCTAGTTTAATTTATCCATAAATATTTTAACCATAATTAATATAGCCTAATTTATTTTAGCCATAAATAATTTAACCTAAGTTAATTTAGCCATATTTAGTTGGGCCTAATTTAATTTAGATTAATTTAGCCAAACTTAATTTAACCATAGTTAGTTTTAGCCTAATTTATTTTAATTTAGTTTAATTTAACCTAACTTGGTTTAATCGTGGTCAGTTTCACCCTAATTTAATTTAGTTTGATTCAATTTAGCCATAATTAATATAACCTAATTTACTTTAGCCATAATTGGTTTAACCTAACTTAACTTAACCATAATTAGTTTGGCCTAATTTAATTTAGCTTAATTTAATTTATCCATAATTATTTTAACCTAATTTAATTTAGCCATAATTATTTTCACCTATATCAATTTAGCTTTGGTTAGTTTATCCTAATTTAGGGTTATTTAATTGAGATCAGCCATAATTAGTTTAACCATGGTTAATTTAAGTTTTTAGTTAATTTAGCTTAGGTTAATTTAAGCTAGCTTGAGTTAGCACAGGTTTAACCTTAGTAGTAAAGGTACATAATACTAGTATACATAATCTATGTAGATATATTAAGTATATTAATTTAAGTATGTATAGGTTTAGGCCATTATTTTTATGACACGTGTCCATGTCATACACATATAATTACACTTTAGTTGCACACATAACCATATGGCCTAAAATTATATAATACCAAATTTGTAGTTGTAAACATGATCAAAATAGTTGGAAATAACAACCAATTGCATGCTAGTTGCATAGTGACTAATTGCAAATGATAGGATTTCTAATAGTGAGTATGTTTATTATAACTTATAACGAGGTTAGGTGTATCATAATTTATAGGGTAAGTATATGATTTTTTATGTACCTACCTAGGTATATAATGATTCGTATTTATGTTCAGGTAGGTTAAGCCTACTTAATTACATGTAGCTAGCCTAAATATAGCCTAACTTTTACACACCTAATTTATACATACTTAAGTTATATGTATTTAATTTATATGTACATAAAATCTACATACTTACTTTATACATACCTAGCCCTATATATAATTTACATTATCTAAATACCTTACCCTACTTTGCCTATACCCTACATATATCACTATGCCAAAACTTAACATTTATATTGGGACAAATTTGGCTAATGAGTATTTTCTAGTTATACAGTTACATATGTCATGTTTTTGTGCGTAGTTGTATTCTTGTAACCTTAGATATGATTACATGACTAAAAGTTTTCATGGATATGATTATGTCATTAAAAATCTTCTTCATGAACACCAAATAATTATTTAATAATATATAATTTGAAACATTAAAAACTTGTGAATTAAAAGGGAAAATAATTAGAACATAATCATATGTATATACTTAATAAGCATATTATAAATTTGTAGATGATCAAACACATAATTAATGGGCAAATAAATGACTAACATTTTATAAATTTTAGAAAATTTGCTTTAAAATCACTAATTATTTAATGTGAATTTATGGATTGTGGTTTTAAAACATTTGGGGGGATTTTTTTTTGAAAAGATTCCCAAAAAAATGGAAAACAATGTTAAAGTTTTTGAAACCACAAAATTAAATAAAAATTTGATGCCTAAAATACAATTAAAACATTCAAGTTGGGACTCTTGCACAAATGTTTAAATGAATATCTTCTTTGAATTTCTTGAAATTAAATAATCAAATATATTCTTATTAATGATATCCAAAGAATTTTCTTAAAAATCCACATGCCCCAAAATGGCATTGTTTTTCATGTTTCCATGTGAAGGGTAGCAAATAATATAAAATTTGATCTTTATTCATTTATCAAAATATTTGGTCATACAACTTGGAATTTTTAATAATTTATATTAAATCGCATTTAATGAACTAAAGAGAACATTAAAAATAAGATTAAAACTTACTACTCAAAAAAACATTTGATAAAAATTATGAAACTAAAAAGCTTGTGTGTAAATTAATAACTATGACATTTAAATAAATTTTATAACATTTAAAATAATTTAGAATAATATTATATGTTTCATAGATAACATATTTTATTTTAAAATATTTTTTATAACTACAAATAAATATAACATAACATTTATACAATTTTTATTGATTTGTTATATTGTTGAAAGGTGGGGAAACACATACGCGTGCACACTTGCACACACACACCCAAAAAACCATGTTGATTTAAAATATGTTTATTTACAAATCGTTTTATGAAAAAATAAAAATAAAAATTCAAGATATCATTGTTTTTCAAATGTATGCAATAATGAAGATTCAAATTCATTTTCAATCAAATTACTTGACATTTTAATTTTAAATTTTTCATAGATGTTTAGATTTTGGAAAATTCTTTTAAAATGAAGTTTATTTATTTTCATTTGGACAAAGTATGAAAAATACAATAATGGTCAAAGTTGGGTACTTTTGTGTGGGACAATGGATGATGTGAGATAATTTTGTAAATTTATCATGTATCCTTTGTCAACAAGTTGAATTTTGTAAACTATATAACTAGATGAAAAAGTAATAGTCTACACACAAAACATGCATTAAATATACTCAAAGTGCAAATATTATTTGTTATGAGCCAATAAAAAAAGTTTGTGACCAAAAACTAAATAGGATGCTACTTACCTACCTAGTTAAGCCTACCTACCTACCTATTCCTACCTACCTAGGTGGCCTATATCTAGGCCTAGTCTAGTAGCCTAGTTTTAGGTTTCGGCTTAATTGTTTAGGTTTAAACTTTAAGGTTCCTAAACCTACTTAGGTACCTAGCTTTAAGCCTAGCTTAGGTTTAACCTAAATCATTTAGGTTCTAGCCACATGGCATAAACTAGGTGGCTAATGTTTAAATGCCACATGGCTTAACTTGGGTGACCAATGCTTAAATCTTAGGCGGCAAAATTTGAATGGTCGATGTTTAAATGCCAGGTGGTAGAACTTGGATGGTCAATGTCTAAATGCCACAAGGCATAACATGGGTGGCAAGTGTCTAAATGCCACATGGCATTGGACCAATCAAAATTATGTTTGACCAATCAATTAGGGTTTGACCTTAATGACATCCACACAAAACCACCCATAAAACCACTATACACTTGTTATACACTTGTATACATTTGTTGCTCGGACATTTAAAAAAAAACCATTATTAGTTTTTTTTAAACCAAACCACCCAATCACCAATTCAGTGGTTTCCTTATCCATTGGGGACCAACCATTACCCTAAACCATTAAGCCTACTAGAAACCCACATAGTGGTACCAGTACAAATTGAGTGGTTTGCATAATGGTCCAACCACATATAGTTTAGCAATGAAGAAAATAATGTGAGCTTGGTTAATGAAAAAAAAAAAAAACTTGGCCTATCCATAATGAAAAAATATTTAATTAAAAAAATTAGAATAAATATATTTTGTAAAAAATAACAACTAAATTTCACTTGTGGTCATAAAAAAGAAGAAAAATTAAAAAGGCTACATCTAAGGTAGTTAGGTTAATCATTGAACACATGAAGATTCCAAACAAATTCACACATTAGGAATGGTTTTTTTGGGTAAGGAAAACTTGTGCCTCATTTTTGGGCACATCCACAGCCTCAAAAATCAAGTGATTTGGTCAAAAGATGCAAAAATTATGCCTCCCCAAAAGAAGTGTCCATTGGATGGAATTTTTAAAAAGCAAACATTTGTTTTTTGTATGAACAAACATTTTCTCCTTCCCAATGTGCATTCAAAATTTGAAAAGTGGACAAAATTTGACAATTGAGAAAATGGAATTCAACAAAAAATTAATTCATTTTTTTATTTAAAAAAATTCATTCTCCATCAATGGAAAAAATCACTACCACAATTTTTTTAAAAATATCTACAATCATGGGCAAAACCATGTTTGTAAAAATATAGGTTGCAATATATTGGTTGTTGGGTAAAAATTATAAGTTAATTAGTTTTTTTAAAAGGTACATTTTATTCAAATAATCAATTTAATTATAATATAAAGTATGTAATAATCTGAAATAATGGACTGTAATTAATATAAGGTGGCTTTAATATGTATATATTAGAAAATTAAATAATAATAGTGTGATAAAAAATAGGTTGGACAACTATTTAATACCCCCCCACCCCCAAATGGTCATTTGATGCATGTAGATCCCAAACTTTGCATTAAATGTCCACCCCCAAAGCTTTTAACACCTTGGGTTTGGTGCACTTGCTTGTATAAGATAATCTTGTGTTGTTTTATCTTACGTTATTGATCATGGTCATTGATTTTATGTCCTAATTCTGGTTGTTGTCTTTTCATGCTCCTAATTGTGGTTCTTACCTTTTCCATCCCAATCATAATCGTCGCCTTTATTTATGTTCATGATCACGGTTATCATCTTTTCTTATATTCATGATCATGTTTATTGCATTCTTTTGTGCACACCCCCACCCCTTCTTATGTTCATGATAATGTTCATTAGTTTTTCTTGTGTGATCATGTTTGTCCTCTCCCCAAATTTCTATCTCCTTTTCATGGGTTGGTGGTGTGTTACAACCTTGCTACAACATGACCCTTGGATTTTTGTGAAACAATTACCATGGGTGTGCTCACAATCAAATGAGCCAAAAAGGATGTTGGGTGACAAAAAAAAATAAAAATCAAAATTAGAGAAATATTTATGTTTTTCTATTTAAAACCATGGTAGGCATGGCGAGTTGTTCCTTTTTCATTCATATGAATGCCAAAGAATGCAAACCAAAAATCCATTTGATAAAATTTTAAGTTTAAGTTTCAATTTAAGACTTTTAAAAGTGACACCTATTGTGTCAAAAGGAATCAATTTTGCAAAGGATTATCAAAAGGACTCATATAAAATAAAACAAAATTGATGGGAAAAAAATTAAGAAAATAAAGACCTATTAGACACATTAAAAAAACACCCATACCTTAAAACATGTGGAAATCTAAAATTTAAAAATTCAAAGAACTTTCCAAATTTGATCCAAAATTTTAAAACTTCAAAAGGTTTTAACCATATATAATGGGGTAGCTAAAAAACCATGAGCATGATGTGTTAAAACTTTGTAGCTTATTATACAAAAAAAATTGGTTATGATTTGAAATTTTTATCATTTTTAAAAACAAAAAATTGAATTTACAAGGAATCAACACACTTTCAAAAATTCATATTTATCCAAATTTTATAAACAAAAAAATGTCATATACTTGGACAATTATAAACATTTATTATAATAATTTACAAAAAAAATTGTTCAAAAATTCATTTACATACGAAAAAGTTGTTTTTGGGCAAAAGGTCATGAAATCCTTTTTAAAAGTAAAATCATTGGCTCGTTTGATCTCATTTGCACCCCCTTTACCCTAGATTTTTTTGAACTTTTAATGTAACCCTTGGGTTGACACTTTTGAACCCTAAAGGATGGGCTTTGAATCTTGCAATGAAATTTTGATGAAATGTGTCCTTTGCTTCTTTTAATGTAATTATAGACCAAACATTGTGAAAATCTATTTGTTGATGTTTTTTTAGTTTAAATTTTTATAGCTTCCTTGTCTGTGGGTTTTTGTTGCAAAATCTTTAATATTTGTTCGAGGTTATTACATGTGACTCATTGTAGTTTATTAACAACTTTTTCCCCTTAGTTTTCCTTGCAAGTAGATGTGGTAATAACTAATTTTAATAAGACATAAAGGAACTTGAATCACATTGGCAAAATTGTGAACTTTCAACAATTCACTAATGACTCCATGTAGGTCTACTAGTAGGTCAAAAATAACTTCTGTAGCTTCAATTTCTTTTGCTACAAGACTTGGATTCATAAGCATTTCCACATATTATTTCAAATTTGCCTCCTAATCAAAAACTAAAATTCTACTTCTACATCATCTTGAATAATTGTTTATGTTCATTAATGGTGTGCCAATTCCATTTTTGCCCCATTGTTAACTTTCATCAATTGTTCCATCAAATACGTCATCATCTAAAATGTTAATAAATTTTGATATGCATACATCACTTGGTCTTGTTTTGTGATCCATGGCCTTGGGATTGAATGGCCAAATTCTTGTTGCCCTAAACTCATTCATGATGTTTTTTTAAAGACAATGTTTGATTTAAAACCTTGTCCACCCAAGCAACAAGTGTACATTTATCTAGTTCATGTAAGATCACAAACTCGATAATTGTGGTAGTAGCATAAGGAGGGATGCCAAGTAGAAGTAAATAAAAACATGGAAAAAATATTGAAAAGGGGATTACCTCAAATAAAGAAACAAATAAAAGTGTTAAAAGTCATCCCCATGATGAAACTAGAATTCAAGGTTTGAGTTTTTGAATTTTTCTTTCAAATAACACATGTAACCATGATTGACTACAATTGCAAACCAAAACTTAGGTTTATAAAAAAATTCAATTGTGGCATTATACAAAAATACTTGCAAAAGATCAAAAATTAACACATGTCTAGTAAAAAAGTCCCATGTAGAGAAGACCTCACACACTAAAAAACACTTGCAACATGTTAATTTGGAAAAAAAAAACACCTTGAAATAACATTTGAACCAAGATATTTTGGAAATAACACCTTCAAATTACAACCCTAACAACATGTCCAACCAAGTGAATAATTACCACAAACACATATACAACTTGAAAACACTCTCACAACATTTAAGAATCTCAAGGAAAATGACTAATTAAATGTAACCCCATAAAGAGCTCTAAAATATACTATAGGTCCAAGAGCATAGTGCCTTTTCTTAAGTATGGGTTGTTTTGAATGTTGTGAATATGAATTAACCCAAGGCAAATTTGTGCACCATTTTGATTCCAAAATGCATTAATCGCCCTCTTCTTTAATTTGGGTAATTTAATACATTTGCAAACTTAACTTAAAAACTTGTTCTAATCCCATCTCAAGATTCCCATGCCCTTTTTCTTATTGGTAGCTAGGGATTACACTCTAAATTTACATTCCATTAAAGATATCCAAAATAAAAAAAAGACAAAGTTAATACCTCGAATTTCGTCATATCATAGGGTCAGAATCAAAAAAAACTTACAAAAAAGTACATTGGTATTCAATGAGAAGAGAAACTCAAAACACCATCAAAATTGATAACTTTCTAAGTTTCACCATGTCTCTCTTTTTTCCAAAATGTCTTTATTGCTAGTACGTAGATTTTCACTCCTCCTACTTGTACAACTAATATAATTTCTCTCAAACCTTGTGCATTAAATGTTGAGATTCAACATTTCACACTAAATTTCAGCATTTCATACTAAGATTTAATAAAATTTCCTTACTTTGCGAATACCACTTAAAGAAAGGTTAGGGGGTGAAAAGAGGCCCAAAGACAAGGTGAAAATAGGGTGATTTTATATATAATTTTATTGCCTAACTAAAAATCAAAGATGGTATTTATGCCAAGAATCCCATACCTTTTTTATTGTTGGGAATTAATGAGTGTACTTTAAATTTGTATTCAATTGCAAGACTAAAAATCGACAAAGTTATTTACTATTGAAATCTCCATGTTTTCTTTATTATTTAGAGTTAGGATGTTTTCATGCCATTGCAAAATCGAAAATCAAGGAAATTTTTTACCATGAAGATTCTTGTCCCCTCTTTCTTGTTGGGAGCTACAAAATGTGCTTTGAGTTTGCATTCTATTACAAAACCAAGAATCAATAAATTCATTTTTACCACTAATACCATTTGATAAACTTCGAGGTTCAACAACATCCTCGTCAAATATGCTCCAACTTACAACACACACCCTAAACCATTAACAATTAACATTATACACAAAAAAATTCAACACTCCAAAAACAAATTTTGACACCTTAAAACATTCAAAAATTGTTTAGATAAAGATGAAAATTCTTTTGTATTTGCAACAATTTGTAGCTATTACAATAGATAATCACTTTGAACTTGTTTCTTAATCTTTCCACATTTGTAATTAAATCTCAATGAATGCATGGAAAAAATTTATTGGAAAAGAAAACTAGCATGCAACAAAACTTAAAACCAAGGCAAAAAATTTGTAATGGTGGACAAAAGGAAAGGGTAAGTGGCTAGCAATTCCTTAAATGTGATGGGAGAACAAAGCTTCATATAACAACCTAAAAAATGTAGTGATAAGTAAATGTGTACCAATGTTAAGTGAACACCCAAATTGTTGAATAGGAATAGGTGGTTTTGAATCTAAGTATTTGAAACCTACCCAAACTTGGGTTCACTTTTGAGAATCAAATAAAATCGGATTCAAAAGGTTTCATTAAGGTTTTAAAATTGGAGTGGGGACTAACCTTCATTTCCAAAAGGCTTTAAAATTGAAATCAAACATGTGGTTTGGATCCAAGTTGTGATTTTAACCAAAATGGAATTGGGGTTTTGATAAAAAAATTAATTCTAGTTATAGTTCCCAATTAAGGATTTAAAATGAAAATTTTAAGGTTTAAGGTTTTTTAATGGTTTTTGTTTACTAACCATTTTTTGTTTCGTGTTACCATCACCAATTTTTTTTAAAATCACATTGCTTGTTTTTTTGGGCTAGTCTTCTTCCTACTTACAAATAAGTTATTCACTAGATCTTTGTGACATTATTATTTGTTCTCTTGTTCTGATTATCATCATTGTGTTTTATAAGTTGATTTAAAGGTTGTGTGTTGTCATGATGTTTGTCTTCTTAATGTTAACGATGTTGATTGCAGGTTGAAGTGTTGTGATGGTGTCGATGGTTGTTGTAATGGTGGTTCAATGATTGTTTTTCCTCTTGCCTTAGTTATTATTTTCCTAAGGATGGTTTTTTTTTTTTTTTTTTTTTTTTTTTTTTTTTTTTAAAAAAATTTTTTTTGGTTTTAAATGGTGAAATATTTTTTTTTTTTTTTAATTTATTATATAAAAAAAACCATTTATAAACTTTTT
>Ga0116227_10011666_pt1 | contig 14664 bp, 10 predicted proteins | sample S1TSphgellanicum_FD_89693 | JGI IMG/M metagenome (GOLD analysis project Ga0116227, IMG submission 89693) | Host-associated microbial communities from peat moss isolated from Minnesota, USA - S1T2_Fb - Sphagnum magellanicum MG | ecosystem: Host-associated > Plants > Peat moss > Unclassified... | reverse complement strand
CCTATTAACAAGGGGCCAACATACCTTAAACTACTAAACCCTAAAAAAAATCTAAACAAAATATCCTTCCCTTGGTAGGAAAGGCCAAAAAAAAAAAAAAAAAAAACCCCCTCCACCAGAAGACAATTTTGTAGACCTACTTACCAACCTACCTACCCACCCATATAGCAATGAGCTCAACTAAGGGTATTCCAATTGATCATGTAATTATTTCTCCCCACCCTTTCACCTTCGTACTTACTAAAAATTGAAGTAGGTACCTACCAAACCTCACCTACATGATTGCACCTACTTTCCTAGTTGATTCTCCGACCAACCTCATAACTACTGAAAACAATGATGAAAGAAACAAAATGAAAGTATTGCAAGGAACTTGAAACTCTTTTACTTAAGAAATATTTGAAATCACAATTAAATTTTTTGTCAACATTTGTATGAAGGTCTTGTATAAACTTAAAAAATTCAGAGTGTATGCAATACTCTCATGTGGATATTTCGCATATTCCTTGGATTGGAACATTGTCTTTAAAATGTTTTGAGGGCACCAACTTTGAAAAAATCTAAATTATATGCAATGTTCTCACTTGGGTATTTTATCTATGCCTTGGATTGGGAGGGGATGTTTTTGATCATCATTGAGTAATACCCCCACCATTCACCCTCCTCATCCTTACTACCCTCTCCAGGTTGGTCATTGACCTTAACCTCCCATGTAGTAACATCTTTACCCTTTGCCTATAAAGCATTACTAACCTCCTTGCCCATGATTGTGGAATCCATACCTTAAATTTACTTGACATGTGATTCCCCTATCTCTAGATTCTCATTACTTCTAATAGCTTGGGTCGATATGGCCTTCTTACCCTTCTTATTTTTTTATTTGCCAACATTTTAAAATCTTCATTGTCAATGAATTATTTGTGTTTTGCCATCTCATTGCCTACAACCTTTTATGACTACTAATCCCTTCCCCTTTACCTTTTGTATTTGACAACATGAAAAACCAACCTCCTTATTACTCCATGTCTCCACATTGGATTGGACTCCCTTGTTCCCGTCATTACTTCCTTTAGCCTCACTACTTGGTTGTTACCCTCTCCTCACATTATCATCCTTTAACCCCTTCCCTCTAGTTGCAACAAAATATTTAATTTTATGAGATGATTCAAGCTAACAAAACTTGCACCTAATTGGCAGGTAGTCATAGTCAATCATGATGGTGATAATTTTGCCCATGACCAACTTTACTTGTTCTTTACTTATAATGATGTCTCCCATGGCTCCCCTCTTCCAATGTTATGCAATACCTATCCTCAAATGCTGGAATGGTATTCTTATCGTAGTCAAGAAGACTGCCCAAATTGGAAGTGATTTCCCATCCCACAACCTTAAATTATGAAGGAAGCTTATGCAAGGTGATCCAAGTTAAGATCCTTATCCTTTTCAAATTGTCAAGATTGAAGCCAAGCACCCAACCCTAGAAGATGTATATGCCCCAAGTGGTTTTGAACGGTGGTGACATCAATATCTTTTGAACTATGTTTGGGTTATCAATTTTTAACATAAAAAATCCTCACCCCAACACACTATCAAAGATTACTTTATCACCACCCAACTTGTGATTGAAGTGTGCTATGTAGGAGGAAAATGCCAATGGCAATGGTTTCTTTCCAACAAAACTAGCAATGACCATATGATCTTGTAAGAAGGTCATTTTTACCTTCACCTTCCTTTGCATCAACAGTGGGGAATGGAAGTTTAATGGGGAGTAGTTGTTATTAGGAATTTTGTTTATGATAAAACCTTTTTGCAAACACAATTGCATAGTCGAGTTCAAAATCTTTTTTATTTTATTTTTTAATTGTAGTTTCGATGAGTAATTAATGTCAAATAATAGCGGTGTTTCCTTATGGGGGGCACATAGTTTTTTAGGGGAAACTACATTTCCCTTTGAGAAAGGAGGGCTCCTAGAGTAGTGGGGAAGTTGAGAACTTTTCAATTTGGAAGGGTGCATGGGGATTGCATGGCAACCTAAGGGAAGTGAGTTGTTTTAGTGAAGAAATGGTGTTTGAACGAGGTGGGTTGCCCTAGGGAGGAGGTGGTTGCTTGAAGGAGAATACAATGCCCCGGGAAAATATTCATGCCCCAAGGAAAAGATATATTAGTGGACTATTCCAAAAGGACTTAAGAAGTGAGATGGAGAGAGGTGGGCATGTAGAAAGAAAAAGGCTTGTGGGGAACAAAAGGACACAAGGTTGGGGTTTTGCTAGTTGAGTTGGAACAAATGATGAACCACATGGGGTTCCGTGGGGGAGGGGAGCAGTCGATTGGGTTTAGTTAACCAAGGGGGCCCTTGGCCCTTTAGGTGAAATCATCAAAGTTTGGGAGCCTAATGGTAAAAATGCATCATATATTACACCACATTTAATTCATTGTTGTTGTTTAGTGTTATGTCAACTAATTGAAATATAACAATGTCATGAAATCAATGCATCTATGCATAAAAAGGTTTCAAATAAACATTTGATATGAGCAAAGCATAACATGATGCACATTGTTTCATGACTTTGACTTGACATTACCTTGGTAAAGACATTTTAATTTTGATTATTTTGAATTTGTTCATTATGCAATATAAATATTCTTAGAAATTATAAGCCTATATCACATATTATGTATGCAATCAAGCTCCATTTAAATAATAAATTTTATGTGGGAGTGCATTTCTAGGTTTTGTGCATCTAGGTTTATAATTTCTTACATGCATGTAATTAGGAAATAAGATGTTGGCTAACTAAGTTTTAGATGAGATATTATTAATTGCATAAAGTTTGTGCAACAAACTACAACAAGCCTACCTATTTCAAGAATCTATCTATGGTTTAATTATAATTTGATAGTTGGGAGTCAAACATAACTATTCTGATAATGATTTATCAATGAAGAGAAAGAAAAAATTGGGTTGGCCATGATTAAGTTCTAACATCCCTTGGTTTCAACTTGTACTAACCAACTTGTTTGATTTATGCAAGTTAATTTGATATTGAGCTTGCATTAGCACCCTTGTCATAATCTCATCCTAAAACTCTCGCATGAACTTTTAACCTCCAAGTGTGTGGAGATAAAGAAAACACCCTAGCTTGTATTCTATTACATAAGTTCTAAGGTTGTATCAAGGTACTTACCATGATACCATTTGACATGCCCAAGGATCATTGAATCTACAACATTAACCCTTTGCTAATGAGTTAAGGAATACACCTTAGGTTCACAAAGAATCCCTTGGACTTACTACCATTACCATATAACAAACCAAGGTGCATAGCATTGTGCACATGAACAAGTTTAAGATCTCCAATATGACCATGGTTAACCGTAGGGAACACAAGTTTTAAATTCATCTAGTGTCATTCCAATATCATCAAACTTGAAAAAGACACAAAATGTGGCACTATTTTAAAAAGCAATCCATCTTAACTGTGCACAAATTAAAAGAGGTTGATTAGGTTTAATTTGATTGCTCGTAAAGAACAACCTTGCAAAAAATGAATTTTTTGAAGGCCTGCCCCACTTATGTGGGCAGGCTAATAAACATTATTTCCTTTTTCATCAACACCAATGGAATGGATGCATTTAGGATGGGGTCAAAATTGGCAAGTAACCCTATGATGACTCAGAGCACAACACATATTTCATACAACTTCAAACCTATGGTTACACCTCCTTAGGTAGGAATGGAGACCAATGGAGCTGACAATTTAGTAGTACTAGTCCTAGTATCAAAGAGCCAAACCAGACTGGTTTGACCTGAAACAATACCAGCCTCATACCCATGAATCCCTGGTAGGAACTTGAGACGATACCAAATTAATACCAGGACTATATCCCTCTCAAACCCAGGTAAATACCTGCCAGATACTAGCCAAAAAATTAGCCTTGGATCATAGTAGGTAGGGGCTGTTTTTACTACCTACCTAGTTGGTAGGTAGTAGATAAAGCAACTGAGCCAACCACCATGGTTAGCTAGGGAACTGGAACCCAACAGAAAATTGTTTGCTGATCACATATCATCCATCCTTGATGGTGCACACTGGTGGGTGCTGGTTCACTGTGGCTGGAAATTTCTCCAAGTGCTTCAATGATATTGAAAAACTGGGCAAGCTTCTTCTCCAATAATTTTAAGGAAAAATAGTGTGTTCAGGATTCAAAGGATTCAACACCTCCCCTCCCCACGCCTCCTTCCCTCCTCAAAGTTCCAACCCAGCTACCACATTCTGTTTGGGACTACCACTAATTTCCAGTTAGTTCAAGGTCACAAATATATGCTTCAAAACCCAACATCAGATGCAGCTTGAGAAATACCCTACTACCCTTGGCAGCTTTGACTTTAATTTTGTTGTTTTCACAAATGTTGAAAATTTTCCCCAAGACAATTTTCCAATGACCCAAATTTGTGAAGGAAAAAAAACATTGAATCATCATGACTATTTTATTTGTCAATACAAGAATTCCAAAATTGATTAATTAATTAATTAATTATTCAACAAACATGTGTGGAAGCTGCCAAGGTAGTAGCCTAGTATGGTTTGCTGCACTTTGGGCATTTCCCCATTGCAGCCTCCTCTTTCTCTCTCTCTCTCTCTCTCTCTCTCTCTCTCTCTCATTCAATCCATCAATCACACAGGACCCACCACCATCATTATTCACTCTGAGAGGTGAGGTGCAGGGCAATTGTTGGAGGAGTGTTTTGAATGTATTTGGCATGTTTGAGAATGCTATAGCTAGCTAACTAGCTAGCTCATTTTTGTTTCAAAAATAACGCAGCAACTTAATCTATTACGAGAGGAACAAGTGTTACTCTACAAAAGGGACATTCTTGTAAATTAATTATAGCAAAAATCAATCCCTCCCTTGCTTGCTTGCTTGCTTGCTTCCTTCCTTCCTTCCTTCCTTCCTTCCTTCCACCAACCCCTTGTTTCCACAAACAGTGCTGGCTTGTTGGAGTGTAGGGCGACAGCCCCGTCGCTTGCTGTCGCTGTAACTGCTAGCAAACGGCAATACGCTCACAAGAGGCCGGCCGCTTTGTCTGTTAAGTTATCATGTCCTGTTCCCTAGTGCCCCCCCCCAACCCACGCCACGGTTCCCTAGTTACTATGGCTAATCCACCTACAATTATTGACTCATTTTCCTTATCTGATAGGGTTTAGGGTTTAGGCCCTAAACCCTAACCCTACACCCTAAACCCTAAACCTAATTTTAGTGATTTGCTGATTTCTCCTTGACAAACAGTAGGGTCTTTCAGGTTTTGAAATAACTAAAACCGATGGTTATTTGATTCTGGGTTTTTCCTCAAAATCCAGAAACCAGCAGTTCTCTCATTCTGAAATATTAAGAAACCAAAATTGTTGATAATTGTCAAAATCGAATACCCACCCAACACTAGCCCAAACCAATCTATAGTGCAGAATGTTAAATGCCCCATGGAGCTTTCTTTATTGGGGGGTGTCCAACAAAAAAAAAGGCATGTGCCACCAAATACGGTTCTATCATAATAGGGTTGAAGTAAAAACCTGAAAAATAACAAATAAGTACAAAATTTGATGCAATTGTTTCAAGTAGCACTAGTGATAATGACTACATCCTATTTCACTGCAGTTGGTGGAAGTTGAATCCTCAAAGGAGCATCTCAATTTAGTTTTTATCTGAGCAGAACATCAAAACATCAATAGCACCATTTTGCACAAAAACAACAAGCCCCACAAAGTTTGATGGGGGTGTTTAATGGTCCCCCAAATATAGCATCCACGTTTAGTGCACACACACACACACAACATATTTCATGACAACATCTAATGTATTTCTTAGACAGCTAATTACTAATGGAGTTTGCTGGCAGCTCAATACATGCCCCAAGTTACTTACATCTTAGAAACCAACCAGTTCTGCTCATAGCACTGATCCTGGACATACCCATCTACAGATGATGGACTAGGTAACGGGCAAGAGAGGCGGGCCAATGAGTGCCAATGCCTTTCCCAGACATACCCATCTGCAGACAATGGACTAGGTAACTGGCAAGAGATGTGTGCCGATGAGTGCCAATGCTTTTCCCATAACATGTGGCCTTGAGCCAGACATAACCAGCATCCTTTACATCCATAGCCTGCTCATCAGGTGGATGCGAATCAGTTTTTATCCACGCACCAAATGGATATGGATCACTTTCTGTCCACATGGTATGAGATACAGGCAGCTTAATATGCTATATAACTTGGATATCCAATCAGGATGGAAGAGTGACCTCAGTGAGGTGGCCCCTAAAGCTGGTGATGTTCCTTTGGTTTTGGTGAATTGAGACAGGTTAATGTTGTGAAGCATGTGATATTGTTGAGGGTTTTTGTCATTGTGTGGAGAAGGATACAAGAAGTAAGTACCAAAAAGTCTAGACTCTATCATCAAGTAAGTGCAACTGTGCAAGACAGAGCTAGTTGGAGGTGTCTAGTGTCTTTATGCAAAGCCATTTCTTATGTGGGTTCAACTTTGTAGCTGAAATTAATTAATGCAAACATCTCCAGACATGGTATAAATAGGATCCATAAACTGGATTGAGTGATTTGTCATATGCTCTGTTGTCAACCATGCCGGGCATTTCTCATTGTGTAGGAAGGATGTGATCATTTCCTGGAAGGAAGCCCCTGAAACTCAGCTGAGCATTCTCCTGTTATTTTTTACTTACAGCTGCTGGACTTTTGAGCTTTCAGGGAGACACAGATAGTCCAGTGTCCAATGAGATGCAGTTCTCGAGGGCTAGACTTATGTGCATGTAAGGGGACAAATATCCCATTGTCCAAGGAAATGTGGTTCCTAAGAACTGGATTACTTTATCTTTAAAGGAGACAAATGCAGTCCCTGAGATGCCAGGCCCACCCTAGGGAGGAGACAAAGTTTAAAGCTGGTTGGGGGGGGAGGGGGGGGATTGGGAACTATAATTCCAATAAGGGATCTTTCATTTACCATTTTCATCACTTAGGCTTAATCATCACCTTGATGGGTTTAAGAGAAAGTGAAGAAAGAGACTGTGAAGTTCCATAGTCCACTTGACTTATTGTGCTCTACTGCATGGTGGGCCATAATTGGAGACATGAAGTGGTGGAAAGTTTCTTCAACTTTTGGACATTATGCCACTTGGTAGGTTTAGCATGCGAGATCTGTATAGTTTTTTCTTTTCTTTTCACCATAATCACAAGTTCCAAAATTCCATTGTGTGTTGGGATCCTCTGCTGATGCTGCTTATCATGTGCAAATGCATCTAGGAAAGGATAGTCACAGAGACCAAGACCAACTTGCTTGTTCTTGTGGTGGAAAGAAACTGTTGCATGATGCATAAGAATTACATAACGTAATATACAGAGGGAGTACTAATAGCTAACCATTTTGAAGCTCCCCACCCGGGGCCCCCTTTCAAATATTTAAAACTTCACGAGTATTTCCAAGTCACTGGCAACCACTTCCATGTTCGGAACAAGCACATGTGGGGTCCATGCAATTGTTGAATATGCAACACCTGAAGCCATATCATAGCAATGTGTATCTCTTACCAGAAGAGCCCCAGCATTCATTATATGTGCACATAGTTGATATTGCAGGCAGTACTTTTTGTACTACCTGCTTCTTTTCTTCCTTGTCTGCCCTTGGCCCAATCCATCTTTTTCTCACAAAAGATGGATGATGCCTGGACACACTTTGGATCTATGTTATGCATGTTTTGGATCTTATAATGGACTATGTGTCACAAGCCCAAAACAACGTAGTTGGTTACAAGTCCAAAACATGCATAACATGACCCAAAGTGTGTATGGGTAGCACCAAGATAAGTCCAGGCAACACCAGACATATCCTGGATGGGCAAAAGGGTAGTCAGGGAAAAAAAGAAGCAGCCAATACTTTCTTTTGTATCACCTGCAAGAACAGACATAATAATGTGCACATATAATGTGGGGGTGAAATAGGATCTGTGCAACTAACTCATTGTGCACAGTGGACTTCAAAACCAATGTAAGTTACAAAAGTATGCATTAAAGGGTCCCCTTTCCACATTAGTCCCTGGATCCAAAAGCTAAGCCCAAGTTGTTGACTATGTCTGATGCGGCAAGTGACCCTACAATTGGGGTTTTGAACCCACCACTGGAGGACTGTCATCCATCCCTCTCTGTTTCTTTAGTGTAGCAGTGCGCTTCTTTCTTCTAATTCAAAATACAAGGGTAGTTTGGGAGCAACACCTTTGGGCAGAAAATCACCACCATCCATCCATCCATCCTTCAAATTTTGTTTTATCCTTACAGCTTCAAAAATCCATGACACTGAAATGATAAAAATCCTCATTAACTTAGGTTAGAATCTCTTTGATTTGTGGACCATGATTTTGTTTAATTTCATTGCTTATAGTAAGTTATAAAAAGCTTAAAACCAGATTGCAACAGTGATTTATTTTATGGTGATCTATTCTGTTGTTGCAGCTTGATTAGAAATTCAACAACCAAGTGTATAACCTGCATCTAACCTACCTTCCCCTAATAGACCATCTAGAGTAATATCTTCAAACAACAATGTGACCACGCATCCCAACTCAAGCAGAACCCTCAGTGCTTTCCATTCGGCAGAAAGACATGCTCCAATTTTTTGGAGAGCATGTTACCCAGTGTATTTGTATTTTTTCCTCTGCAGTTTGGATGGACATTTTTAAAAACAGAACACCCGCTGAGATTTACTTCACAGTTTTAAAGTTACGTAGGTAAAGTATGTCAAGCCCCTTTGGAGGCTGAACATAAAATAGCCAGATATCACCTTGCCAATATAACAGATCAACAGATCAATATAACAAACCCCACACACCCATTCTAAAATTGTGACTAAAAGTCTTTTTAACCCCCACCAACAATAATATTTCTGGGTTGCCACAATTCTCAAGGGACTTCCTCTGTTGAAAATCTGAAGCATCTTATTAGAGCTTTGAGAGTGAGGGATCAGCAGCCTTTAAAAGATCTGAAATTTTCCTCTGCAACAACCTTCATCTCACAGCTGTTGAAGTCCTCCATTGCTCTTGGAACAGGAATTTCAAGGATCCCAGACAAACCTTCAGCCACTAAAATACTCTCCAAATTCTGGGAGACCCCTCCGTGTTCAAACAGCCTTAGCAGAAGTGGCCGCGAAAATGAGTACTCTGTCAGCACAGACGCAATGAAGGACTCCTTAGGTACTTAGTACCACAGACAGAGTTCTATATATCCAAGCAAAAGGAAGGGAGGCAAATGTTTGATGTCGCACAACTGGAGGACATTTATGCCACAGCACTGTAGGGAGGTAATTGCACTCATGTCCATTATCACCCATGTAGGATTTGAATTGCTACAGAAATCCTTTCAGTAGATTTAAACTTAGCTGAGACATGTGTGACTTCAGAGCACAAAACATCTAGAGTTTGTAGGTACATCTTGTATAAAGTATGTACACTATACAAGAACCTGGCACTTGATTACTATCATTTACTAAAACATCAAACTGTCATACACCTTAACAGCTAGCTAGTCCACATATTTCTTCCCTGCCGCACTTCTTAGAGACACAAGGAATTGAAAGAGATTGAGACCAGAATCAAATCAACTCACCCAAGAATTTGTTTTGATCCACCAAAGATCAAACTGCAAGTATCTCGTGCATTCTCCACCCTCTCCATTTACTGCAGCAGTTGAAACTGCAAGAGTAGACAAATTAATATTGTGGCATGCTTATAGCGCAAATTCCCTAATGAAATTCCTACTCACCCATAATGCTTAGAAGAACAAACATCTTAGATTTTGAAGTCTGTAGCAAGATTCACCAGCCATAATGCTCAACAGTGTTCCTAGAGTTGGAACTCCAGAAGGCTTGGTGAACTCTGGCAGATAGTCTTAAGAGTTTCGGTAGATTCTGGTGCATTGTGGGGGTGGCACCAGAAAATTTGATTTGGACTCCCAAAACGCAAAAACTGACAGTTTTAGCAAATTGGGAAACTGTTGACTTGAAACACTGAACTTTGATCTGAAAGGACAAAACTGTCTGATCACAATCAATGCCCTGACTTTGTTCCTGAATGTGATGTGATGTTTTTTCATGAGCTCAGGTGGGTTTTGGGCATCCATCTAACCATGTACATTTCAGTTTTTGGCCATCTTTGTTGACAAGACATTAACCTGATCACATCTGTCTACCTTCTTTGTCCCCAAATTTCTATAGAACCCACCGTGCATTGCCCAATTCTCAAGCAACATACAGTGGCGATTGTCTTACTAGGTTGCTTAGTCATGTTCGCCCAAGACAAGAAATCCGAAACCATCTTGCAACCTTCTTGGACAACCCATGCTATCCCTTCGCCCCACCATCAAGTGCGTTTGGTAGCATCTTCTTCCTTGACCTCGATTCAGCTCTGACATAACTGCCATAACAAGCAACTTTCACACCCTCAAAAACATCATGGCTGTAATCATTTGCACAAAAGCATGAGGAAGTGACAAAGTGGTTCTTCACCAAAGTTGCTTATAGCCAACTCAAATGCTAGCTACTGGGGATCAAATGTCAGTAGCAACAAAACAGATCCCAACTTAAAAGGCACTATGGTACTCAGATAACCCTAGCTTCACTCCTCATTTCTCTTTGAGGTTTCTTCTTGAAACCACTTTCATGGAGTAAGTTACTCTTCATGAGCATCAATGGCATTGATCTAAAAAGGCCACTTCAACAATTCATCTAATCTTTGGGCCATACCAGGTGCTTCAGCTGCTAAAACCATTTGAGCTTCCCACATGCTCATAGCTGATCCAGCAAAGCTTCAAAGGTTTTCAGATGGAGAGAGACACAGACACACAGTCATAATCTATCCATACTTGCTCAAAGTTTTGCAATTTTTGATAGAGATGGCAACATGATGAAGCATCATGTCTGAGCAAAGCAACCCAAAAGGGGCTTCAGTTTGTGCAGACAACTCAACAGCATCAACATATACCATTTGATGATTATTCAAAGCCAGCAACTTACAGCATGCATTTCAAAACCAGAGGATGATATTTGCAGTCATTTCTACTCCTTGAGCTAGTCGCACCTGGAAAAGATATTGGTAAGCTTTGGTGGCTCCAGAACAGCTGAGGTTGCCATCAGTTAGTTACACAGAGAGCTCCACTGGCTGGATGCACATTTCCAGACCCTCTTCTCTTTCTTTGTCTATGTCTCCTTATCATGATAAGGCCTGGATAAACAAAAAAAAATCTTACTTAGCTCTCAAACAATTCAACAGATAATTCTAGCTACTTTCTTTCTTTCTCGGTGCACGAAGAATGAACCAGATGGAACAAACTACGAACCACAAGAGTTTTAGGGTTTAGGGTTTCTAGTCAGGATCTTAACAGCAAGAAATGTCGCATGAACTACACAAACCTGACGGAGTTTCCAGATCCGAAGGAAAACAAATTCTCAGCAGATTTCCAAGTGTTGGTTGTAATATGAAAGAGTATAATGTGTATAATTTCTTGAATTTCTTCTGTCCAGGAAGTCTAGCTCTCATTGGTATGTGCCAGAAGATAGAGAACTGGAGAAATCGTGGCTGATAAGGTGAAGAGGATGACTTGAGCACAGATCATGGAGGAAGAGGAGCAGGTGGGCATCCCTCATTGTGAGGCCGACATTATGGTCAGAACTTTGTAGATCTGGTAAGTTTTTTCTTCTACTTCACTTGTCACCACTGAATTATGCTGTCATTGCAAGGATAGAAGGGAGTGGTGTGGGAGATGATAGTAACAATGAATTCAAAGGTGTACTGGGAACATGAGATGGGAGAGAGTGGAAGAAGAGGTCACGCTCCTACATACATGTGACACCCCAACACAACTGAACAAGTGTATTGGGGGAAGCAGCCTGGATTGGCAGTTTGTAGGTGTCCTGGATTGTCTCATTGTACTCCAGCTGCAATGACCTAAAATGGGAACACCCAGATGCTAAATCCTTAGTTCCCAGGTAGCTCGTTTGAAGGTCTCCAGTCTCACATACCTCCAAAATGACACAGAATCTTCAGGAGCTAGTTAGGTCCATGGTTGTTTTCTGCAGTGGTGGAATTGGTGTCAGATCAACAGAAGGAAAGAGATATGAATGGAACAAAGTCCTTAAGTAGTTGTACGCACTTCCCAAAATTTCCATGGAGAATGATTATTCTGAGAACAGTGCAAAACACTAATATACATTCCACTATTGTTAGAAGGAAAGAGATATGAATGGGACAAAGTCTATATATAGTTGTTTGCACCTCAACAACTTACCATGGAGAATGGTTTTTCAGAAAACATTGTAAGCACTACTATAGATACTACAATTAAATCATTTTGGGTGACAAGATATAAGAACTTCTTCAACCATAGGACTCGTATAGCTTGGCACAAGCATGAATGTGGATAATTTAGAAAAAGAACCTTGCAATCCAAATTATGAAATGGAGTAAGAATAAATTGTGGTTATTGGACAAACACCTTAAGGATTTTTTTGGTATTGTTGTGTATATGCATGTGCCAAAACATTTCATGCACATTTGTGAATTAAAATGTGAATTGTATTTATGTAGGGTGTAACCAAGAAAACAAAACCCTTCAATTTGAGATCTAGAGAAAAGAGGGTGATCATGAATAGGGGTGTCATTGTTGTGAAAGAAAGCAAATTTGATTGTAGATTACAATTTCTATAGTAGGAGCCCTACATTGAAAGAGTGTCTTGTGAGTACCAATAGATTCGTTGGGGAACTTGATGCCAAGAAGTGACACAAGGCAAGTGACAAAGAAGCAAAGTTTGTTTATGACAAGAAAACATGAGATGCAAAACAATGGATTTCAAAGGATATTCTTTCATAAAAGGAAGGGAATTTGGAAGCAAATAGATATATGAACCTTGTTGTGTATGTAAATGTAATTGGTGCATAAATAGCCATGTATAATTATGTAAATGTAAATGATTTACACTTATAGTTCGAGTTTGTTACACTTACATTACTTATCATGTATGTTTTTTCAATTACAGTTCACAACCTTGTGTAAATTTGTTGTTAATTTGGCTTGTGGAGTTGAGTATATGAACACCATGGAAATTTTTCATCTACCTTGTGCACCATTGCCATCAAGCTCCATGTTGTCTCGATGTTTTTGTAAGCTCCAACAACCTTTTCAACAACTTTTTAAATCTTTTAATCTTGTACTCCCTTTCATTATAGTTTTTGTGTTTGCCCTTCCTTGTGGTTTGGCAACAAGTCATAGTTTGGGTGTGAAGTCCCCCCCATTTGTTCACCTTCATCATGGTTTTGTTTTGTAGGGGCATATGGTGGTGCCAATTCATTGTATTTTGCAATGGAGCAAAGCTTTGTGTTGTTTACAAGCTTCAACGACATTAAGGTGATCAATTTCATCCCTAGCAAGCCCTTAACAATCTTGTACTCTTGATTGTTTTGATGGTTATGTTGTGTTTACCTTTAATTGTGGTTTTCACAATAGCAAATCACAATTGGCTTTGTTACAAGCTCCACCTCCATGGTGGTTTTTGTGTTTCCTTTATTGTGTTTTTTCAATAAGTTCGGGCTTTGCCAAATCCCACCCTCCCATTCTCCTTGTTCCCATTGATCATGGTCATATTGCAACCAAGTGGATGTCTTCTTTGTTATGAACATTGGTATTGAGTTTTTCAAGCGAATTTCATGTTACAATCTTGCATTGCATTTTGGGTTCATGAAAGCATAATCAATTAATAACAAAAAGTAATTAACACAAGTGCACTTTCATAAAATCATATGTTGAACACATAAATACAAGAAAATAAATCAAAATCATTTAAAATCTTATTATCAAATTATCATGCCCTCCATTGAATTTATAATAAGTTGTATTCAAAATTTAATATAATAAAAGTAGGTAACAAGTATGTTCAAAACTCATTAACCAATGAATATGGTGTTTAAACATATTTTTATATTAACATTTTGATATAGTATGACCATAATATACAAAGTTAAAATTATGTAAATACCTTATAAACTTGCATTAATTTAGAATATGTATTATATTATATTTTTAAACCAATTTTGTTAAAATTGACATCTACTTGCATTTTTAGGATTTATTTAAACATATATGAAATGTATTAAGTGGGCAAGAGTATTTGGGCTAAGAGACTTTAAACCCATATGCAAATGAAAAAAATGATAAGAATTTTTCAAATGAATGAAGGTTTTGCATGTCTCCTTGGTTTTAAATGTCTTGCATTTAACAACATCCAAGTTTTTTCATCCATAATGTTAACATAAACATGAAGACCTTTCCCTTCAAGAATTAAACTAAATGATAAAAAAATATTAACTTTGCACATGCAAATTAAATTTTGGGCAACTTATAATCACATATCTTTAATTTGGTTTTTTGTTTGTTGTGAACAATGATGATGCACCTAATTGGAATAATGTGCAAATTTATTGTTTATTGCATTATATTGTTTTTTTTTTTTTTTTTTCAATTAATCCCTTTTTTCAAATTTAAAAAAAAAATAAAAAAAAAACTTTTCATTACATAAAATTATTATAATAAAATTATATAAATATTAATTTAATAT
>Ga0116227_10011665_pt1 | contig 14665 bp, 13 predicted proteins | sample S1TSphgellanicum_FD_89693 | JGI IMG/M metagenome (GOLD analysis project Ga0116227, IMG submission 89693) | Host-associated microbial communities from peat moss isolated from Minnesota, USA - S1T2_Fb - Sphagnum magellanicum MG | ecosystem: Host-associated > Plants > Peat moss > Unclassified... | reverse complement strand
TTCTGTTTATTGTACGGATATTGCAAAAGTAACAGATTCTCCTGTAATGCACATCAATGCCGATGACGTAGAGGCTGTTGTTCATGCAATTAGATTTGCTGCGGATTTCCGTGCGAAATTTGGTAAAGATGTTTATATTGATCTTTTAGGTTATAGAAAATATGGACATAACGAAGGTGATGAGCCAAGATTTACTCAGCCAAATCTTTATAAATTAATTTCAAAACACCAAAATCCAAGAGAAATCTATAAAGAACTTTTGATTAAGGAGAATGTTGTTTCTGATGAAGTTTTGAAAAAAATGGAGCAGGAATTCAAAGCTTTGCTCGATGAAAACTTTGATGCTTCCAAAGAAATCGAAAGAAATACAATGGACATCTTTATGAAAGAAGACTGGATAGATTTCCCACTTGGTGGTAAAGATGCAGTTGCAAATTCAGATATTGATACCAAATTTGATCTTGAAAAATTAAAAGAATTAGCTGTAAAAGTTTCGACTCTTCCTACAGATAAAAAATTTATCAATAAAATTACCCGTCTTTTCGAAAATAGAGTGAAGATGGTAGAAAATAATTCTTTGGATTGGGCAGCAGGAGAATTATTGGCTTATGCAACGCTTCTTACAGAAGGCTATAATGTAAGACTTTCTGGAGAAGATGTTGAAAGAGGAACATTCTCACATCGCCACGCTGTCGTGAAAACAGAAGATACCGAAGAGGAATATATTCCATTGCGTAATGTAAGTGGGCAAAGATTTGATGTTTATAATTCTCATTTATCAGAATACGGAGTTTTAGGATTTGATTATGGTTATGCTATGGCTGCTCCTAGAACATTAACGATTTGGGAAGCTCAGTTTGGAGACTTTACAAACGGAGCTCAAATTATTGTTGATCAATATTTGGTTGCTGCTGAAGAAAAATGGAAGATACAAGATGGATTGGTAATGATGTTGCCGCACGGATCTGAAGGTCAGGGAGCAGAACATTCTTCTGCAAGATTGGAAAGATTTCTTACACTTTGTGCTAATGAAAATATAATTGTTGCAAACATTACTTCTCCTGCAAACTATTTTCACTTGTTGAGAAGACAGATGAAATTCGGGTTCAGAAAACCATTGGTAATTATGACACCGAAATCACTATTGAGACATCCAAAAGTAGTTTCTCCATTAGAAGATCTTGCGAATGGAAGCTTCCAACCAATTTTGGATGATCCAACTGCTGATCCTGCGAAAGTAGAAAGATTGGTTCTTTGTACAGGAAAGTTGTATTTTGATTTGCTTGCTAAGAAAGAAGAAATTAATGATGAAAAAGTAGCGTTGGTAAGATTAGAGCAGATCTATCCTTTAAATATGGATAATGTAAATGCAATTTTCGATAAATATAAAGGAAGAAAAGATTTGATTTGGGCACAGGAAGAGCCAGAAAATATGGGTGCTTGGAGTTATATTTTGAGAAATTTTAGAAATACAGATATTCAGTTGATTTCTCCGGTTGCAAGTGGAACACCTGCGCCAGGAAGTCATAAAATGTTTGAAAAAACTCAAACAGGGATCATCAATAAAGTTTTCCAAACAAATGATGCTCCTGTAAAAAGACCAGTAACAGTTTAAAAAAAATTAATCAACTATAAAGAATAACAGTTTAGGCTGTCCCTGAAATTAAAAACAATTATTAGTATGTCAATATTAGAAATGAAAGTTCCTTCACCGGGAGAATCAATCACAGAAGTAGAAATTGCGACTTGGTTAGTACAAGATGGTGATTACGTAGAAAAAGATCAGCCAATTGCAGAAGTAGATTCTGATAAGGCAACTTTGGAACTTCCCGCTGAGCAGAGTGGTATCATCACTTTGAAGGCTGAAGAAGGTGAAGTTGTCCAAGTTGGTCAAGTGGTTTGTCTTATTGATGTAGATGCTGCAAAACCAGAAGGTAATGCTGCTCCTGCTGCAGAAAAACCAAAAGAAGAAGCTAAAGTTGAAGTTAAAAAAGAAGAAGCACCTGCCCCAAAAGCTGAAGCTGCTAAAACAGAAACTTACGCTGCTCAAACACCTTCTCCTGCTGCTAAGAAAATCCTTGACGAAAAAGGAATCGCTCCAAGTCAGGTAAGTGGTTCTGGTAGAGATGGCAGAATTACAAAAGATGATGCTGTTACAGCTTCCGTTCCTGCAATGGGAATTGCAAGTGGTGGAAATAGAGCCCAGACGACTACGAAACTTTCAGTTCTTAGAAGAAAAATCGCAGCAAGATTGGTTTCGGTTAAAAATGAAACAGCAATGTTGACGACTTTTAATGAAGTTGATATGTCGGAGATTTTCAGAATTAGAAAACAATACAAAGAAGAATTTGCTGCAAAACATGGTATTGGTCTTGGATTTATGTCTTTCTTTACAAAAGCTGTAACCAGAGCATTGAAACTTTATCCGGACGTTAACGCTTCTATCGACGGAGATTTCAAAATCAATTATGACTTTGCAGATATCTCTATCGCAGTTTCCGGACCAAAAGGTTTGATGGTTCCTGTTCTTAGAAATGCAGAGAATATGACACTTAGAGGTGTAGAAGCTAACATCAAAGATTTGGCTACTAAAGTTAGAGACGGTAAAATCACGGTTGATGAGATGACTGGTGGAACATTCACTATTACAAATGGTGGAACTTTTGGTTCTATGATGTCAACACCTATTATCAATCCTCCTCAATCTGCAATCTTGGGAATGCATAACATTATCCAAAGACCAGTTGCTGTTGACGGACAGGTTGTTATCAGACCAATGATGTATGTTGCAATGTCTTATGACCACAGAATCATCGACGGTAAAGAATCCGTAGGGTTCTTGGTTGCAGTAAAAGAAGCTATCGACAATCCAGTAGAATTCCTGATGGATGGTAACGAAAGAAAAGCATTAGAATTGTAAGAAATTACAATCGAGATATTTTAAGAGAGCAATTTTGCTCTCTTTTTTTGTTTAAAAATATTTTTACAAAAGCAAAAACCATTTCCAAAATTCACAATTAATCCTTACTTTTGAGCAATGGAAAATTTCATCGTATCCGCACGTAAATATCGTCCACAAGAGTTTGATACTGTTGTTGGGCAGTCACACGTTACCGATACTTTGGAACACGCAATAGATGAGAGCCAGCTAGCTCAGGCATTGCTTTTCTGCGGACCAAGAGGTGTTGGTAAAACAACCTGCGCCAGAATCCTCGCAAGAAAAATCAATGAAAAATCTGGAGATGCAGATGATGATGGGTTTGCATTTAACATTTACGAATTAGATGCCGCTTCCAATAACTCCGTTGATGACATCCGTGAATTGATTGACCAGGTAAGATTTGCACCTCAAGTCGGGAAGTACAAAGTTTATATTATTGACGAGGTTCATATGTTGTCTCAGGCTGCTTTCAATGCATTTCTGAAAACTTTGGAAGAACCACCTGCACACGCTATTTTCATTCTTGCAACAACCGAGAAACACAAGATTATTCCTACGATTCTTTCAAGATGTCAGATTTATGATTTCAAAAGAATCACGATTGAAGATATTCAGGAGCATCTGAGAAAAATTGCTGAAAAGGAAAGTATCACTTACGAAGATGATGCACTTTATCTGATTGCTCAGAAAGCGGATGGTGCATTGAGAGATGCTTTATCTATTTTTGATAGATTAAGTACGTTTTCACAAAAAAATATTACGCTTGAAAAAGCTGCCGAAGTTCTCAATATTTTGGATTACGATCAGTATCTTAAAATTGTAGATTTGGCTAAAGAAAATGATATTCCTGGAGTTTTAACGGCTTTTGATGAAATTGTTAAAAAAGGATTTGACCCGCATATTTTCATTGCCGGATTAGGAAACCATTTTCGTGATCTGATGATGGCTCAGAATCCAAAAACTCTGGGTCTAATAGAAGTTGGAGAAAAAACGAAATCCAAATTTGCAGAACAGTCCCAAAAATGGAAAGCACAGGAATTGATTGATGGAATTGAAATTTGTAATTTCGCTGACATTAATTATAAAAATTCCAAGAATCCTAGATTGACTGTTGAGATTGCCTTGATGCAATTGTCAAGTCTGACTGCAGGTTTGGAAGCTAAAAAAAAAAATTCTTAATATTAGCGCCACTTCTTGAGGCAAATATAATTTCCGATAAAAAACCTGTTTCTACTGAAGTAAAAACACAGCCGGAAACAAAACCAGAATCAGCAAAATCTGTTTTCGAAGAACCAAAAATGGTAATTCAAAAAGCGTCTGAACCAATTGCCAGAAGTTCTTCCAATTCTCAATTCAGCATCAAAGCGGCTTTAGAAAAAAAAGAAGAAATTAAGAAAGATGAATTTGCAGAGATTAAGGATGAAAATCTACCTTCCAATCATTTCTCGCAAACCGATGTAGATAATGAGTGGGATATATTCCTGAAAGATTTAGCAAGAACAAACACTTTTGTTTTCAATGCTATTAGCAGTTTCAAACTGGAGAAAGCAGATGAGCATTTGATTATTGTAAAATACTCTTCTGAATTTGCAAAATCGGAATTCGACAGACTCAGCATCGAATTCTTTAATCATTTCAAACATAAAGTCAGTAATTTCAAGATTGAAGTCGAATATAGAACAGACTTAACAATCAAGAAAGAAGTGATGACTAAAAGAAAAATCTTCGAAAAATTTGTCGAGATTAATCCTTTATTGAAAGATCTGGATGATCTGATGAGATTTGATTTGACATAAATTAAAATCAATTATACGATCCGAAGAACCGGAAAATTTTGACAATTTGCGGTTAAATCCTTTTGTCTTTTTTTTATAAAATCTGTTGGACGAATTCCATTAATTTCCCGAAATAAGTTTGAGAAATTTGTTCTTGACGCTATACCGCATTTTTCAGCCAATGTTTCTATTTTATAAGTAAGATAAACTTTATCATTATATAATTTATTAGTAATATAATTTATACGTAATTCGCTTAGATACCGATTAAAATTAACGCCTTTATATTCATTTATAACTTGAGAAAGATAATTAGAATTTGTGTGCATTTTATGAGCTAATTTGTTGATCGTCAACCCATTTTCTATAAACCCAAATTTTTCTTCGAAGCATTTTAGTTTTACAAGTATTTTATCAATTAGTTCTTCATTTAATAAACATTTATCTTCTTCTTCTTCTTCTTCTTTCGAATCAAATTTTTCTTGAGATGGTATGTGTGAATTTCTCAGTATTTTTTCTTCTAAAATCCGGTAATTTATCTTGATTTTTTTCTCATTTTTATATTTTATAATAAGTATTATTATTAACGTAACTGCAAAGAAGATTAATCCAATAATAATAAAAGCTCCCCAAGAAGTAGTTCTTTCTAACCTTTCTTTTTCCTCCTGTAAGGTTTTGGTATCATATTCTTTGTGAATTTTAGAAGATAAGTATGAGAAATCATTAGAAATAATTCTGTCAGCTTTTAAAAGTTGCTTGGTATAATAAAGTTCTTTTATATTATTTTTTTCATTCTTATAATAATTGATAAGTAATTCATAATTTTCCCTAAGTTCCGGAAGTATAAAATTATGTTTTTGAAAAATAGAGTCTACTTTTTGAAAATATACAACTGCTTTTTTTGTATTACCTAATTCAAGGTAAGATTTACCTGCATAAAAATAATCAACTGTTGCCCAAGAAAAATCATTAATGTGAACAATTGGTTTTATAGATTCCTGTAAGGATTTTAACGCATTTTGAAATTCTTTTTTTCGAAACTTTTCGATACCTTTTTCTTTTAGGAAGTAACCATATTCCTGTTTATAATCTGGATTGTTTTGAGTTTGTAATAATCCAATATTAATTAGAGAATCAATAGATTTGTAATTATGAAGATTTCTTTGACATACAATAATCCTGTGTAAACTATTGTAGTAACCTTTTTTATTATTGAAAATTATGTTTGGATGTGCTTTTTCCTGTGTTTTGTCATAGAAATATTGATTGGTTCTTTGGAAATGCTCCAATGCTGAATCATAATAACCTAAATAACTTTTTACGACACCTAAATGATATAGGATTTCATTTTTCAAATATTCATCTTTAGAATTTTCCGAATATTGATAAGCTTTTAGATATTCCTCTAAAGCAGGTTTGTATTTTTTATAATTGAAATAATATATAATTCCTTTTCCTAGATAGGCATCACTTATAAGATCATTCTGTTCTGATAATAATGCAGCAATAATAGTACTGTCAGCATATCTCAATTTGTTTTTTTCCGATTTAGAATAAAATACAGCGTCTTCATATCCCTGTGCAAGTTGAGCGTAATCTTTCTTTTCCTTGGCAAGAAGAATATATTTATCTAAATATAGGAATGCTCTGGAATCGTTTTCAGGATAGTTTTCATAGTACTTTTTAAGGTTGTAAAAATCACTGAATTTCTTCTGCTGGGAAGAGAAGAATACAAAAATAAAAAGCGCTATTAAAAAATAAAATTTTTTCAAAGCAAAAAATTTAGATTTTCTATATCAAAAGTAATCAAAAATCGTACTAAAACGTAATTATTCTCATTTTTTAATTATTGAGAAGTGACTTTTTTGTTGTGTTTTTCATCTATTTATAAATCAATCATTTAAGTATTGTTAAACATAATTATTAATACGTGCTTATTCCCCAATAAGCACCACAAATGCTTTCAAAACTGAAATTTGTCTGATAAATTCGTTCTCAGAATTCTAATTAACCGGCCGGGATAACTTTTAAAACCAAAAAACTATGAAAAAGTTTATCTCAACAATTTCGATTTTATCAATTGTAATTTTTACAAATTCTTGCAGAGCGCAAGATGAAGATTTATTAACCGAAACATTTAACAAAAAACAACCAACCAAAATTTTTAAAAAAACTAGCGATAGTATACGAAATGATAGTGTAAATACTATAAATAATCCAATATTAACAGATCCACCACCAAAAAATGGACATCAATGGTAATAAGTTGCCAGAATATAATTATAGAACCAATCACTAATCAAAACTACAACCGTAAATTATTAGTAATGTAATGAAATAGAGGACGATTGCTAAAACTGATTAGAAGTACGAACAGTTATACTGTAGAATTTTAAATAGTAAAGCATTTATATGTTTGACATATTGATGACTTTAGTAATATTTTAATACGAAATTCATGAAAAAAAACTTCTTCTTATTATTCGTTGTTTTTGTATTAACGAATATTTTAAATGCACAAGTTGGAATTAATACTTCGGATCCCAAATCAACACTTGATATTAATGGAAATTTGAAAATTCGTAATATTAGTTCTCTAGCTTCGCTCAGTAGTGATCAGACTATTTTATTAAGAGATAAATCTACTACCGGAGACTATGAAATAAAAGAAATAAGTTCTGATATTTTGGTAATTGGTAATGCCAATGCATATTATGCATCCAAATCCGGATCGTGGTCATTGCTTGATTTGGGACTTGGTAATTCTTGGGCTAAAATTAATCTTACAGGCTCCGCAGATACTAAGCTAGGAAGTCCTGCATTATTTACTACTGGTGTTTATACAGCTCAACAAGCAGGAACTTATTCTGTTTATTACGAATTTCAATTTGCATCCGGCGTCAATTTGGAGGCATTAGGAGGCAAAAAATTAGGCATTTTAAAAAATAATACTGTATGGGATGAAAAGATTTTTGATGGTGTAAGATTAGTTTTACTTACAATTAATATTGCGTCATTACCAATTACATCTACAAAGCTAAGCTCTATAGTGCAACTGAACGTAGGAGATACATTAACATTTGCAGTTAATACTTCAGGTTTGTTGCCAGTTGATCTTACACTATTGAGTAGTGCAAAGGTTAATCTTTATATTTATAAAATTTCAAATTAGACACCAAATTTATTTTATACAAATCAGATTCTAAGTATTATACAAATGTTGAAATTAATTTGAGAAAAGCAGGTGTTTCCTGCTTTTCTTTTTTTTATGTATAAAAAACAGCAATTTAAATTATTACTGATTGTTATATTTTCAGAATCAGTTGGGGATTTTTCCAGGTGGGACGAATCGGCAAATTATTTACTGTCAATTAATGATTTTATTTTGAAAGTTGGGAATCAGAAAATTTGAATTAGAGTATATGTCCAATTTTAAATTTTTATTTGTTAACGAAAATTAATAGGCGTAAAAAGCTTTCATTTCCCATAAATTTATATATTTGTTCAAGATTTCTTCAGTATTAGAAGAAATTAATTAACTCAATTAAGCTAAAAAGCCTTTAAATAAGGCGTTTGTAAATGGGATCAACCAATTTTCCATATTTTTCAACTTTTAGATCTGCCGAATATTTTGGTGGATCATTCAGCTTTTTTGGATCTTATTATAGAAATTTTAGAAACTATTACCGATTTTATTGGTTTAGCTAACTAAATTTCTTTCTCAAAAAACCACGGGATCATTCAATTTTCCGTAACTCATTTAAAATTTTTAAACGTCATTTTTTGGAAAAGAATTATAAATTAAAATTTATAACAGATATACTATTGCATTAATTTAAAATATATAAAATTAAAAATATGAACTTAAACGAATTAAAAAACGATTGGATAAACGACTTCGCAAATCCAATGATCATCGCGGGGCCTTGTAGTGCGGAAAGCGAATCTCAAATGTTGGAAACAGCAAGAAGGCTGAAAGAAAGCGGCGCAGAGATTTCAGCTTTCCGTGCAGGAATCTGGAAACCAAGAACAAAACCAAATGGCTTTGAGGGAGTTGGAGTAATAGGTCTTAACTGGCTGAAAAAAGTCAAAGAAGAATATGGCTTCAAAACAGCGACAGAAGTTGCCAATGCACACCACGTTTTTGCTGCTCTGGAAGCAGATGTTGATATTCTTTGGATTGGCGCGCGTTCTACGGTGAATCCTTTTACTGTTCAGGAAATTGCACAGGCTTTAAGAGGGACTAATAAACCAATTTTGGTGAAAAACCCTGTAAACCCTGACTTAGCACTCTGGATTGGTGCTTTGGAAAGATTATTAGGTCAGGGGGTAGAGAATGTTGGTGCAATCCACAGAGGTTTTTCCACTTACCAAAAAACGAAATACAGAAATATCCCGAACTGGCAGATTGCTTTGGATTTCAAAAATCAATTTCCGAACATTCCACTATTTATAGATCCGTCTCATATCTGTGGCAATAGAACAGGTTTGGCTGGTGTGGCACAGGAAGCTTTCAACGTTGGTTACCAAGGCGCAATAATAGAAAGCCATTGTGATCCAGATAATGCATGGAGCGATGCTTCTCAACAGATTACCCCAGAGGTTTTGGCGGAAATGATCAATAATCTTCAGGTACGTAATTCTGATATTTCGGGTTATGAAGATGAAATGGGGAAACACAGAACGCTCATCAGTGATATGGATTTCCAATTGATAGAACTGTTATCCCAAAGAATGAAGATCTCGGAAAAGATCGGAACTTTGAAAAAAGAAAATAACATTGCGATATTCCAGCCGGAACGTTGGAAAGTGATCACAGAATATGCTAATCAAAAAGCATCGGAGACAGGGATGTCTCAGGAATTCATAGAAAAAGTATTCAAAGCAATCCATGAAGAAAGCATCGAGGTTCAGAATAGTATTATGATCGATAGAAACTAAATACTAGAAGCTAAAAATTATATTTTTATAATTTCAACTCTTTCGGATTTCAAACTCTGAAAGGGTTTTTATTTGTAAACACGATAAAAGCTTTAACTTTGTAAAATATAAAATCTATTTTTTGAAAGGAATCATCATCAAATCTACTGGCAGCTGGTATCAGGTTTTGGAAGCAGAATCTAAAACTGTATACGAAGCCAGAATTCGGGGCAAATTCAAACTGATAAAAACCAGGCTTACAAATCCTTTAGCAGTAGGGGATGAAGTTGAATTTTCTTTGGAACAGGATGATGTGGCCTGGATCACAAAGATTTTTCCAAGAAGAAATTATCTCATTAGAAAATCAGTTAATCTGTCCAAAGAAGCACACATTATTGCGTCCAATGTAGATGTAGCGTGTTTTATTTACACGCTAAAATTCCCTGAAACTTCGTTAGGATTTTTGGATCGTTTTCTTGCTTGCTGTGAAGCCTATAATATTCCGACTCTTATATTATTCAATAAAATGGATACTTTGAATGATGAAGAAAAAGAAATCATAGAAAATATTGAAGCAATGTATCAGAATATTGGTTACAACACTTTGAATATATCATCCTACACAAAACTAAATCTCAATTTTTTAATTGATAAAATTAAAGATAAAACGTCTGTTTTTTTTGGACATTCCGGATGCGGAAAATCGACTTTAGTAAACGCGATGCAACCTGATCTTCATATCAGAACCGGAGAGATCTCAGAATCTCAACTTAAAGGAAAACATACGACAACATTTGCGCAAATGCATTTTTGGGATTTCGGAGGATCGGTTATCGATACGCCCGGTGTTCGAGAATTCGCAATGATTGATGTTCAGAAAGAAGAAATTCAACATTATTTCCCAGAGATCTTCAAAGCGGGGAGAAGTTGCAAATATCACAATTGTATGCATATTAATGAGCCAAAATGTGCCGTTCTGCAAGGATTAGAAACCGGAGAATTAGAGGAAACGCGATACATCACATATCTCAAACTGATGGAAGAAGCGGAAGAAATTAATCAAAACTAAAAAAAAGTCCTGTAAATTTATTTTACAGGACTTTTTAATATTTAATAAAAATGTGAATTTCCAAGTGATTTAAAAATACTGTAAAATGGACTAAAAATGAGTACCAAGTTTTATTAATTCTTCTGCCAAATCAGTATTGGGTTTAATATGAATTACTTCAAATCCTAAAGACTTTGCGGTAATTATATTTTTAAGATTATCATCGATAAAAATCGATTCTTCAGGTTTCAGGTTATAACGGTTCAATAAAACTTTAAAAATTTCAGCATCTGGTTTGATGAGTTTTTCAGTCCCGGAAACTACAATTTTATCTTCAAAAAGTTGAAAAAAATCGTAATTTTCCAAAGCAAAAGGGAAGGTTTCTTCAGACCAGTTCGTCAATCCATAAAGATGATATTTTCCTTCCAGTTTTCTAAGGATTCCTACGTTTTCTGGAATGTCGCTTCTTAGCATTGTTGTCCAATTATCATAATAAGCACGGATTTCTTTTTCCCAATCCGGATGCTTTTTTATGAGGATTTCTGTTCCATTTTTTAAAGTTCTTCCACGGTCTTGTTCTACATTCCATTCGTCAGTTGTAATGTTTTTAAGAAACCATTCCATTTTCTCATCATTATTAAAATAAGTTTTGAAAAAATATCTAGGGTCCCAGTCCATCAGAACACCACCAAAATCGAATACAATATTTTTAATCATTTATTACGAGGGTTTTATTAATGTTAAATTTTAATTTTGAGACTATATTAGCTTTAAGATTTATTTTGCAAAGTTCACTGATTTTTATAATTAATAAATGACGGTCATCATTTATTAATTATAAATTTTAGATATATAAATGTTTTAAGATCTTGCATCGTTTTTGTTTTTTTTCAAAAGTACTAAAAAAGGCCTCAGAAAATAATTCTAAAGCCTTAATATAATATAGAAGTTAACCTTTATTTGTCTATGGATCCCATTACCTTTTGGGCAAATGAGTTAAGCGCATCCTTTTCGCTCATTCCGTTGTTTACACTGGCATGAACTTCAAGTGCCCCGCAGATGTTCGTTATCAATTCTCCTGCAACGTTCAGATCTTCTTCGGAAACATTTCGGAATTCTGAAAAGCTTTCCAGAACTTCCAAAGTCGCTTCCAGATTTTCCGGCGTTTGGTTTTGATAAAACTGTCTTATGATTGGTAATTTCATTATTTTAGATTTAAAGATTAAAAAATTAAATGATTAAAAAAATTAGAAACGATTTAATTTTAATTCTTAATTTCTGAAAACAACGTCGTCAAGCTGTCAGCTTTATTGGTTTGAACCTGGCTTTTCAAAGTTCCTCCTTCAAATACTGCGAATGTTGGTAAATTGTCAACTGTTGCAAGCTTTCTGCTTTCCGGTAATTTCTCTGCATCTACGTAATAGAAAGGAATTTCGTCATTTTCTGAAGCCAGTTTTTTGAATTTCGGTTTCATAATTCTGCAGTTTCCACACCACGTTGCACCATACTGAACCATCACTTTATCATTCTCACTTACAATCTGTTGTAAGTTATCTTCTGTAAGTTCTATGTACATAAATTCAATTTTTATAATATATCAATGTAACAGTTTAACAATGATTAGAAAATATTGTTAAACTATTACATTGTTAAATTGTTAGATTAAAAAATTAATTTTTGCTAAAGTATTCAGCAACGCCGGTTCTGTTGGCATTCATCGCTTCTTTACCTTCTTCCCAGTTTGCAGGACAAACTTCTCCGTGTTTTTGTACGTGAGAATAAGCATCGATCAAACGAAGATATTCTTTTACGTTTCTTCCAAGTGGCATATCGTTTACAGACTCGTGGAAGATTTTTCCAGTTTCGTCGATCAAATAAGTAGCTCTGTAAGTTACGTTTGAACCTGTATAAACTTCGTTTCCTTCTTCATCGTAATCAAGATCCTGATCTACGATTCCAAGGATATTTGCTAATTGTCTATGCGTATCAGCAAGGATTGGGTATGTTACACCTTCGATTCCTCCGTTGTCTTTCGGCGTGTTAAACCAAGCGAAATGAACTTCATTCGTATCACAAGATGCACCAATTACAACTGTATTTCTTTTTTGAAATTCCGGTAAAGCTTCCTGAAAAGCGTGCAATTCTGTAGGACAAACAAAAGTGAAATCTTTTGGATACCAGAACAAAATTACTTTTTGCTGATTGTTTAAAGCTTCTTCAAAAACATTGATCTTAAGATCGTCACCCATTTCGCTCATTGCATCAATCGCAACATTTGGGAATAATTTACCTACTAATGACATAATATTTAAGTTTAAATTGTTATTTTTTGATAGTGCGAAATTACAAAGATTTTGTGAATTGAATATTAATTATTGATTTATAAAATCTATCAATACGAAAGATTCGAAACTAACAGTGTTATTAATGGAAATCGCAGTTCAAACTTATTTGATGTTGAATGATTTAATGTATTTCAATTAAAAATTGCTATCAAATTTCAAACAATTAATTAACTAATAAAATTAGCAAAGTCGAAAATTTTAAATGCTTTGAAAATAAAAAAACATCACTAAAAGAGTGATGTTTATAATAAATATCTTAATCAAAAATTAAAACTGTTCAACACAATATTTAATTCTTTTCATTGCTTCTCTAAGGTCTTCTTCGGAAGCTGCGTAAGAGAATCTGATACATTCCGGGCTTCCAAAACTTACACCGCCAACGCAACCAACGTGCGCATTTTCCAAAAGGAACATTGCGAAGTCGTCGGCATCTTTTATCTCGGTTCCATTTAGATTTTTTCCAATGAAATAAGAAATGTCTGGGAAGAAATAGAAAGCACTTTTCGGTAAGTTACATTTGAAACCCTTGATGTCTTTCATCAATTCAAAAACAAGATCTCTTCTTTTATGGAATTCTGTAATCATATATTTCAATTCTGAAGGATCCATTTGTAAAGCCGTGATAGAAGCTCTTTGTGCGACTGTATTTGCGCCACTTGTCATTTGTCCCTGAACTTTGTCACAGGCATTTGCAAGCCACTCTGGACAAGCAGAATATCCGATTCTCCAGCCCGTCATTGCGAAAGCCTTACTCATTCCATTAATTGTTGCGGTCTGTTCATAAACCTGTGGGAAGCTTGCAATAGAAACGTGCTCACCTTCGTAATTGATAAATTCGTAGATCTCATCTGAGATAATTGTAATATCAGGATATTTCGCCACAACATTGGCTATTGCTTCCAATTCTTCTTTTGTGTAAAAACTGCCGGATGGATTGCAGGGCGAGCTATAGAGTAAAGCTTTGGTTTTCGGAGTGATTGCTTTTTCTAATTGTTCAGCAGTGAATTTGAATTCGGTTTCAATGGATGTTTCTATGAAAACAGAAGTTCCTCCCACCAATTTTACCATTTCATCATAACTTACCCAATAAGGAGCTGGCAAAATAACTTCGTCACCATCATTGACAATAGCAGATAAAACATTGATGATAGATTGTTTTGCACCGTTGGAAACACAAATCTGAGTCGGTTTGTAATCCAGGTGGTTGTCTCTTTTCAGTTTTGCAGAAATGGCTTGTCTCAATTCTAGAAAACCGGGAACAGGAGAGTAGTGGCTGTAATTTTCATTAATTGCGTCAAAAGCGGCTTGTTTTATTTTTTGAGGAACATCAAAATCCGGTTCACCCAGGGTCAAACTGATGACATCTATACCTGCTGCTTTCATATCGCGGGCTTTATTACTCATTACAAAGGTCTGAGAATAACTTAGTCTGTTCAATCTATCAGAAATTTTACTCATAAATACTTTTTTATATTAGATCAATCTGACAAATATAAATTTTTAATCTAAAACGAAGGACTTGTTTCTGGAATTTTTGTTGAGGAAATTTTCATTAAAGTTAACATTCGTTAAAATATACATTTTGATTATAGAAAAATATTTTATAATAAGTGTAATTTATTAATAATTAATTATT
>Ga0116227_10011664_pt1 | contig 14667 bp, 7 predicted proteins | sample S1TSphgellanicum_FD_89693 | JGI IMG/M metagenome (GOLD analysis project Ga0116227, IMG submission 89693) | Host-associated microbial communities from peat moss isolated from Minnesota, USA - S1T2_Fb - Sphagnum magellanicum MG | ecosystem: Host-associated > Plants > Peat moss > Unclassified... | reverse complement strand
CTTAGGTGATTTCTGAGAAAGAATGTACCATCAAAGACTTCTGTAGGGGTGCAGTGACCGCGCCTCTACCGGTATTTTCTTTACTGGAAATCGCCTTAGGCTGGATTCTGCTAGGTGTTGGCGCAGTAACCGATGTACCAACAGGATAAGGATCGTCTTGTTAGTCAATACGGTTTTTAGTGCGATTGTATGAAATCGGTATTGACAGCGTAGAATTTTGATCAGGGCAAAAAACATTCACCAGATTTATGGCAACAAAATTTCCAAAATTTAGCCAGGATCTCGCACAGGACCCGACGACGCGTCGGATCTGGTATGCGATCGCTACGGGAAATGACTTTGAAAGCCATGATGGCGTGACAGAGGTTAACTACTCAATTTAACCCGATAGCAGTTTTCGGTAATTAATCCAAATCCCCTACCTTTGGGTGGGGGATTTTTTCACGGTAAGGGAACACCAAGAAATAAATTATCCCAAATTCTAGGGGCGGGGTAACCTCGCCCTTACGAACGATAGGATTGATCGGTTTATGGTTGGGATATTTTATTTTATGGAAGCTCCTAACCTCTCGTTCACAGCTATAAGGTCATGAGACTCACATGGAATCCGGAAATGATCTGGATGACTTTTGGAATAGCACATCATCTTAAACCCAATTACTTTCGGCTCTTTATTTCCCGTTATAGAAATTCCTGCATTTGTATCGCTAGTAAGTTGCAGATTTGAATCAATCTTACCATTGCCAAAATCCAAAAGTGCTTGAACAGTTCCACTCAAAGTAAATAAAGCGTTTTTGTCACTATTTGCCATTAAAACATAGTTTGACCCTTTAAGAACTTCGTAAACTATTCGGTATGTATTAGAATCCCAAGTAACCTGTTTCTCCTGAATTTTATGCCAAACCATTTTAAAAAAATCCTCGAGTTCAGAAGTGATTTGGTAGGAAGTTACGTCTGCTACTGTAATATCTAGTGAATTTTGAGTGGAAAAAGAAATATTTATTCCTGCCTGTATGTCAGGGTTTGTAGAGGTTGCCGGAAAAGCTGGGACTGCGGTTTTGACATCACCTGTTAAAATAAATTTTTCTTCTTTTTTATTTCCAGCAGTAAAATGCACATCATTCATCCCATTTTGTGGATGTTGCTCACTAATGCTTAAGCCTAATAAAGATTGAATTGAGCCCAGCTTTGTAAAAATTCCGTTCTCGAAAGTGCCATAACTACCAAGTTCAATATCATTGATTGTTGGTTCCCAAGCACCATGATAGCCCTGGTTTTTCATGATCAGGTCATCATAAATTTTTGACAGCATATTTTCACTCCAGATTTTATGTTTACTACAAACAAGCTTTGTTCAAAGGAATCACTTTGCTTAAGCGATAACTTCTGCACCGGACAAAAAAAGCTACTTGAAGGTTAAGCCTGTTTATCTTCTGATTTTTATTAATTGCAAGTGGAATCAACTTATGCACTTTGACCAATATATGTTTGTATGGCAAAGGCATTGAGCCTGCCCCTTACCTCCGCATTTCTCACTTCCAAGGTGTGGGGAGAGGAGGGAGTAATGTGTCTCTCTCCCAAACCTCCCACTCTCCTTGGATTTCTCAGTTGTGAGAAATCCAGGTTCGGCTGTCTTCCAGAGGAGTTAGTCAATACGGTTGTATGAAATCGGTGTTGACAGCGTAGAATTTTGATCAGGGCGAAAAACATTCACCAGATTTATGGCGACAAAATTTCCAAAATTTAGCCAGGATCTCGCACAGGACCCGACGACACGTCGGATCTGGTATGCGATCGCGACAGGAAATGACTTTGAAAGCCACGATGGCATGACAGAAGAAAATCTCTACCAAAAGATTTTCGCAACCCACTTCGGTCATGTGGCAATCATTTTCTTGTGGGCATCAAGCCTGCTGTTCCATGTAGCCTGGCAGGGTAACTTTGAGCAATGGATTAAAGATCCGCTACACATTCGCCCAATCGCCCACGCGATCTGGGACCCACAGTTTGGCAAACCAGCAATTGAAGCCTTTACCCAAGGTGGAGCAAATTACCCAGTAAACATTGCTTACTCGGGTGTGTACCACTGGTGGTATACGATCGGCATGCGGACAAACAATGACCTGTACCAAGGTTCAGTGTTCCTACTGTTGTTGTCAGCAGTGTTCTTGTTCGCAGGTTGGTTGCACTTGCAACCCCAGTTCCGTCCCAGCCTCTCATGGTTTAAGAGTGCAGAACCACGTCTGAATCACCACCTAGCAGGTTTGTTTGGTGTGAGTTCGTTGGCATGGACAGGTCACTTGGTTCACGTAGCCATTCCCGAATCACGTGGAATTCACGTCGGTTGGGACAACTTCCTGACCACCCTACCGCATCCAGAAGGTTTGACTCCCTTCTTCACAGGGAACTGGGGTGCATACGCTGCTAACCCAGACACAGCAAATCATGTGTTTGGCACATCTCAAGGGGCCGGAACTGCAATTCTGACATTCTTGGGAGGGTTTCATCCACAGACAGAGTCACTGTGGCTGACAGATATGGCGCACCACCACTTGGCGATCGCTGTACTGTTCATCATTGCCGGTCATATGTACCGGACAAACATCGGCATAGGTCACAGCATCAGAGAAATGCTGAATGCCAAGAACTTCTTTGGGATCAAAACCGAAGGTCAATTCAACTTGCCGCACCAAGGGTTGTACGACACAATCAACAACTCACTGCACTTCCAGTTGTCCCTGGCTTTAGCAGCGTTGGGTACGATCACCTCCCTGGTCGCGCAGCATATGTACGCAATGCCGCCTTATGCGTTCATCGCGAAGGACTACACAACTCAGGCAGCTTTGTACACCCACCACCAATACGTCGCTGTTTTCTTGATGACAGGGGCATTCGCCCATGCAGCTATCTTCTGGGTGCGTGACTACGACCCAGAACAAAATAAGGGTAACGTTCTCGACCGTGTGCTCAAGCACAAAGAAGCGATTATCTCTCACCTGAGTTGGGTATCGCTGTTCTTAGGCTTCCACACCCTCGGTTTGTATGTTCACAACGACGTTGTGGTAGCCTTTGGCACACCAGAGAAGCAAATTTTGATTGAACCAGTCTTTGCCCAGTTCATCCAAGCTTCTCACGGCAAAGTACTGTACGGCTTGAATGTCCTGTTGTCCAACCCTGACAGTATTGCTTCCAATACTGGCGCTTTTTGGTTACCAGGTTGGTTGGATGCCATTAATAGCGGCACCAACTCCCTATTCTTGACCATCGGTCCTGGCGACTTCCTGGTACACCACGCCTTTGCTTTGGCGATTCACACCACAGTTCTCGTACTGGTTAAGGGTGCTTTGGATGCCCGTGGTTCCAAACTGATGCCCGATAAAAAGGACTTCGGCTACGCATTCCCCTGCGACGGTCCTGGTCGTGGCGGTACTTGCGACATCTCCGCTTGGGATTCCTTCTACCTCGCCTTGTTCTGGTCACTCAACACTGTTGGTTGGGTTACCTTCTACTGGCACTGGAAGCATCTCGGCGTTTGGCAAGGTAACGTTGCTCAGTTCAACGAGTCTTCCACATACCTGATGGGTTGGTTCCGCGATTACCTTTGGGCGAATTCCGCACAGTTGATCAACGGCTACAACCCCTACGGCACCAATAACCTCGCTGTCTGGGATTGGATGTTCCTCTTCGGACACCTTGTTTGGGCAACTGGCTTCATGTTCCTGATCTCTTGGAGAGGTTACTGGCAAGAGTTGATTGAAACTCTCGTCTGGGCACATGAGCGCACACCACTGGCAAACATCATCCGCTGGAAAGACAAGCCTGTGGCTTTGTCCATCGTTCAAGCTCGTTTGGTTGGTCTAGCTCACTTTACTGTTGGCTATGTCCTCACCTACGCCGCCTTCCTCATTGCCTCTACTGCTGGTAAGTTCGGTTAATGCGGTAATTGCTGCACTTTTCAGGTAGATAGACCGCATTCTTAGGGGCACTCCACCTATTCGCCCTCACAAAAGGTATAAAATCCCCTGCCTTCGGGTGGGGGATTTTTTTAAATCCCACCTACAAATCGACCTGGACTTAAAATCTTCTGGCTATCAAACTGTTCTTTAATTCGGTGCATCAGCGGTAAAGCATTGCCAGTGTAGCCCCAAACATCTATTTGTTGTTTAACTAACAATGGTGCATCTAAAATTGTGAGGAACCCGCTATTTGCTTGAATGCGATCGCGCACTTTCACCACCTGATTTTTATCCTCAAGTTGTAACAAACCCAAACCACTACCAATGTGAATCAAACCCAACTCCACCTGAGTCAAAATTTCCACAGCAGCAGTAGGTAGCACTCCTATTTTGCAGGTAATTTCAGACTTTGTAGGAAAATAATGTATACGTTCTCGCAATCTCTGCCATAGATGAGCTTCATTTCCATCTGCATGAATTGCCCCATCTAAGCCTAACTCTTGCCCTACCTCCAAAAGTCGATTTGACTGTTCTTTGACACTCTCACTCATACTTTGGAACCGGACAATTAATCCCAATCCTTTATCCAATTCTAAACTAGACACCAGTTTAGTTGATAGCAAATCCGCCTGGGTTGGCGTTAACGCCGAACCTCGTAGGGTAGTAGCAGCTTGGGATATAGCTTCTGCTGTGCCAGTTAGTACCACCGTCCCCGATGCCTCCTGTACTGGGTAAACGCGGAATGTGACTTGACTAATAATCCCTAATGTGCCGTAAGACCCAGTAAATAACTTCATCAAGTCATAGCCGGCGACATTTTTCACGACTCGTCCCCCAGCTTTAGCGATTTGTCCATCAGCACGCACAAAAGTAATGCCCAGCAACTGGTCGCGCACACCGCCATAACGTTGTCGCAGGGAACCTGTATCACCTGTAGCAACAATACCACCAATGGTTGCCGACTCTGGTGTAGTTGGGTCAAGGGCAAGAAATTGGCGAGAGGTTGCCAAAATTGCTTGGAGATCACAGAACTTCATCCCAGCTTCTACCGTGACAGTTAAATCACCGACGGCGTGTTCAACCAGTTGGTTGATCCGTTCTGTACTGACCACAACATCCACGCCTTTGACTAAACCACCCCAACCGAGTTTACTGCCATTACCGCAGGGAAGGACGTGGCAGTTGTTACGGTGAGATTCTGCGATGACTGCGGCTAGTTGTTCTTGAGTACGGGGATAGACAATACAACTGGGAGGGTTTCCAGAACCCATAGCCTGTTGGATACGTTCTTGCCGACTTAGTTCAGTATTTTCCCAAAGGGAAACAGCATTTTCTTCCCTGACGATAGATGCAAGACTAGAAACGTAGTCACCTTGTGGCTTGTCATTAGACATTGCTTTGATTCAGTTGATTTTTGTACTGCTATATATCTAATTTACTGCTGTACGTTCGCTGATTTTGCCAGAGTAAAAGGAATTAATGCCTTGAGGGGAAACGGATAGGGAGATCAGCAATGGTAGGAGCATTTTCGGGTAGTCTATAAGACATGCTGTGGAGAGGAGTGTACGTATGGTGTATATACTACTAATTGAAGTACAGAATGTGGGGTTATTAATATATTTTCCTTCAGGGGGAGTGAAAAGTTACATTTTTTATTTAACAGAAACTTTACTTAAAAAATAAGTAGTTGAATAGAAACTTCATAAATCATTTAGGATTAAGACCGTATTATTACGTTTAATGAATTAAATATTCAGCAAAATAAACTTATTGTTGATTGGAGAAAAATAATGGCGATTCATCATTAATAATTGTGCTTGATTCTGGATTTTTTCAACAAAAAAGTATTTATGTAGCATCAACTAAATATCAAATTTATTTAAACTTAAAGAGCTTACCTAAATACTTCGGAAGGTGAGATGAAATACTTTTTCTTCATACCTTTTTTGTATATGTTAAGCAGAGAAAGTTAATAGTTTTTCCATCTAACTTTTGCATAATAGACGATAGCTGGCGTCATTATATGTTGGCAATTTTTTGGTGCAATTTAAACATGTATGAGTTTTAACGACATATTCAAAGCAGAGCAATGCAACTCTACACACCTATTGAAATTGATCAAATCCAACAAGATCTTCCCTATTTAATTCAAATTAGGGAATGGGTTAGAAATTTTTTGGCAAAACCTTCTCCTGATTTAGGTAGACCTGGCCCTGTTTGCCCTTTTATACCTCATACACTCAAATCAAATAGTATTCAACTAGCAGTTATTCGTGCTAAGAATCTAGAGCCACAGCAGGTTGAATACATTGTTCTAAGCTATCGAGATAGCTTCCTTGAGTTAGAATCACGAGATATGGAATATCCTATCAACAAAACAATATTACTCATCTTTCCTGATATTAACTTAGATGATACTCCCAGACTAATTGATGGTGTTCAACAAAAAATTAAGGCTTTTTTTGTTGAACAAGGACTGATGTTAGGCGAATTTCACAATCGTAATGAAACACCTGGTTTGCACAATCCAAAGTTTCGCCCACTACGTAGTCCTATTCCCCTCTTAGCTATCCGCTTTATGGTTGAATCTGACTTGCCTTTTCTTCAAAATACAGATGACATAAGTTTACGCATTAGATATCTTGAAGCTTATTTACAGCGGTTTGATAGCGATGAAAGAAATCACATAAATATAGGTAATGCTCGTCAGGCATTAGCGTTGGCAAAAGCTCAACACGAACAAGATACTTTACTAGCATCAAATAGCAAGATGGTCCCTACGTACATATCAGATAGGAGCGAACTAATACGCTCAGTTATTTCTTGCCCGTTTGCATCTAAGTTTATATCCAAATAAATAACTCAAATTTTAGACTACTCATCAGGTCTACCTAACTCCAATTGTTTTTTTTCCGGAAAACATGGGAATTTCTTGATTAAAGAATCAAGAAAAGATTCTTCATATTCAGAATGTACTTAAGCATAATCTGGTTCTACAGTTGGCGGCGGTAGGAAATTAAAGAAAAATGGATACATACAAGAAAACTAGCGTTGAAGGGATTGTGACAAATCCAGAGAGTCTATTGTCGCAATTGTTACCACTTACTCCTACTGCTGAACAGCAGCAACTTTTAGTCGAGCGGAATGATACCCAAATAGAGTCTCTTCAGGATGTATGTATTCATCAGTTGTTTGAAGCTCAGGTAGAACTGACGCCTGACGCCGTTGCTGTAGTATATGAAAACGAACAACTCACCTATCAACAGTTAAATCAGCGGGCAAATCAGCTAGCGTACTATTTACGTACCTTGGACGTTGAGCCAGAGGTATTGGTTGGTATTTGCATGGAACGCTCCCTAGAAATGGTAGTGGGACTGCTAGGAATTCTCAAAGCTGGAGGAGCTTATGTACCACTAAATCCAGCATATCCAATAGAGCGCTTAGCCTTCATCTTGGAGGATACCCAGACTCCAGTGATGCTAACCCAACAGAAGTTCGTCAAAATCTTACCAGACCATACAGCACAGGTGGTTTGTTTGGAGTCAGACTGGAAACTGATTGCTCAAAATAGCCTTGAGAATCCTATCTGTGAGGCGACATCTGACAATCTAGCCTACGTGATCTACACCTCTGGTTCTACAGGACAACCGAAGGGTGTGATGATTCCTCATAGTGGGATTTGCAATCAGATCTACTGGCGGCAAACAACCTTTAAATTAACTGAACGTGACAAAGTCTTACAGAACATTTCTTTTAGCTTTGACCCTTCTGTCTGGCAGATATTCTGGCCATTATCGTTTGGTGCGCAGTTAATGATGGCTCGTTCAGGCGGACACAAAGACACCGCTTACCTTGTCAAAACGATTGTCGATCTGCAGATCACTGTGATTGCTCTGGTGCCTTCTATGCTCCGCGTTTTACTGCAACAGAAGGGCATTGAGAATTGTAAATCCCTTAAACATATCACTTGCGGCGGGGAAGCTTTACCAGTCGAGATTATAGAGCGCTTCTTTACCCAACTGAATTTAGAAAATGTTCTGATCAATTGTTATGGTCCGACAGAAGCTTGTATTGATGCAACTTTCTTTCCTTGCCAGCGCGGCACTCACCATATCATTGCACCTATCGGTCAACCAATCACCAACGCACAGATTCATATATTAGATGACGATTTGCGGCCTGTGCCTGTCGGGGAAGCAGGCGAACTACACATTGGCGGTGTCGGTTTAGCGCGAGGCTATCTCAACCGCAAAGACTTGACTGCTCAGAAGTTTATCCCCAACCCTTACAGTAGCGAAAGAAGCGCACGCCTGTATAAGACTGGTGACTTGGCACGTTATATGAGTGATGGCAACATCGCGTTTCTCGGTCGTATTGACTACCAAGTGAAGATCCGTGGTTTTCGTATTGAGTTGGGAGAAATTGAAGCCGTACTCAGTCAACATCCTGCACTAGAACAGAGTCTCGTGATTGTGAGAGAGGACGTTCCTGGCGACAAGCGACTCGTAGCATACGTTGTTGCCAAGCCGAACCAAGTTTCTCCCAGCCGGAGTGAATTGCGTCTGTTTTTACAAGCTCATTTACCCGACTACATGGTGCCTGTAGCTTTCGTATTCTTGGATAACCTACCATTAAATCCTAATGGTAAGGTAGATCGCCGCGTATTACCTGCACCGGATATATCTAGTCTCAATAGATCTTCTAACTTTGTTGCATCCTCTACCCCCACTGAAGCAGTTTTAGCTGCTATTTGGGAACAGGTTCTCGGTGTGGAACAAATAGGCATCAACGATAACTTCTTTGAATTGGGAGGAAATTCGCTCTCTGCAATGCAAGTTATTTCTCGTTCCCGCCAAGCATTCAATATAGAGGTTCCACTACAGTTACTATTTGAGAAACCGACTATTGCTGTTTTAGCAAGTCAGATCTTGAACCGGAATACTGATGCCCGAGAACACCAGAGAATTCCACAACGAATCAATAAACAGTCAGCAGAGCTATCCTTCGCCCAGCAGCGACTATGGTTTCTGGCACAGTTAGAGCCCGACAGTGCTGCATATAACATTGTTGAGGCTGTGCAGTTGCAAGGTAAGCTCAATGTGGAGGCATTGCAACAATCTTTGAATGCAATTGTCGCCCACCATGAAGCACTGCGAACCAATTTTATTGCATCAGATAATGGCATCCCTGTACAGGTGATTGGCTTGCCTCGGTCAGTCGAACTCATGGTGATTGACTTGACACAGGAGGAAGTGCAAAATATTTTAAACCAACAGGCGCAGCGGCCCTTCAACTTAGCAACTGACTTGATGCTGCGAGCCACCTTGCTACAAATAAACCAACACAAGCATATACTCTTGTTGGTCATGCACCACATCGCCTCTGATGGCTGGTCGATGGGCATCTTGTGGCGGCAGTTGGCAACTATATATGAAGCTTTTTTAAAAAATAAACCAAATCCCCTGTCAAAACTACCCATCCAGTATGCTGATTTTGCCGTTTGGCAGCGCCAATGGCTATCTGATGAAGTCCTTTCCTCCAAGCTAGAGTACTGGAAAACTCAGTTAGTAGGTAGTAACCATGTACTAGAATTACCTACTGATCAGCAGCGACCACCGATTCAAACCTACCGAGGGGCAACGCAATCTCTGATGCTACCCCAGAGGCTTACTGCATCGCTCATAGCACTATCACAACAGGAGAGTGTCACCCTATTCATGACATTGCTGGCGGTATTTGGTACTTTACTACACCGCTACACTGGGCAAGAAGATGTGAGCATTGGCTCTCCTTTTGCAGGTCGCGATCGCCTTGAGACTGAAGGACTGATTGGATTTTTCATCAATACTGTTGTTTTGCGGCTGAACTTTTCCGGTCACCCTAGTTTTCGTTCGCTACTAAGTCGAGTGCAAAATGTGGTACTAGGAGCATATACTCATCAGGATATGCCGTTTGAGAAACTGGTGGAAGAACTACAGCCAGAAAGAGATACCAGCCGTAACCCACTATTTCAGGTGTGGTTTAATATGCTCAACTTGGGGGACATCCAACTGGAATTGCCTGGATTATCTTGTGAACCAATTTCGATGCCGGAACCTGCTTCTATGTTTGATTTGAGTCTGTACGTCATAGAACAAAAGCAGGAAATTCAACTCAAATTAGTCTACAATGTCGATCTGTTTGCACCAGAGCGAATGGCCCAGATGCTTGAGCAATTCAATCATTTGCTCATCCAGATCCTCGAAAATCCAGATGTTAGCATTGCCGATGTGTCACTGGTTACCCCACTAACTCAATCACTCTTACCAAATCCGCAGCAGCCTCTTTGTCCGCAATGGCAAGGAACCGTTCACACCTTCTTTTCTGAACAAGCACAAAGGATACCGCAACAATTGGCAGTTGTGGATGCACAGGTCAGTTTGACTTATGCTGAACTTGATAAATCTGCTAACCAACTCGCTAACTATTTGTTGGCAAACAAGATTCAATCGCAAGATATAATTGCTATCTACGGAGATCGTAGTGCCGCGCTGGTAGTATCAATACTAGGCGTGCTTAAGGCTGGTGCCGCTTTTATCATTCTTGACCCAGGTTATCCAGCCTCCCGACTGATTGATTGCCTACAACTTGTCCAGCCTCGTGGTTGGCTGCAAATTACCGCAGCTAGAGAACTGCCGAAAGATCTTCTTGAGTACATAGATTTATCTTGTAAATGTCGCCTTCAGCTTCCCTCTAATTCAACGACGGCGGTTCATAGTCTATTGCAGGACTATACAACTGCTGACCCTAGAGTCAGGGTTGAGGCAGATCATTTAGCCTATGTCGCCTTTACCTCTGGTTCTACAGGAAAGGCCAAAGGAGTCAAAGGCACTCACAGACCTTTATCCCATTTTATAAAATGGCAGATAAAGACCTTTGGTTTGAATCAGTCAGATAAATTTAGCCTACTATCGGGTTTGTCTCACGACCCATTGTTAAGGGACATTTTCACGCCATTATCGCTGGGTGCAACTCTATGTATCCCCGACCAAAAGGATATAGAGACATCTGGTCAGCTTGCTAGTTGGATGCAGCAAAGGCAAATTAGCATTGCTCATCTTACCCCAGCTATGGCACAACTTTTAACGGCAAAAACCACAACCATTACCACAGCCCTGCGTTATGTCTTTTTTGCTGGGGATGTGTTAACACAGCAAAACGTGAATAGAATTCGTAATTTCGCGCCACTAAGCACCTGTGTTAATTACTACGGAGCTACTGAAACGCCTCAGGCAATGGGTTATTTTATTATTCCTCATGACTCGTGGGGTGAGGTCAGCAGTTTTAAACAGACGATTCCTTTGGGACGAGGGATTGAAGATGTACAACTGCTGGTTTTCACCTCTAAACTACAGTTAGCTGGAATTGGAGAAGTTGGAGAAATCTACGTTCGCACCCCTTACTTAGCCTCCGGTTATATTGGTAATCATGAAGCGCAAGAGCGGTTCATACTCAATCCGTTGACAGAAATACCCTCCGACAAACTATACAAAACTGGGGATATAGGGCGTTATCTACCAGACGGTAATATTGAGATCCTCGGCCGGATCGACCACCAGGTCAAAATTCGTGGCTTCCGCATCGAATTGGGAGAAATTGAAGCTACACTAGGTAAATATCCTACAGTACAAGAAACTGTAGCGATCGCACCAGAGGATGTTTCGGGTGACAAGCAATTAGTGGCATATGTGGTTCCCAAGTCCAACCAACTTTGCACCACTGAGGATCTGCGGCACTTCTTAAAGGAAAAGCTACCTAGCTACATGATTCCTACAGCCTTTGTGATGCTGGAGTCTTTACCTCTAACTCCTAATGGTAAAGTAGATCGACTAGCGTTACCAGTGCTTGAGCAAGTTAGGCAAGAGGCAGAACAAACCTGTGTCGCCCCGCGCGATCATTTAGAAAGTCAGCTTGTGCAGATTTGGCAACAAGTTTTAGGCATCCAACGCGTTAGCATTAGGGAGAACTTCTTTGACTTAGGAGGGCATTCTTTACTAGCGATCAAGTTGTTTGGACAAATACAGACTCAATTTAATCAAAAACTGCCCATAACTACCCTCTTCGGGTCAGGTACGGTGGAAGCTCTTGCAGACGTACTCCGTCAACAACAAAAAAAACCTTTTGAGCATCAGGTTTTGATCGCAGAACAAGAAAACTTAGAACCTGCTTGGTCATCCCTGGTAGAAATTCAACCCAATGGTTCCAGACCACCTTTATTTTGCATACATGCCTTGGGTGGAGGTGTTCTGTGTTACCACAGTTTGGCACAGCATTTGGGATCTGATCAACCAGTTTATGGGCTACAACCAAAAGGTTTAGATGGAAAAGAGCCTCCGCTCACGCGAGTAGAAGAGATGGCTTTTCACTACATTAGAGAAATCCAGACTATTCAACCGAATGGTCCTTATTTTCTCGCCGGATACTCGTTTGGGGGTATAGTTGCCTTCGAGATGGCTCAGCAACTGCACAGCCGTGGTGAGAAAGTGGAACTTCTTGCGATGCTTGATACCTGTCTTCCTAATTCTAGCACACGGTTGCCATTCCGCAGGCGAGTTCTCGTGCATGTAGATAATTTACTAGAACAAGGTCCTGGCTACCTTCGCCACAAACTTGTCGGCTGGAGCGAGCATGGCAAGTACAGTCTCAGAGAGAAATATATGCGTTTCTTGGGAATAAAAGAGACTTTACCTGAGGATGACAAGCATTTAGAAGTCATGGATGCTAACGTGCAAGCTGCAAGCAAATATACTTTCCAAGTTTATTCTGGTCGGATTATACTCTTTCGGACTGACGATAAAAGTCGAACTGAAGCTGTTGGTGAACAATATGATCTGCAATTTGGTTGGGGTTCTTTAGTCTCTGGCGGAATCGAGATCCATCATATTCCTGGCTCTCACAATACCTTTCTGTTGGAACCCCATGTACGGGTGCTGGCAAAGAAATTGAAAGATTGCTTAAAAAAGGTGTATATTTAAAATAATGTTGCAAATTTTACAATGCATGGAAAATTTGCAGTTGCTTTAAATCACAGCAGGTTCCAGCATTTGGATCTTGCCTAAATTGGCATCAATTTCTACGTCAGTCCCAATAGGTAAAGTCCATATCGTCTCTAAATGACCAATCAGGGCACCAGACCAAGCGGGTATTCCTAAGGGTTTAATGTAATCCTGGAGGACTGTTTTGGGATGTAATTTTCTATGCAGGTAAATTATTGGGGTCAATACCTTGCGACTGCAAATAAGCAATTAGTCGTTCTTTTTGCTGACGTTCCTGTTCAGCGCGTTGGCGTTCCTGTTCAATTTGTTCCACAGCCCAAGCTAACAAATTCCCATCTTGATCCCACCAACGTAACCAATAACCAGTATGAGCTTCTTTTGTTCCTTGCCATGTGCCTAAATATAAGCCCATTCCATCTATCCAATGACGACCATTCTCGTCGGGTAGCTTTAATTCATAGCGTCCATTTTCTAGTTGATAATATTCCAATAATCCCCCATCTGGTGCAAAAATTATGTAGATGGGAACTTGCAATATCTGCTCATAGAAAAACCATCTTCCAGGCGGATAAGTGCGCTTAACAGAATATTCTCCCCCATCAGTATCTGAGAGAATTTCCATCACAATCAGTGGAATTTCACCTTCTAAAATCGGTGTATAACTTTTGCGATTACTCTGTACTTCCTTCACTGACGGTACGTAAATCCAGTCCGGTGCTTTAATAATCAATTGTCCGTTAACAGTTGCACACAATCCAAAGTTTGAGGCAATTAACATTTGTGGTTGGATGAAGCCACTGATTTCTAAACTTTCGCGCAAAGCACCAGCCAAAATTGGCTGACCTGTATTCTCCACTGGTTCATCCTCTAGTTGAAAATCTTTCGGTAAGGCTTCCCACGTTATTATCAGTTGATTTGATGATTTACTTTCGCTGAGTTGGATTACCATAATTCATGCAAAATTCAAAATTCAGAAACCGATTCACGACAGGCATTCTAGGTTTTAGGATTATCCAATTCAAAAGTACCTTGGGTTATACACGGCATGAATGTAAGTTTATTCTCTAATTTTATCAACATCACCATGACTTATGAGTCATGGCTGGTCACAATCGCTCAATTACTATAAGTGGGGAGTGGGGAACTCCTTTCAAGGGTAGGTTTTTTGGCAGAGCGAAAATAGTTAAGAAAATTGTCAACTATTTAACGTGGTTTGGTCGTTTTCGGATTTAAGCATGGGCTGAAATCCTGTGCGTTCGCTTATTTTGAGATCCGAAGGGGAATTAAAGCCTTAAGGTAAAAGGAAAAAGGGGATTTTTACGTAAACTGGTATTTTTATGTAAAATTTGTAACCCTTCTAAAAGGCTTTCAGAGGCAAGCAATTGGGCGTAGGCATAGGATAAATCATAAAATGACCAAAAGCCCCATGCGAATAAAAAGACCTAAATCCATTGTACAGCCTGGATTACAACCCCTGTAAGGCTTAACGCTCTTTCATCACTTTCGTCAGAGAAAATTTTTAACCCTTTATCCACAAAAGATTTGACCGATCAGGCTTTGTTTGGAGGTTTCCCACGTTTGCGATCGCCAACTCTCACACCAAATCTGATTTTCATCGTTTAGCATTGATTATTCTCTCACCAGAGTGACGGAAGAGCGTTAATTAAATCTTGCGG
>Ga0116227_10011663_pt1 | contig 14668 bp, 13 predicted proteins | sample S1TSphgellanicum_FD_89693 | JGI IMG/M metagenome (GOLD analysis project Ga0116227, IMG submission 89693) | Host-associated microbial communities from peat moss isolated from Minnesota, USA - S1T2_Fb - Sphagnum magellanicum MG | ecosystem: Host-associated > Plants > Peat moss > Unclassified... | reverse complement strand
GAGCGACAGGCCGGACAGATCGACTTCGATGAATTCCGGCAGATCCTTCGGCAGACAGGACACTTCCACTTCGGTGCGCATGTGCGACACGATGCCACCCTGCGTCTTCACGCCCGGCGACACGGCCGCGCCGGTGAAGTGCAGCGGAATGCTCATGCGAATTTTCTGGTTGTCTTCGACGCGCTGAAAATCGATGTGCACGATGGCGTTCTTGAATGGGTGCCGCTGCACGTCCTTCAAGATTGCCGCCTGGGTCTGATCGCCGACCTTGAGACTCAGTATGGTTGAGTAGAAACGCTCGTTGTCGAGCATGATCAAGAGCTTCTGGTGGCTCAGGGAGAGCTTGCGCGCTTCCGAATGTCCACCATAGAGAATTGCCGGCACTTTCCCTTCGTGACGCAGGCGGCGGCTCGCACCTTTGCCTTGCGTCTCGCGGAACTCGGCAACGAGTTCGAATGAGGTTTTCATAATCATCTCCAGTTACACCACGACATATCGGTCTCGCACCGCGACCAGTTTGCGAAACCACCACCAATTCAATCGATCTGATTCAATCGACGTACAGCGAACTCACCGACTCCTCGTCGCTGATGCGTCGTATCGTCTCCGCCAGCAGCCCGCCGACGCTCAATTGGCGTATGCGGGTGCACGCCTTGCCGGCATCCGACAAGGGGATGGTGTCGGTCACCACCAGTTCGTCCAACACCGACTTCGATATCCGCTCGATCGCCTTGCCCGACAGCACCGCATGCGTGATGTACGCCACCACCCTGACCGCGCCCTCGTCTTTGAGGGCCTGAGCCGCCTGGCACAACGTGCCCGCCGTATCCACCATGTCATCGAGGAGCAGGCAGTTCTTACCCTCCACCTCGCCGATGATGTTCATCACCTTCGACTCGTTCGGCCGCGGCCGCCGCTTGTCGATGATCGCAAGCTCGGCGTCGTCCAAGCGCTTCGCCAACGCCCGGGCCCGTACCACACCGCCGACGTCCGGCGACACCACGATCATGTTGTCGTTCTTCTGCTTCCACGCATCGCCCAACAGCACCGGCGACGCATACACGTTGTCGACCGGGATGTCGAAAAACCCTTGAATCTGGTCCGCATGCAAATCGACCGTCAACAACCGGTCGATGCCGGCCGTCACCATCATGTTCGCCACCAGCTTCGCCCCGATGGCGACGCGCGTGGCCCGTGGCCGGCGATCCTGGCGCGCATACCCGAAGTACGGCACCACCGCGGTCACCCGTTTCGCCGATGCCCGGCGACACGCGTCGGTCATCATCAACAATTCCATCAAATTGTCGTTCGCCGGCGGACAGGTGGACTGCACGATGAACACGTCGCGGCCACGGACATTCTCCATGAGCTCGGCGTTGACCTCGCCGTCGCTGAAACGCCCGATCTGCGATCGCCCCATCGGAACATGCAAATGCCGCGTAATCTCGTGCGCCAATTCCGTTTTAGCGTTGCCCGCGAACACCGAGATGCTGGACGAATCGAACTCAGTACTTCGCGACATATCACTTTCCAGTCGACGAACATGCCCCACCGTCAAACTTTGGCTGGGGTGGAAGGATTATTCGGCCCTTCGGGCCTCACCCCTCCGGGGCCGCCCTGCGGGCGTTATCCTTCCACCAAGCTAACTCACGCTCTAGAAACCTTTTCAGCCAACGAGCAAACCAAACCATCTAACCTTGGCTGGGGTGGAAGGATGATTCGGCCCTTCGGGCCTCACCCCTGCGGGGCCGCCCTGCGGGCGTTATCCTTCCCCAGCTAGTTCGTCATCAAGAAACCTTTTCCGCCAACGAGCAAACCAAACCATCTAACCTTGGCTGGGGTGGAAGGATTCGAACCTCCGAATGGCGGGATCAAAACCCGCTGCCTTACCGCTTGGCGACACCCCAACTTGAAATCAAGAGTCAGCGATCCTCGCAAGCAAGGGCGAGTCGTTCAAACCGCAAACCACGAACGCATCGAACGCGGACGGCAGCTTACGCACTATTTCGCAGCCGCGATCCCTCGTTTCGACTTCGACGAAAACGCATGCCCCGGTACCGGTCAGGCGCGGCGTGCCGAATTCGGCCAGCCAATCCAGCGCCCGCGCGACTTCGGGATAACGGCGCCGCACCACGGCGATGCAATCATTCCGCCCACCCGAGCCCAGGAAACCGTCAATTGTGATGGGCGGGGAATTTCTTGTCAATTCGGGGTCCCGGAACACGTCCGCGGTGCCGACGAATACATTCGGCTTTACAATCAGATAGTTAGCTTCCGCGGGCGCAAACGGGCCGAGCAGGGGCGTCAACCTCTCTCCCACCCCCTCGGCCCACGCTGCGCGCCCGTGCACGAAAACCGGCACGTCGGCCCCCAGTTTGAGCCCCAGGCTCGCCAACTCTACAAGCGACCAATCCAGGTGCCACAGCCGGTTCAAAGCCACGAGGCAGGTCGCCGCATCGGAACTGCCACCGCCCAACCCGGCACCCATCGGAATGCGCTTGACGACATCGATGTCGACACCCAGCGGGCTGCCGCTGGCCGCTTTGAGCATGCGTGCGGCGCGAACGCACAGGTCCGATTCGGCGTCGACGCCCGCCGCTCCCCGGGCGCGGTGAATCTCCCCGTCGGAGCGCACATGAAGAAGAATGTCGTCGCACAAATCGACGAATTGAAAACACGTTTGCAGTTCGTGATAGCCATCGGGTCGACGACCGACGATGTGCAGAAATAAATTGAGCTTGGCCGGCGCCGGCCACGCCCGAGCTGCTGCGCCCAAGCCGGTCACTTGATCCCACTCCAGTGATCGATGGCAATCTTCACACGCACGCCCTCGCGACTCACCACCAAATGTCCCGGCAGGAGATCCCCCGCAATCGTCGAGTACCGATCGTAGCTCACAGTCCATCCCGCCTGGGTCAGCTCGAGCGCGCGATCCTGACCGTTGCGGCTCAATTGGAACGGCGCGCCCGGATCGGGTACGCCCAACAGCCAAAAGCGCAATTCGTCGAGCGGCAGGTCGAATCCCAACCGCTCCTGCAGTTGCGCGAGCTCGGCGTCGCTGGGCGGCGCACCATTCACAGACAAACCGCGCGAGGTCCTCTCGAGCGCCAATGCGCCAATTCCGAGTGGCCCGGAGAGGTGCACGTCGGTCGAGTCGGGGCGCTGACTCCAATTCAAAGTCGCTTGCCACCCCTGACTACCCACCGCGACGGCGGCGCGCCCATCGAGCTGCCACGTGGACGCCGCCTGCAATTGACTCACACGCTGATCCCACGGTGCCGGCGCCGGTGGCGGTGCGGGTCTCGGCGTCACGCAGGCACTCAATACGACGCACGCGGCCAGCAACCATAAAACTTTGTGCGTGCGGACCGGGACGGCACGCGAACACCCAGCAAGGATCGACTTCCTTCGATCAAATTCACGTTGCATCGGTACGCCTAATTCGACGCGTGCAAGCGCTCGCGCGTTGCTTTGAGCAAAGGATTATCCGCATTCGTACGGCTTGCGTCGGACCACAGACGGTCGGCATCCGAGCGCCGGCCAAGGCGCCACAATACTTCGCCCAAATGCGCGGCGATATCGCCACCCCGATCGTCTGCGTAGGCCGCCTGCAAATAGGCCAACGCCTGGTCACCACGGCCCTGCCGGAACAGCACCCATCCCAAGCTATCCAAAATAGCCGCATTTTTCGGTGCCGCCGCATAGGCCCGCTCGATCAAATCCCGCGCTAGCCCAAGGTGCTGGTCGTGATCGGCGAGGGTATAGCCATACGCATTCAGCGCGGCCGGATCGGTGGGCCGGAGTTTCCAAACGGCACGCAGTTCATCCAGCGCCTGGGACACATGGCCCGTCTCCTCCGCGAGCGACGCCGCCGCATATTGCAGCTCCACACTGTCCGGATATTGCAGCCGGCCGCCGTCGAGGACCGCAGCCGCCTCCGCCAAGTCGCCCGCGTCGGAATAGATGCGCGCTCGCGCGGCGAGGATTTCCGGCGCGCGCAGCGGCGCCTCCTCCACGAGTCTGTCGAGCAATTCATCGGCCTGAGGCGCGGCACCATGGGCTCGCAGTATGGTGGCCGCATGCAACAACGCGCTCAGGGAATTGTCGCCATCCTCGACCTGGGCATAGAGGCGCAGCGCGCGCTCGAAGTCTTGGTGGCGCTCCGCGATCAAACCCAGGTAGTAGAGTGCATCATCGAGGAACTTGCCGGTGATCATCAATGCCGCGAAACGTTCGCTCGCTTCATCGAGCTTGCCCTCCTGAAAATCGACGAGCCCCAACAAATGCAGTGCCGCCGGGGCGGCTTGCGGGTCTTCCGTCAAGATCATGAGCTGGGCGCATGCCGCGGCATTCTGCTGAGCGGCCAACAGCAGCAGCGCATAATCGAGGCGGTTGGCGGCAGCCGGATCGCGCTCGACCAGGGCCTGCGCCTGCGCCAAGGGCTCTTCCACGTCACCGGCGAGGATGCGCGCCCGCCACAGCCCCTGGGTCAACTCGCGGCTGGCCGCGGCGGTTCCTTGCGCCGCCAGCACGGCATTGAAACTTCGCACGGCAGCGGCCGGATCATCGGCACGCAGAGCCGCATACGCTTGGACTCGCAACGCCGCCGTGGAGGCGGGAAAATAGCCGGCGAGACGGTCGGCGAGCTGGCGTGCGCCGTTGACGTTGTCCGTCGTCTGCAGTTCGCTCTCGAGCGTCGCGAGTTCCGCCTCCGTACCGCGCGGTGAGGAGGCCAAGACAACTCGATAGTACGCGCTCGACTGGTCGATCTTGAAAAGGTCGAGCGCCGCCTTGGCGGCCGCCCGGTGAGCCTCCACTGATGCCGGATCGACGTCGATCCAATGGGTGGCGATGCGCAAGGCCAGGGATGGCTGCAACGAGTCGGTCGCAACCGCCAGCGCCCGCTGCAATAAGTCCACGTCCGTACTCTTGCCGGCGACGGCGGCATACTGCAGGGCGGCCACCCGGGGCTGATGCCGCGACAGCGCTATCTCAGCCGTGACGGTATAAAATGTGGGTGATGCCTCGGCCACGTCGGCTCCGGGCGCGATGTGTACGCAAGCCGCACAGGCAACGATGCCGAACCCTGCGAACGCCCTGGCGAAGAGTGGAATCGAGAACACGGCGGCAGTATAGCGAGATATCTTTACGGCAATGGCATTCAACATCCTCGGGATAAATCATAAGACCGCACCCGTCTCCCTGCGCGAGAAAGTGGCATTCAACGAAGACCGGCTCGTGGCGGCACTGCGCACCCTGCGGCAGGAGAACGGCGTTGCCGAGGTCGTGATTCTCTCGACCTGCAACCGCACGGAGGTCTATTGGGCCGGGTCGGCGACCGGTGCAGACCTCTCCTCATGGCTGGAGCGGCATCATGGCAACAATCTGGATCTGGCCTCGAGTGTGTATATCCATCAGGAACAGCGCGCCATCGAACATGCGTTCAGCGTCGCCTCGGGGCTCGATTCCATGGTCTTGGGGGAAGCGCAGATCCTGGGCCAGCTGAAGGATGCGTATCGCGTCGCCCACGAGACAGGCAGCACCGGCCCTGCTCTGAATAGGCTGTTCCAAGCGGCATTTTCCACCGCAAAACGCGTCCGCTCCGAGACTCAGATCGGGGCGAACGCCGTGTCCCTCGCGTCCGCGACGGTCAAGTTGGCGCGGCGCGTCTATGCGGATTTGAGCGCGCAAAACACCTTGATGATCGGAGCGGGCGAAATGATAGCGCTCGCTGCGCGCCACTTCGCCACCGCCGGCGTGAAACGCTTGGTCATCGCCAATCGCACGCTCAGCCGCGCTCAAGAATTGGCGGCCGAGATCAAGGGATATGCCGTCGATCTCAGCCAGTTGGACAAGGAGCTCGCTCAGGCGGACATCGTCGTGAGTTGCACCGCAAGCCCTGATCCCATGGTCACGAAGGCCGCGGCCGCGGCCGCGCTGAAGAGCCGGCGCCGGCGGCCGATTTTCATGGTCGATCTGGCCGTACCGCGGGACATCGACCCGTCGGTCGCGGATCTCGAGGACATTTACCTGTTCTCCATCGACGACCTGCAACAGCTGGTCGATGAGAATCGGCAGTCCCGCGAGATGGCGGCGGGTGGTGCGCGGCTGCTGATCGAACAGGAAGTCGCGCGTTTCCTGGTGGATAACCGTGCCAAGGACGCGGGTCCCGCCATCCGCGCACTGCGTCAACAGGCGGATGCCATCCGGCTGCAAACCTTGGAACAGGCCCAGCGCCTGCTCGCGTCCGGCAAACCCGCGGCCGAGGTGCTCGAATTCCTGGCGAATACGCTGACGAACAGGCTCCTGCACTCCCCGACCCAGGCATTACGCCGCGCGTCGGAGGAAGAACGCACCGGGCAATAGGCCCAGCAGCCTGCTCTGGGCCGCTATAATCCGCGCCCATGAAAGACTCCATCCGGCGCAAGCTCGAAAAGCTCGACGAGCGATTCGAGGAAATCAGCCGCCTCCTCTCCGACCCGGGCGTGATCTCGCGCCAGAACCAATTCCGTGAATTATCGATGGAATATGCCAAATTGGGTCCGCTGATCGCCCGCTACCGCGGTTATGTGGCCCTGGAGGCCGATGTCGCGACGGCCGTCGAACTCGCCATGGACGAGGAACTCGGCGAGCTGACCGCGCGGATCGCGGCCGAGGACCTGGAACTGCAGGCGTTGCTCGTGCCGCGGGACCCGCACGACGACAGCAACATTTTCCTCGAGGTGCGCGCCGGTACGGGCGGCGATGAAGCCGCCATTTTCGCGGGTGACCTGTTTCGCATGTATGCCAAGTACGCCGAGTCGAAACGCTGGGAAGTCGAAATCCTGAGCGAAAGTCCCGGCGAGCATGGCGGCTACAAGGAAATCATCAGCCGCATCATCGGTCACGGCGCCTACTCGCTGCTGAAATTCGAATCCGGCACGCATCGCGTGCAGCGCGTTCCCGCCACCGAGGCTCAGGGCCGGATTCACACATCGGCCTGCACTGTCGCCATCCTGCCCGAATTGGAGGAGGTGGAATCGATCGAGATCAACCCTGCCGATCTGCGCGTCGATACCTTTCGGTCATCGGGCGCCGGCGGCCAGCATGTCAACAAGACCGATTCGGCAATCCGCATCACTCATATTCCGACCGGCACCGTCGTCGAGTGTCAGGACGAGCGCTCGCAGCACAAGAATCGGTCACGTGCCATGTCCTTGCTCAAGAGCCGGTTGCTGGCGACCGAGCGCGAAAAGCAACAGAGCGCCCAAGCGCAATCGCGCAAGCTCCAAGTCGGTTCCGGCGACCGTTCCGAGCGCATCCGGACGTACAACTTCCCGCAAGGCCGTGTCACCGACCATCGCATCAACCTGACGCTCTACAAGCTCGACGACGTCATGCATGGCGGCCTCGACGAACTCATCCGCGCGTTGAATCAAGAACATCAGGCCGAAGAACTTGCGCAGCAGGTCGACTGATGCAGATGCCCACCGTTGCAGACTGTCTGCGCTCCGCCGCTCTGACATTGTCGGGCGGGAGTGCCTCACCGCGCCTCGATGCCGAGTTGCTGCTGTGCAAGGTCATGGATACCTCGCGCACCGGCCTGATCGTGCGCGCCGCTGACCCGCTGGCCGCCGACCGTCGCCACGCGTTCGACGACCTGGTTGCGCGCCGTGCACAGGGCGCACCCGTCGCCTATCTGACCGGCACGCGCGAATTCTGGTCTCTGACGTTCCACGTGACGCCCGACGTGTTGGTGCCGCGTCCGGAGACCGAATTGTTGGTAGACCACGCAGTCACTTTATTGCCCGCCGGATCCGCTGCATCCCTGCTCGACTTGGGCACGGGCAGCGGCGCCATCGCCGTCGCGATCGCGTCGGAACGCCCGCACGCCCGTGTGACCGCTGTCGATGTCTCAGCCGACGCCTTGGCCGTGGCGCGGCACAATGCCGAGGCGCTGTGCGTACCACGCATAGACTGGCGGCTGGGTTCGTGGTTCGATGCCGTCCCGGGCGAACGCTTCGACGTCATCGTGTCCAACCCTCCCTATGTTGCCTCCGGCGATCCGGCGTTGCGCGCGCTGGCGGCGGAACCCTCGCTCGCGCTGACACCCGGACCCACCGGACTCGAAGCCTTGTCGACGATTGCCGGCGCCGCCGCGGAGCATTTGCATCCGGAGGGGTGGATTTTGCTCGAGCATGGCTGCGAGCAAGCGGAGCCGGTCACGTGCCTCCTCGAACGCCATGGTTTCGCGCGTATTCGTACATTCGTCGATGGCTCCGGCAAACCCCGGGTCACCGCAGCCTGCCTGCCAGGGTCGCAAGCCCGTCAGCCAAGCACCGTTCTTTCACCACGTCAGGAAATCTCATGATCCTCTTCGAAACCTCTTTGGGCGATTTCAAAATCGAGTTCTTCGAGAAAGAGGCGCCGATATCGGTGGCCAATTTCCAAAAGTACATCGAAGACCAATTCTTCGACGGCACTATCTTCCACCGCATCGTCCCCGGATTCGTCATTCAAGGTGGCGGCTTCACGGAAGACATGAACCAGAAAAAAACCCGGGCGCCGATCAAGAACGAGGCCGATAACGGCTTGAAGAATTCGCGCGGGTCGCTGTCGATGGCGCGCACCAACGACATCAACAGCGCCACGTCCCAGTTCTTCGTCAACCTCAAAGACAACGACTTTCTCGATCACAGCCGCGGCAATTTCGGCTACGCCGTGTTCGCGCGGGTAGTCGAGGGACTGGACGTGGTCGACAAGATCGCCGCCGTGGAGACCGGCCGACGCAAGGGCATGGATGACGTCCCGGTCGATCCGGTCATCATGAAGTCCGTCCGCAAAGTCGAATAGAGATCCGCACGAGAGCCCCCGCATGGCCGGAGGCAGATCCTGGCTGGGACGCTGTGCCCGTTGGGTGCTCGGGATCGCGCTGTTGTCCGCCGCACTGTCGGCGGGTGCGGTGCTGCTGCTCCGCTGGATCGACCCGCCCTATAGCGCGTTCATGGCCGAAACCCAGATCCAAGCGTGGGTCCACCACGATCGGTCCTACGTATTCAGGCACGACTGGGCGGGGCTGGCGCGGATCTCGCCCAACCTGCCGCTGGCCGTGGTCGCATCCGAGGATCAAAAGTTTCCGGAGCATCATGGCTTCGACGTCGAAGCCATCGAGAAAGCCTATGCCCTCAATCAACACCGGCATCGCGTGCACGGCGCCAGCACCATCAGCCAACAGGTGGCAAAGAACCTGTTTCTGTGGTCCGGGCGCAGCTATTTTCGTAAAGGTCTGGAAGCCTGGTTCACCGTGTTGATCGAAGCCTGCTGGCCGAAGCGGCGAATACTGGAGATCTATCTCAACATCGCCGAGTTCGGTTACGGCACGTATGGCGCCGAGGCCGCCGCGCAACGGTTCTTCCACAAGAGCGCCGCCCGCCTGACCCGCAGCGACGCTGCCGTGCTCGCGGCGGTGCTGCCCAATCCCGAGCGCTTCTCCGCGGCAGCACCGTCGCGCTACGTCGAGCAGCGCCGCGACTGGATCCTGGGCCAGATGCAGGCGCTGGGCGGTCCGGAGATGCTGAACGAAATCGACGCGTATCCGGGGTCGGCCCGTTGAATCGATGCACGGTTGAGCGCAGCATCGCGGACATCTTTGCCATTGCCGGGAAGACTGACGTTTGCGCACATTAGTGGCCGTTTGCGCCATCATCCTTGCCGTGGTGGTTGCCGGCCTCCTCCTCCATGCCCGTAAGGCAACCCTCGACGGCGCGGCCCCGGACTTCATGCCGGTCACCGAGCAGCACGTCAGTCATGGCCGTTTCGATGACGTCGCCGTCTATGTCCCGCACGGCACCCCGCAAGGGTTCGTCCTGTTGCTGTCGGGCGAGGACGGTTGGACGCCGACCATGGACGGCATGGCCCGCGGCATCGCCGCGCATGGCGCCATGGTAGCCGGCCTCGACACGGCCAAGTTCAACGCCGCACTCGAGAAGGACGGCGGGCAGTGCGTTTTTCCCGATGGCGACCTCGAAAACCTGAGCCGCTTCGTCCAAGCGTACTTTCACTTGCCAACGTATTTGAGCCCCATCCTCGCGGGCTATTCGACCGGGGCGACGCTCGCCTACGCGACGCTGGTGCAGGCACCGAAAAATACTTTCGCCGGCGCCGTCAGCGTCGATTTCTGTCCGAACTACCCGCTGACCAAACCCTTGTGCAAGGATTCGGGGATCGCGTTCACGCCCCGTACGCAGGACAAAGGCGTGGACTTTCTGCCGTCCACCAAGCCTGCCAACGCGTGGAGCGTCATCCAACCATCGGACCATCCTGGTTGCGGCCTGGAGACCGTGCGCAGTTTCGTCGCGCAGGTCCCGGGCGCGCGGTTCAGCGCCGTGCCGGGCGGCGCCGCAGCCGAGATCTCCTCCGCCGTGGAGGCGCTGATGGCGCAACATCCCGCGGCGCCGGCGGCAGCCATACCGAGCGCGCTCAGCGATCTGCCCATCGTGCTCGTTCCCGCCCAACCCGGCACGCCGTCCACCGACACGTTCGCGATCATCCTGTCGGGCGACGGCGGATGGGCCGGCCTCGATAAGGATGTGGCCGGCGCGCTGACCGCGACGGGCATTCCCGTCATTGGCCTAGATTCGCTGCGCTACTTCTGGAGCGCGCGCACACCCGCCGGGCTCGCCGCTGATCTCGACCGGCTGGCCGGCTACTACCTCACCCAGTTGGGCAAGCAACGCGTTCTCTTGATCGGCTATTCCCAGGGCGCGGACGTACTGCCGTTTGCCGTCAACCGGCTGAACGCGTCGATCCGCTCGCACGTGGCCTTGACCGCCGTGATGGGCATGTCCGAACACGCGCTCTTCGAGTTCCACATGACCAACTGGGTTTCGGACGACGATTCAGGCCCGGCCACGTTGCCCGAGGTGGATAAGATCACCGGCATACCGGTTCTATGCATCTATGGGGAAGAGGAAACGGACACGCTCTGCCCCAAGCTCGACCCGCACAAGGCCACCATCGTCAAGCTGAAGGGCGGCCATCATTTCGACGGAAACTACCCGGCACTGGCCAAGATCATCATGTCCGCCGCGGCGCATTGATCGAGCCCTGCCTGGTCCGCCACCTCATGCCGCGACGCCGCTCCCTGCGCCAACGACAGTTCCTCGTGCTGGCCCTGCTGTTCTGCGGCTATGCCTCCCTCTATTTCTGCCGCGCCGACTTGTCGGTGGCGACACCGTTGCTGGTCGAGGAGCTGGGCCGACGCGGAATGAGCCACGGCGACGCGCTGATCCGCATCGGCTCCATCAGTTCCCTGGGCGTACTCGCGTACGCCCTCGGCAAATTGTTCCTCGCGGGTCTCGGCGATTTTTGGGGCGGCCGCGTCAGTTTTCTCATCGGTTTGTGCGGGGCCGCCTTCTTCACGCTGCTCTTTACCACCAGCACCTTCGTTCCCGTGTTCACACTCACCTGGTTCGGCAATCGCCTCACACAGTCGGTGGCGTGGGCGGGTCTCCTCAAGGTGACCTCGAAGTGGTTCGACTTTTCCTCGCACGGCGCCGTCATCGGTATCTTGAGCATCAGTTACCTGATCGGCGATGCCGCCGCCCGTCAGTGGATGGGCGCACTCATCCACGGCGGTGCTGGTTGGCGGTCGCTGTTTTATCTGGCGGCGGCCGCCGCCGGTCTGATGTTGATTGCCAATTTTTCGTTGCTGCGTGAATCGCGGATCGACGCCGGCTTCAACGAGGCGAAGGCCAATCCGCTCAACCTGTCCGCGGCAGAGGGGGTGCCCACCCGCTTGCGAGACTTTCTGCTGCCGTTGCTGCGCAGCCGCGCCTTCCTGTTGGTTTGTTTGTTATCGATCGGCTGCACCATAATACGAGAAACCTTCAACGATTGGACGCCGGTCTATCTGCACGATCATTTGGGCTACGGCATGAGCAGTGCGGCCGGCATGAGCGCCATTTTCCCGGCCGTGGGTGCCGTGTCGGTGATTGCCGCCGGATGGCTGAGCGACCGTCTCGGCGTGAGGGGCCGCCCCTTGCTCCTGCTGTTCGGCTTGAGCGCCACCGCAGCCGCGCTCTTGGTGCTCAGGTCAATGAACGCAAGTCTGGTGAGCCCCGTGGCGCCGCTGCTAGCCATTGGCAGCGTGGCTTTCTTTTTGTTGGGTCCGTATTCGTATCTCGGCGGAGCTTTTGCCCTGGATTTTGGCGGTAAGGAGGCGTCCGCCCTGGCCTCCGGTATCATCGATGGACTCGGCTATCTTTGCGGAATGATCGCGGGGAGAGGCATGATTCAAATCTCGGTGGGTTTCGGTTGGCAGGCGGTTTTCGTGTTGCTGTCGGGGGTGAGCGCCTTGGCGGCGATCGGAGCGGGTTGTCTCTATTTCCTAGGCGTCAAGGCCGTGGCCAGCGGGCATCACCTGCCATGAAACTCCGGCGCCCACTATCGCAAGTATCCTCCACTCCCGATTCCCTCACGGTGGAATGGACCACCGGCGAGACCGCCGAGTTCGCGAGTCTCTGGCTGCGTGACAATCGCGCCGGCGATCGCGATCCGCACAGCGGGCAACGCCTGGTCGACATCGCCGATCTGCCCGAGCGCCCCGTGATCCGCTCGGCGGCCGCCCTGCAAGGCTCGGTGCATGTGCAATGGGACGACGACTGCACCGCCACCTTCGAACTCGACTGGTTGGCCGCTCGAGCATTGGATCGCAACCTCGCCGCGCCGGAACGTCATGTGCGCGCATGGCCCAATGGCTCGGCATTGAGCCCGCGCCACGACTTCGCCTGGACGACGCTCGACGAATTACGCGGCAGCCCCCGCATCAAGCTCGACTGGCTCACGCGGCTGCTGCAATCCGGCGTGTCGTTTTTGAGCGGCGTCCCCGCCACGGAGAACGCCATCCTGGATGCCATGTACCTGGTCGGGCTGGTCTGCGAAACCAACTACGGTTGGGTCTTCGATGTCCGCGCGGTGCCCCAGCCGGAAAACCTGGCGTATTCGGATCTCGGCCTCGGCCTCCACACCGACAATCCCTATCGCGAGCCGGTGCCGGGTTTTCAGGCGTTGCACACCCTGCTGTCGTCGCCGGACGGCGGCGACAGCCTGTTTGCCGATGGCTTCGCCCTCGCGGAGCATTTGCGCCGCGTCGATCCTAAGAGCTTCGCTGTTCTGACGCAGACGGCAGTGCCATTTTCGTACCGCTCGAAGGATGCCGAACTCTACGCGGAACGTCCACTGATTCAGCTCTCCTGCGACGGCAGGGTGACGGCCGTCCATTACAACAATCGCTCGGTCGCGCCGCTGCCTTGGCACGGCCATGAAGCCACCGAGTTCTACGTCGCCTATCGGCGCTTCGCGAAACTCCTGCGCGAGCCCCGATTTCAGATGACTTTCAAGCTTCGCGACGGTGACCTGGTGCTGTTCGACAATCAAAGAATTTTGCATGGGCGCACGGCTTTTTCATCCGCACAGCATGGTCGCCATTTGCGCGGCTGCTATCTCACACGCGACAGTGTGTACAGTAAGACGGCGCAGCTGCGCCGCGACCTGAAGTCAACGCCAGAGGTATTGCCATGACGATTGCGGATGAAGTGATGGCCATCTTTGGCAGACGCGGATCGAGCGCTTATTTTGGAGAAGGCGTATCGATGACCGAGCACATGCTGCAGGCCGCGCATTTCGCCCAGGCAGAGTCGGCGGAGCGCACGCTGATACTCGCAGCCCTGCTGCACGACGTGGGTCATCTCATAGACAACGTGCCCGACGACATCGAGGACTGGGTCGAAGACGCGCACCATGAAGCCATCGGCGGCCAATGGCTGGCCAGGCGTTTCCCTGCGGCGGTCTTTGAACCTGTGCGGCTGCACGTCCCCGCCAAGCGATACTTGTGCGCCACCGATCCGCTGTATTTCTCCAAGCTCAGTCCCGCCTCCGTGGTGACACTCAAGCTGCAGGGCGGCCCGATGTCGGCCGATGAGATCGCGCGGTTCGAATCTGAGCCCTATTACGCGGACGCGGTTCGGGTCAGGCGCTGGGACGATCGAGGCAAGGTCATCGGTCTCGCCACGGCCGATCTCGCCTACTACGGCGCGCTGATCGATGAACTGGCGCTTCCCAAAACAATCAGCCTTCGGTAAAGCCCTGGTCCGCCAAGGTCTTTGCAATCCGCGCGCGATGCGCCGCCTCCCACGCATCGAGCGACTGGGCGGCGTCAGCCGCGGCGCGCTTTTCCGCAGCTTCGAGCACCGACGCACAATCCCCGGCCGGGATAACCACGATCCCCTCCTCGTCGGCCACGATCATGTCGAGCGGCCCCACATCGACGCCGCCGCAATGTATTCGTGTGTTGATCGATCCGATGAGCTCTTTCTTTCCGGGTTTCGGGATGACACCTTGGCCGAACACGGGAAATCGCATCCCGCGAATCTCCGCGATATCGCGCACCATGCCGTCGAGCACGAATGCGGCAATGCCGTTCTTTTGCGCCACCGCACACACATTGCCGCCGGCCAGCGCGAATTCCACGTCGCCCGCCTCCACCACGACGATCGATCCCGGCGGCGCGCGATAGATGGCCGCATGCAACATCAGGTTGTCACCCGCCACGCATCGCACCGTATATGCCGGGCCGGCCACCCGCGGGATGCCCGCCCACAGCGAGTGTATGGCCGCGCTCATGATCTGG
>Ga0116227_10011662_pt1 | contig 14670 bp, 11 predicted proteins | sample S1TSphgellanicum_FD_89693 | JGI IMG/M metagenome (GOLD analysis project Ga0116227, IMG submission 89693) | Host-associated microbial communities from peat moss isolated from Minnesota, USA - S1T2_Fb - Sphagnum magellanicum MG | ecosystem: Host-associated > Plants > Peat moss > Unclassified... | reverse complement strand
TGCAGCCCGATGACCGTGCCGGGAACTTCGCTGGTGATCTGGACGATGTCGCCGCTGACGTAAGCATCGTCGGTGCTTTCGAAGTAGCGCGCATACAGCAGCCAATAGGCCAAGTAACCCGCGCCACCGAGCACGACCACCAAACCGAGGATGATGAATCCCCACCGTCGGGGCTTGGAATTTGGCGAAGTGGTGTCCGAGCTCATGGCGTGACCTTGCGGGCTGTGTCGTTGGAAAAGGGCGAGACTGGTGCCGCCACGCTGCCGACGAGCGACGCCGTGGCCGGTTCGAAGCTGCCGCCGATGGCGAGCAGCAAGGTGACGCGCGCGGTCACCTGATTCGAAATGATGTCGATCTGATTGCGCCGCGCTGCGAGCACCTGGGTCTCGGCATTGAGGACGGCCAGATAACTTGCCAGCCCGGCGCGATACCGCTCTTCGCCGATGCGGTACGCATCCTCCGTAGCGTCGAGCGTCTGTTGCTGATCCACGCGCTCGCGCGCCAGCGCGTCGATCCGCGTGATTTGATCGGCGGTTTGCTGCACGGCTTGCAGCACCGTGACATTATAGTTCTGCACCGCCACATCGAGCGCGGCCTCGCTACCGCGATACTCGGCACGCAGCCGGCCGGCATCGAAAATCGGCAGCGACACGAGCGGACCGCCGCCATAGCCACGAGCACTCCAACTGAACAAATTATTGAGACCAAAGGCGCCGAAACCCGCGAGCGCCCGCAAACTGACGTCCGGGTAGAATGCGGCCTTGTCGGCCAGTCTTTGCGCATCGGCGGCCTGTACCTGCAGGCGCGCCGCCAGAACGTCGGGGCGCCGCGCGAGCAAGTTGATCGGCAGTTCGACGGGCAGCGGCAGCGCGGCGTCGAGGTTGAGATTCGGCGGTTTGATCGTGACATGGAAGTCGGCGCCGCGCCCACACACTGCCGCCAAGCGGTGTATCGCGAGGTCGGCGGCGGCCTGCGCCTGGGTGAGTTCCACCCGAGCTTGCGGAAGTTGGCCCTCGGCCTCGCGCAATTCGAGCCGCGTATCGATGCCGGCGGCGACGCGGCGACGCGTGATGTCGATGATGCGTTGGCGCTGCGCTTCGGCGCGTCGCGCGATGTCGACGAAGGCATAGGAGCGATACAGATCGACGTACGCCTCGGCGATGGCGGCGGCCAGCATCAACCGCGTGGTCTCGATGTCGAGACTCGCAGCCTCGCTGAGATCTTGGGCGCGCGACACAGCGTCGGCCTGTCGACCCCAGAAATCCAGATCCCAACTCAAGCTAAGCCCGCCCTGGCCCAACCACGACGCCGTACCGGCGAGCGGGGCCGGAATGACGTAATCGAGCGGGGCGTGCAAGCGCGACAAACTCGCATCCAGGTTGGCCTTGGGCGACAATCCCGATTTGGCCACATCGGTCTGGGCCGACGCTTCACGCAGCCGCGCACGGGCTTGTGCCATCGTCGGGCTGTTCTGCAAGGCAAGATCCACCAGATCGTTGAGCTGCGGATCACCGAAGCTGGTCCACCAGCGCGTCGGCGCCGCCGCCACGGCGCCACCGGTGAGCCCGAGTTTGCCGGCTTGGATCGGTTCTGCGGAACCTAAGTCCTTCGGCGGCACGACGCAACCCGCCATGACACCGGCGAGGGCGAGCAAGGCAGCGCAGCGCGTCTGAGTGGTCGCGCGCCCGAGCATCACGGCTCCCTCCCGCCCAAGGAGGGCATGCCCAACGTCCGCAGCCCCCCCTCCAGGGTGGCGTTGAGCTTGGACAGCAAACGCACGAGTTCATTGACCTCGGCGGTGGAGAAGTTCTCCAGCGCAGCGTTCAGAATGTCGACGACGAGCGGTATCAACCCCTCCACGGCTTTGCGGCCGGCGGGGGTCAACTGCAGATCGACGCGCCGGCGATCGTGCAATCCCCGTGCGCGATCCAACAAGCCACGCTCGGCCAGCTGGTCGATCACCCGCGTGAGCGCTCCGCTGTCGTGACGAAACTCCGCGCAAAAATCCTTCGGGTTGATCGCGATGCCATCACGCAGATATGCGAGCACGATGTATTGGATGAACGTAAAGCCCCGTAAGGCCAGCGCCGGCTCCACCGCATCGAGCAGCAGGGCGTGCGAGCGCTTCAGCAGGTAGCCAATGGTGGCGCGAGGGCTATAGCTGGATGACTTGTAATGCTGCCTGGACATATGCTGCTTCAGCATTTACTGCCTTGGCAGCGATTATCCGCTGACCGGATCGGTTGTCAAGATACCCCGTGAAGAACTCCCCGAACATGACATGATGCGGGTCTCAGTGAGTGGTCGAACCGATCGAACGATGTCCTTTCATCACGCCACGGCTTTCGCCTTTCTTCGGCCTGCACGCGCCGTCGATGAGAACGCGCGCGACGCGGTGCGCCGCAAGATCGAATGTCCGAATTGCGGACTCACCCAGCTCGGTCAGGACTGTCTGCGGCGCGAGATCACCGTGTGCTGTCGCTGTGGCACACCTCTGGTGCGCCGCGTCTTCAAGAGCCTCGAGGCGACGCTCGCGTGCTCGATCGCCATTCTGATTCTTTTGATTCCCGCGATGCTCGCGCCGTTCCTGACGACGTCGGCATTCGGGACCACGCGCACGAGCATTCTGCCCTCGAGCGCCGCTTTTCTCTGGCGCGAAGGCTGGCCATTGCTGGCGGCGCTCGTGTTCCTGTTCGTCCTGGTGTTTCCGGTCGTTCGATTCGGTGCGTTGACCGCGGTGCTGCTCGCGATCCGGTTCGGCAAGCGGCCGCGCTGGCTCGGACTCACGTTCAGGGTGGCCAACGCCTTGCAGACCTGGGCCATGCTCGACGTCTTCCTCTTGGGGATGGCGGTCGCATACGCGCGGTTGCGCGTTTCGATCCCGGTCGTGATCGATATGGGAGCTCTGTGTTTCGTGGTTGCCGCCCTGCTGTCGCTGTTCGTACGCGCATCCCTGGACAAGGCCCATGCATGGCGCCTGATCGGCCCGGATCGCGAGACCGCCACCGACGTCTCGACGGCCCGCGTACCGACGCTCGCGTGCACGTGCTGCGGCCTGGTGATGCCCCGGCGCGAGGCGGGCTCACGCTGTGCCCGTTGCACGACCCGCGTGAGCGCTCGGCAACCGGAAAGCATCGCGAGAGCGAGCGCCCTCGTCATTGCCGCCGTCCTGCTCTATCTGCCCGCGAATCTGTATCCAATCGCGACCATTCCGATCAACGTCACACCGACCGCCTACACGGTGCTGGGCGGCGTGGTCGATCTTGCCCGATCGCACCTTCTCGGGCTGGCATTGCTGGTGTTCGGGGCGAGCTTTGCCATTCCGCTGCTGAAGATGGTCGGCCTCACCTGGTGCATCGTGTCGGTGCTGTGCCGCTCAAACCGCAATTTGGTCGGCAAGACCTGGGTCTATCGGATCATCGAGGAGATCGGCCGCTGGTCCATGGTCGATCCGTTGACCATCGCTTGTTTTGTCCCGGTGCTGCACTTCAATGCGCTCATCGATGGGCGCGCCGAACCGGCGGCCACGCCCTTTGCAGCGGTCGTCATCCTGACGACGCTGGCCTCGAAATGTTTCGATCCTCGTCTGATGTGGGATGCAGCGGAGCGCTCGAATGACCCCGCCTGATCCGCCATTGCCTGATTTGCCATTGCCTGATTCGCAGCAGCTGCCACAAAGCGCACGCTGGCAAACCCATTGGCCGGGATTGGTGTGGGCCGTGCCGATCGCCGCGCTGCTGGTCGTCGCTTATCTCGGCGTTCATGCTTGGCTGCGGCGCGGCGAAGTCGTCACGGTAACTTTCAAACGCGCGGCCGGTGCGCAACCGGGCGAAACCAAGGTGCTCTACCAAGGAGTCGAAGCGGGTCATCTGCTGAAGATCGTTCCCAACCCGGATGGGCACCGCCTCGATTTTTTAGTGCGTCTCGTGCCCGAGGCAAAAGCGGGACTCAACAGCAATGCACGCTTCTGGCTCATTGGCGCGTCCCCCAACTTTACGGACTTCAGCTCTCTCAAGGCGGTCGTGTCTGGCGTGGCCATCGGCTATGCGCCTGGCCAGGGAGGTACGCCTGAAACCCGATTCGAAGGACTGGAAAAGGCGCCGATCGTCCTGCCTGGCGATCGCGGCACCCGATATCTGCTCGGTTCGAAAACCCTGGGCTCGATCCGCGAAGGGTCTGGGCTGCTCTTTCATGGTGAGCCGATCGGCAAGGTGACGGACGTCAAGTTCGATGGCGAGTCCGGATTCGAGCTCGAGGTGTTCGTCTTTGCGCCGTACGACCTGCTCATCAAGCCCGGGACGCGCTTCTGGAAGATGAGCCCCTTGCATTTGTCGCTGGCGGGCGGCGGCGTTACCGCGAACCTCGCGCCCGCAAGTACGTTGTTGTCAGGCGGGATCGACGTCGAGGTGCCGGCCACGGCCCCCGCCGCTCGAAGCCCGCCCGATTCGCGATTCCAGCTCTATTCGAATCGCAGCGCGGCGCGTCAGGGTCTTTCTGGCCCGACTGTGCTCTACGAATTCACGTTCGACGGCGCGGCGGGTGATCTGGAGGAGGATGCACCGGTGACCCTGCTGGGATTTCAAATCGGGGAGGTGAGGAGCACTCGTCTGACCTACGATGATCGCACCGGGAAACCCTTCACGACGGTCACGGCGGCGATCTATCCCCGGCAACTCGGCCTTCAGGCGCCGACGCCGGCGGCCACGGATTGGCGTGCGGCGAGCGATGCGAAGGTGAGGCAACTGGTGCATTGGGGCTTCCGCGCGCGGCTCGAGCAAACGCCGGCTCTGGTGGGCGAGCAGTCGATCGCGCTCGTGCAGCTCAAGGGCGCTCGTGCGGCAAGCCTGTCGCTCGAGGGTCCGGAGCCGCGCATTCCGAGCGCTCCAGGCGGCAGCAGCATGGAGGACATTGCCGCGCAGGCGGATCAGATACTGGCCAAGGTCAATCACATACCGATCGAGGAAATCGGCCAGAATCTACGGCAGGTGAGCAGCCGCCTGAGCCGCCTCGTGTCCTCGCCGAAGATGGATGAAAGCCTGTCACATTTGACCGCTACGTTGGCGCAAATCGATCGAATGCTCGGCGAGATCGAACCGCAGGTAGGTCCGCTGATGACGAAGCTGAATGAAGCCGCGCAACAAGTCTCGGGCACGGCGCTTGCCGCGCACCAGATGCTGGGGGGAGAAGGTGGCGACGAGGCCGGCGGCCTGCCGGAGACGATTCGCCAACTGAACGAAGCCGCGCGCTCCATCCGCGCGTTGACCGATTACCTCGATCGCCATCCCGAGGCTCTCATTCGCGGCAAGAGACCGGAAACTCCATGAACACAGTGCCGGCGTTACGTACGTCCCTACCGACCTTGAGCGCACCGCTACTGTTGATGCTGGTGGTGCTCGCCGGGTGCCAGAGCGCGCCGACGCGCCTCTATACGCTATCGGCGGTCGCGACCGCCGCACCCCGATCAACCTATGGCGGACCGCCGATCCGTGTCGACGCGGTGCGGTTTCCGCCGGATCTGGATCGCATCGAGGTCGTTCGTGATGCCGGGTTCGGAGAACTGCGCTTGAGTGACATGGATCACTGGTCGGCACCCCTGGGTGAGTTGGCGCGGCAGGCACTGTCGGGCGATTTGCTCGCGCGACTGCCGGCGGGGAAAATCGTGTTCCCGCATTTGATGAAACCCGCGGGTGCCTTCGGCCTCAGCGTTGACGTGCTCGATTTCGAAGCTGACCGGCAGGACGCCCGCTTGCAGGCCAGTTGGGAGATCACCGGGAACGGCGGGACACCGCGTGCCAACGGCGGCACGGTCACGCTTCGGCGGAACGTGCCGGCTACGAACGCGGCGGCGGTCGCGCAATCGATGAGCGCGTTGCTCGGCCAGCTGGCCGACCAGATCGTCGCCCAGTTGGCCGCGCCGGAATGAACCCACGTCGGCGTCGAACGATTGAAAATCGTCATGCGCGCGCGGCGTTCAGCTGACGCGCCAGCGCTTGGCGCAGCATTTGCACGCGCAGCGGCTTGTCGAGAATCTCGACGATCCCCGCCTGTTTTGCCTGGGCATCGATTTGCGCGTCACGATGGCCCGTCATCAAAATGATGGGCACGCCCGGGTCGAGTTCGTGGATCACTTTAGCGAAGTCCAATCCCCGCATCGATTGCATGCGTTCGTCGGTCAAAATCGCATCGAAGCGCCTGGGATCGCTGCGAAAGGCCTCGATTGCCGCGCGCGCATCGGAGAACCCAACGGGCTCGTAACTCAGAGAGGCCAGGAGCTCCTCCGTCAACACCACGAGTTCCTTCTCGTCGTCGACGACCAAGATGGTCTGACCCGCGCCCGCTTCCTCGAGCCGCGGCAGGCCGGGCGGAACCGGCGCCGCAACCTGCGGCCAGTATACGGTCATGCGGGTCCCCAGTCCGCGCCGGCTATCGACGCTCAATGCCCCGTGCATGCGTAGGATGATGTTGCGCACGACCGTCAATCCGATGCCGGTCCCATGCGCCGATTGCCGCGTCGTATAGAAGGGTTCGAAGATGGACGTGACCTCTTCCTCGGCCAGGCCGATACCGGAATCGACGATCGACACGGCGACCCATCGCCCGGGCTCCAAGCGCCCCAGCGCAAGGTCGCGCGGCACATCGACCTCGTGGGGCTCGAGCGAAATGGTGAGGATGCCGCCGGCCGGCATCGCCTGAACGGCGTTGGAACAGAGGTTCATGAGCACCTGATAAATCTCCGTGGCGTCGCCGAGAACGGTGGTCGCTTTCAGGGCACCCAAGTTGATGCGGATGGACTCCGGCAGCGTGGCCTGAACCTGCTGCACGACTTCGATGATGATGGACTCGATTTCGGTGGGCTGGTATCGGACGCTGCGCCGCGGATCGAACGTGAGAACACGCCGCACCAGCAGCCGGGCACGCTCCGTCGCGGCGAGCAACCGATCCATATTGGCCAACAGCACGGGTTCCGCCTCGACCATATCCCGTTGGAGTTCGGCATACCCGATGATCGCCGTGAGCACGTTGTTGAAATCATGAGCGACCGCGGCCGCCAGGAAGCCAAGCGCTTCCACCTGCCGCACGCCAGAGAGTTCCCGTTCCAGTCGATGCCGTTCGCGATCGATGTGCTCCTGGCGCCTCAACGCCGAGCGCAATGCCGTCAGCAGGACGGCGGCGAATGCCGCCAGCGTCAAGGTTCGCACCGCACTGCTGCGTTCTTCTTCGATCCACGGCCGCATGACGCTCGCGAACGAACGGGAGACCGTCACGAAGATCGGATACTTGCTGACCTGTTGAGATACTCGAATCATTTTGCGACCGTTGGCAACGGCATACTCCATGCGCTGCTTCGCCGGCGCGGCGGCCGAACCCGATTGCTCGCCCGGGTTCCGTTCGATGCTATCACCGTTCGAGGGATACTCGACCAGCGTGACGCCATCGCCTCGGGCCAACCGAATGAAGGTATCCGGCGTCACGTTGACCTCGGCATAGAACGTCGCGAGGTATTCGAACGCGACGCGTGCAACGACGACACCCGCAAATTCGCCGCTCGGCGTCGTCACGCGCCTGCTCAACGCGAAGGTCTGCAGACTGCTGTGGCCCATGGTGCGGGGGCGATCGACATACAAGGCATTGCCCGGGGTGCGGGCCGGCACCGTGAAGACCGGCAGATACTTCAACGTCCGGTCGGCTTCCTCGTCAGCCTTGGTCGTCGCGAGCAACTCACCGTCGGGACCGATCAGCTGGGCGGAGGACACGAAGGGCAGGCTCACGACTTGCTCGGCGAGGCGTGCGATCATGGCTTGCCGATCCGCCGCGCGGCCCTCGGCCGAGGTGACCCACCCGGCATAATCGGCGAGCACGACATCCGCTTCCTGGACCAACCGCTCGGTTTGCTCGGTCAGCGCACGACCCAGCGCCAACATGATGTGCTCGTTGTCGCTGACGACCCTTCGATAATCCTGCCATGCTTCATAGGCGTCCACGCCGACGATGAGCGCGATCAGCGCCAGCCCTAAGGCGGTGACCCAGCGCCGCAGCGCGCTCGTCTCCCGCCGAGTCGCATTGCGACGCTCGATCAGCCCGCGCAAGGTACGCGATGACTCCGGGATCGTTCCTATCGGAGCACGCTGACCGGGACGTTGAAGATGTACCCGGCGCCGCGTTGCGTCGTCAGCAACTGCGGGTTCGAAGGGTCGGATTCGATTTTGCGGCGCAGGCGCAGGATGGTGACGTCGATCGACCGGTCGAACACTTCGAGGCTGTGCAGACGCGAGCGTTCGAGCAGCTGATCGCGCGTCAACACGCGCAGCGGTGCCGACAGAAAGGCGCACATCAAACTGAACTCGCTGTTGGTCAGCGGAATCAGTTGGCCGTTGCCGGCCGTCAAGCGGCGCAAGCGCGTATTGAGCTCCCAGCCGCCGAAGCGATACGCGCGCACTTGTTCGTCCGCCGCGATCGCGGCAGCGTTGGTCTGCGCACGGCGCAGCAGCGCACGGATTCTCGCCAATAACTCGCGCGGGCTGAAGGGCTTGGTGACGTAGTCGTCGGCCGCCAGTTCGAGGCCGATGACGCGATCCGCTTCGTCCGACTGAGCGCTCAAAATCATGATTGGAACCTGGGAAATCTCGCGAACGCGTGCGGCCAGTTGCAGGCCGTTTTCACCCGGGAGCCGCAGGTCCAACAACAAGAGATCGACCGGCTGGTGCTCCAAAACCGCGATCATTTCCTCGCCCCGCGCGACCACGCTGACGCGATAATCCTGAGCACTCAGGTAATCGAGCAATATCTGGCGGACGTCGGCATCGTCGTCCAAGGCGAGAATGTGCGCAGAAGTGGAGTCCATCGAATATTTCCCTGCGTCAGCAGCCTGTATCACAGTCTGCCTGAGGCTATATTATCACGGCGCATCCATGCCGTACCGGCGCTTGACGGCCGCGGTGCGCGGTGCTGCCAGATAATCGAGCAACGCTCGAGCCGCCTCGGGCTGATCGCTATTGGCGACAATGCCGCCTGAGAACATCGTCATCTGCTGGATGGCCGGGGGTAAAGGACCCACCACGTCGATACCGGGAAGCGCCATCAATTCGCTCAGCTGCTGAAAGCCGAGATCGACACGGCCATCGGCCACCAACGAGCCAACGGGTATGCCGGGTGGAGCCGTCACGATGCGATCACGCACTTGCGCAAGAATTCCCCAGCGGGCGAGCAACTTCTCCAGATGCACTCCGCTCGGTCCCGTCGAGAAGCTGATGGCCGTCGCGGCGAGCACCGCATCCCTGACGGCCTGCTCGGTGGTGATATCGGGTCTCAGCGCTCCAGCCCGCACCGCGACGGCGATCCCGGACCTGGCGAGGTCGGAGCGGCTGCCGGCCAGCACATGCCCGGCGCTGGCCAGCGAGTCGATGACGTTGCTTGCCAGCACCACGACATCGAATTGTTCGCCGGCCGACACGCGCTTCGCGACGTCGACGCCGCCGGCGGCCGACGCCGTCACGGCAACGGCGGACTCATGTCGATATTGCTGGACGAGCTCCGACAAGAGTTCGCGTGTCGCCATCGATGAAATGATTTTCAACGGCGCAATACCCGGCATGTCAGCGGCCCGCCGCATCCAAGACTCGATATGCCATCACGGACGGCGCCAAAAACCACGGCTTGCCAAAATAATAGGGGCGCGACGGAAATGCCAGGCCATCCAGAGCGGTGCGCCCCTCCGCAATGCCGGCGATCTGTTGCCCGATCCGCCGCCCGAAGTAAGGTGCCAACGGCACGCCCTGGCCACAATAGCCCATGCAATAGTATAGCCCGTCATTCTGACCCAGATGCGGCAGGGTATCGAACGTATAGGCGACCCAACCAGCCCACGCGTGGGTCACTTTCACGGCCGCCAACTGCGGGAATATCCGCACCAGCATCGCCTTCAGCCGCGCCACGCACGCGAGGGGATCCGCCTCCGCCAAGGCCGCGCGGCCGCCGAAAATGATCCTTTCGCCGTCCGGGGACGGCCGAAAATAGACGACGACACGCCGTGTGTCGACGACGTTGCGCTGCTGCGGGATCAAGGCGCGAATCCGTTCCGTGCCCAAGGGTTCGGTCGCGAGTTGATAGCTGCCGATGGGGATGACACGCCGCCGATGCCATGGCGAGAGCGGTCCGGAATAACCGTTGGTCGCGATCAGCACCTGTCGTGCCCGCACCGATCCTGCGGACGTCATCACGTTGAATCCGCCGCGCTGCGCCTTGATGGACTGCACCATGCAATGCTCCCGGACCACGGTGCCGCGCTCCTCGGCCCGTCGCAACAACGCGAGCAACAGGCGCATGGGATCAACGGACGCATCGTCGTGATAGACCAATCCTCCGTGATAGAAATCGCTATCGATTTCCGTTCGTTGGTCCGTTTTACTGACCACGCTGATGCGCTGTTCCAGCCCCGCTGGCTGATGGTCCGCCTCGCGCGCCAACTCGGCGAAGTGACGGGCCGTATGGGCACCGAAGTAGCAGCCGCGCGCGCGCCAGTCGCAATCCAAGCCCGCGCTGGCAAGTCCGCGCAGGTAATCCACGGCGGCACGGCCCTCCTGTGCGATCGCAAAGGCGCGCTTCTGTCCGTACCGCGCCGTGAGCGCAGCGAGGGTCGGCTTGATACTGTAGGCCACCTGGCCGCCGTTACGTCCCGAACATCCGCTGCCCAGCGCGCCGGCTTCCAGCACCCATGTGCTCGCGCCCGCGGCGCTGGTTTCACGTGCAGCGGCCAATCCCGTATATCCTGCCCCCACGATCAGAACATCGACGTCCGCCGGCAGTGGCGGCCGCGCCAGGGCGGGTGGAGCGCCCTGTGCTTGCCAGTACGGTGTTGCCACCACTGCAGATTCAACGTCCCGCAAAGGATTTCACGTCCCGCAAAACGTTTGCATGACTCGTTCTTCGGCACGCGGAGCTTGTGCATATTCGCCGGCGGAAGGCGCTAATTCGAACGGCCGCGATAAGACATCCGCCAGTCTTTCGAACGGGACGAAGTCCTCGTGCAGGGCGGCGACGATCGCCTCCTCGATGCGATGATTGCGCGGTATGACCGCCGGATTGACCAAGCGCATGAAGGCGGCGCGCTCGCCGGCCGGATGCGCTTCGCGCGCTAAACGCGCGCGCCAACTCTGCGCCCACTGTCGAAACGCCGCCGGCTCGACGAATGTGCTCTCGACCGCCGGATCCGCCCCGGTGCCATCGGCCGCGTCGCACAGCCTGCGGAACGTGAGCGTAAAATCGGCCTGACCTTGATGCATGGCGTCGAGCAATCCTCGCGCCAGGGCGGCGTCGCCCTCCTCTTCGGTGAAAAGGCCGAGCTTACGGCGCATGCACTCGAGCCACTGCGTGTCGAATTCGGTCGAAAATTCCGTCACCGCCGCAGTGGCAAGCCGGATCGCTTCCGCAGTGTCCGGGGCCAACAACGGCAGTAGGGTCTCCGCGAAACGGGCCAGGTTCCATTGCGCGGCGAGCGGTTGGTTCGCGTAAGCGTAGCGGCCTTGATGATCGATCGAACTGAACACCGTCAGCGGATCGTATGCGTCCATGAACGCGCACGGCCCGAAGTCGATGGTTTCCCCCGACACCGCCATATTGTCCGTGTTCATGACACCATGGATGAACCCCACGCTCATCCAGCGGGCGATGAGCGCTGCCTGGCGCAGCACCACCGCTCGCAACAGCTCCAAATACGGATTCTCGCCGGTTGCCAAGTGCGGATAATGACGACCGATCACGTAGTCGGCCAGCCGCCGCGTGGCATCCGCGTCACCGCGGGCGGCGAAGAACTCAAACGTGCCGACGCGCACATGGCTGGCGGCGACGCGCGTCAGAATGGCTCCGGGAAGGCGCCGCTCGCGCACGACGATTTCGCCGGTTGTTACCGCGGCGAGTGCCCGCGTGGCCGGTATCCCCAACGCGTGCATGGCTTCGCTGACGAGATACTCGCGCAGCACGGGGCCCACCACGGCGCGGCCGTCCCCGCCGCGCGAGTAGGGAGTGCGGCCCGAACCCTTCAATTGAATGTCGCGCCGCTTGCCGGACCGATCGCGAACTTCGCCCACGAGAATGGCGCGCCCGTCGCCGAGCTGCGGCACGAATTGACCGAACTGATGACCCGCATAGACCATGGCGATGGGCCGAGAGCCCGGCATCAGTTCGTTTCCCGAAAATATCGCAGCGAGTGTGGCCGCATCGAGGCCGTTCACATCGAGGTTCAGTTCCGCCGCAAGCGTCGTATTGAATCTGATCAGACGCGGGTTCGCGACCGGGGTAGGCACCAAATGCGTGTAGAAGCGCTCGGGCAACGCAGCATACGAAATCGCGAGATCGTCACTCAGCATCCCGCCATGGTAGCAGCGAACCCCTGTCGGCGGCGAAACCGCAGAAGTCTAACGGCTAGGCGGGACTAACGGCCAAGCGAGTCGTCGGCCAGACGAGAATAGAGTCTCAAATAATTCTCGGCCATGTGATGCGCGGTGAACCGGCGGTCGAATTCGGCGCGGATCCGGTCCCGGTCCAGCGTGCCGATTTTCGCGACTGCAAGGGTTGCTTCTGCCTCGTTCTCGACGATGAATCCGGTGAGGCCATCCTCGAGGACCTCGGGCACGGAACCATTATTGAAAGCGATCACCGGCGTGCCACAGGCCATCGCCTCGATCATCACGAGACCAAACGGTTCACGCCACGCAATCGGGAAGACCAGAGCCGCCGCATTGCCGAGAAATTCGCCCTTTTGATGTTCGCCGATCTCGCCGATGAATTCGATGTCGCCCAACGGAAGCAGCGGCTCGACCGTGGTCTTGAAGTATTCCTCATCGACCTTGTCGACTTTGGCCGCCATCTTGATCTTCATGCCCGCCTTGGCGGCTATCCTGATCGCCGCATCCGGCGCCTTCTCCGGCGAGATCCTGCCGAGGAAGGCGAGATATCCGCCGGTTCCTGGACCCTTCGCGAGCAGATTCTTCGGCAGGCCGTGCAGGACCGTGGCGACGTAGTTGGCCTGCGGCAATGGGACACGCTGCGAATCGGAAATTGAAACCACCGGTATGTCGCCGTACAAACCGTACAGCGCCGGAAGCTCCGGCATGTCGAGGCGCCCGTGCAAGGTCGTGACGGCTGGCACACCGAGCCTTCGCAGCAGCGGAAAGCCGAAATAATCCAAGTGCGCATGGATGACGTCGAACTCGTGCGCGCGCCGCGCTACGGTCTCGAGTTCCATGAACACGGGCGCATAATAGTCCTTGACGGTGGGATCAAGTCGCAAGGCTCGCGGCCAGATGGCAGCGAGCTTGGCCTTCGTCATGCTGTCGCCGGATGCGAACAACGTGACGTCGTGTCCGAGCTCGACGAGCGCATCCGTCAGGTAGGCGACGACGCGCTCGGTGCCTCCGTAGAATTTAGGCGGGACCGCCTCCGTGAGCGGCGCAACTTGTGCGATCTTCATGTTGAGTTTCCGTCTGTATGCGGAGATATTCTATTGAAGGGTACGGGTCGATGCATCAGGAACCCGCATCGTGGACCGTCCCGCAGAGCTGAAATTTTTACAAACTTTTTCGAACGTGGAGCATGCGTGACAACATCGACGCCGGTGGGTTCTGATTCAACGTCGCATTCGGTCGACGATGCCATGCCGCAGTATGCGATCTCTGCGAACGCATCTCTCCAGGAGCGGCGCACTCGCACGCTGAAACATGGCGACACGTTCGCCGTGTTCGACCAGCGCGGCGACATCGGCGGCGAGCCGGGCAATTCGGAAGGCTTGTATCACCGCGACACGCGCATCCTCTCGGAATTTCAATTGCTGCTGGAAGAAGCGCGGCCGCTGCTGTTGAGTTCGATGACACAGGACGACAACGCCGTGTTCAGCGCGGATCTCAGCAATCCGGATCTGCTCATCGACGGCCGCATCGCGTTGCGCCGCGAGCAGATTCATCTGCATCGCATGAAATTCGTTTGGGAAGGCACTTGTTACGAGCGCCTGTTGGTCAGGAACTTCAGCGATTCGGCACTGACCGTGCGGCTCGCGTTCCGGTTCAACGCCGATTTCGCGGACTTGTTCGAAGTGCGTGGCGAACGTCGCGCCGCACGCGGAACGGCATCAGCATCCTTGGCTGGCGATCACGGTGTGGTGCTCAGCTACCGCGGACTCGATGCAATCGAACGCGCCACGCGCCTGAACTTCGATCCGCCGCCGCGGGCGCTCTCGACCGGCCGCGCCGGCTACGAGTTGTCTTTGAAGCCGCGCGAGACCCGCCGCATCTTCGTGCGCTACGGTGTCGCCGATGCGAACGAGGACTGGACCGGTCGAATTTTTTACCGACAAATGCGCGCTGCGCGGCATGCTCTGCGCGAATCGAGCGCTCGCGCCGCGAGCGTCGACAGCTCCAACTCGGTATTCAACGAGATCGTGCGCCGCTCCGTCTCCGATCTGTACATGCTCATCACCGACACGCCGCAGGGCTCCTATCCCTACGCCGGGACGCCGTGGTTCAGCACGCCGTTCGGCCGCGACGGGATCATCACGGCGCTGATGACTCTGTGGCTCGACCCGGCCATCGCGAGGGGGGTGCTGGGATTTCTGGCGGCAACCCAGGCAACGTCGGTCGAACCCGAGCGCGATGCTGAACCGGGCAAGATCCTTCACGAAAT
>Ga0116227_10011661_pt1 | contig 14670 bp, 12 predicted proteins | sample S1TSphgellanicum_FD_89693 | JGI IMG/M metagenome (GOLD analysis project Ga0116227, IMG submission 89693) | Host-associated microbial communities from peat moss isolated from Minnesota, USA - S1T2_Fb - Sphagnum magellanicum MG | ecosystem: Host-associated > Plants > Peat moss > Unclassified... | reverse complement strand
GGGATTGTTGTGGAGGTGGTTTTTTGGGTATAAGAAAGACTTGTTTTTTGTTTGCTGGCGGAAAAAACGCCACATCTTTTCGAATAAGTAAGTTGGTTTAAAAAAAAAAACCCCCCCCCCCCCCCCCCCCCCCCCCAAACAAAAGTTTCAAATAAGAATAAAGGTGTATTCACACTTGGTGTTAGGGACTTTAGTGTTGAATAGCCTAACACCATGCCAGTCATTTGGGACGTATACTTACTTACCATACACATGATATGTTAAGCTAACATTCAATTCACATTAAGCTGTTGCCCATTTAACATTACGTGCCACCTAGGACGCCACTTAGATTTTCATTTAATATTTCCTTAACATCAAGTGTGAATGCACCATAAGAACAATTCCACTCAAAGAGGTTGTTGCCACTGAGTACGCGTAAAAGTACAAACAGTAAACCCGGCCCGTAAGAATCATTTACACTTTTTACCCGGAAGAGAGTTTCACTTTACCATAGAAATAACAGGAAACCGTTGGTTTGCTTAACTGACACCACACAACCGGCAGTTAACGGTCACTGTGGGAGACATCTTAAATGGTAGGAATTTCTCATCCAATTTCTTGATTTATCATCTATAATTTTAACATAATGGTCAGGTGCAAAGTGTTCTTTTTTTGGCAAAATTTCATCAAATTTTGACCTGAAAAATATGATTTTGATCTATGCAAAGGATTTTTAATGAAAGAAATGACCCAAATTTTCCAGATTTTGAAAATAAAAATTAAAAAATCATTTTTTTTAGTACTTTCATACCTAGCATGTAACCAAATGTGACTAAATCATTTTATGGATGATGGCCAGTTGAGCTACATCACAAAATTGAAGAAAAAAAAAACCCCCTCAATCAGCTGTCCATTTCAAAAATTGACATTATGATCCAAAATTGTTGACACAATTTCACCAAAATTGGTTTGTGTAAAATGGGTATTTTGGTGATCGTCACTATGACAATTCCAAAGTCTTTTTGAATTATAATTTGTCATAGAGCAAATTCCAATTCAGAATTGTTTATTGTTGTCTATCTTGCACTCTTTCAACGAATGCCTATTTGTATCTTGTTGTGTTTTCAATGTTTTTTATTTTTTTGGTCTATTTGTATTTTGTTGTGAACTTATTTAATAAATCAGACTTTCATAGGCATTTTGCTTACCAAATCAAGAATGTAAAAAAAATATTAATGAAACAAAATGACATATGGTGAAACTTACAAAATTTTATCTTTTTGAAAAGACAAAATTGATCATAACAAAATTATTATGTCCACAAAAAATAATTTAATTATGGGAGGGAAGAATTTTTTTTCATTTTTCCCTGATTCCCAATGTGTTTTCATTATGTTCCTTCTAAGTTCCCAATGGGTTCCCATCAGATTTTCAATAATGTTCCCCAAGTTCCCAATGTGTTCCTCAACATGTTCACCATAGCACCTCACTTTTATCCCATATGCTTTACCAGATGTTATTATCCTCCTTTCACCTATAATTTGGTGAGTCAAAGGGGAGGAACTCTACACTTCAAAATAGAACCTTATCTTTTGAGGAGCCTCCATAGTTTCTTTTTTTTGAGCGGTGGGCCAATCAAATTGGCTGATTGCCCCCGAGAAAAAAAAAATAAAAAAAAAACTTGGGAGGCATCTCATGTAATCAATAGAAGAGGTGAATAAGTGGGGTGTTAATTAGGGATGTTATTATTGAGCTCGCCAGACGACTTGCCCAGCAGAATAGGCAGTAACTGAACGACTATTTAAATACGTAATTAAGCACGGCCTCCAGAGTCCAGACCTGTTGCACAGGACAGGACAGGTTTCCGTTGTCGTTTAAAAGAGAAAACCCCCACCACTACCTACACCAACGTGTAACTACCTTAACCGAATTGTTGACTGTCCGCCGTTAACTGCAGTAACCAGCGATGGTAACCGAATGGTTATTATAGCCGTTATAGGAGACCCGGCTTTGGGCAGTGCAATGCGAGCGGGCTTGTTCAGTGCAGTGCAAACGCTTTTGCTTCCAATCGCTTTTGCTCGTTGTCTCTCGTGCATGCTTGCTTTTGGTTGGAGCTTTGTGACCGGTCGATCTCGGCATTAATCAAACATCGATCAGTTGCGCATCCTCGACGTGAAGGTTTGAATGCTTCTGTTTTTTTTATCCTTATTTTTTTTTTGGTTTTTTATATACATGTTTCGGGTTTTTTTCAGCTTTGTGTGATGCATTCTTTTTTTTTCCTTTCTTTTTGGTTTTTTGTCTCCATGTTTTGGTTTTCTTAAGCTTTTTTTTTGGTGCAGATTCTTTTAGCTTTGTGTGATGCAGCTCTTATGTAGGATGCTCGTCTTCTTGCTGCTGCATTAGCAAATCTTAGCAATGTAAATAATATTACATGCCGCGTTGCGGGTAGCAGGAACAGTGAGTTTGGCACACTCTGGTTGCAGCTATTTTAGTTCTTGTGTTCATGCTTCGGTTTTTAAGCTTTGGTTTTTTGTGCGGTTAATTTCAGCTTTGTGTGATTCAGCTAATTTACTGCAGAACTTAGACAAGTTTTCGATGCGTTTTTCTTCTTCTTCTTCTTCATTTTTCCAATAGATCGTCTTCTTGCGTCTGCATTGCTCGATCTTCTTAATGTGAAGATCACATGCAGCAAAATATTCGCAGAGGAATTGAATTAGCGTTCTGTTTCTGCAAGTTTCAAGAACAGGAACTACAGTGATTTTGGCACATTCTTGAAGTCTTCATTTCTGTATTCATGCTTGCATTTTTAAGCTTTGTTTTTTGTGCAGTTTATTTCAGCTTTGTGTGATGGAGCTTTTATACAGGAAGGCAATGGATGGATGCACTGTTTTTCTGTAGGTCGTCTTCTTGCGTCTGCATTGTTCGATCTTCTTGATGTGAAGATCAAATGCCGCAAATACTCGCAGAGGAATTGAATGAACGTTCTGTCTGTGCAGTTTTGAGAAGCTGCTGGTTCGTAGGAACAGTGATTTCGCCACATTCTTGAAGGCTTTCATGTTTGTATTTTTAAACATTGTTTTCTGTGCAGTTTATTTCCGCTTTGTGTGACGCAGCTTGTATCCAGGAGGCAAGGTTTGGATGTTTTATTTTGTGTGTGTGTCTTTTTCAATATTTCAATAGCCTGTCCTCTTCTTTCGTCTGCAATGCTCGGGCTGCGTAATGTGAACACTTACATGCCGCGTTCAATCTGTTTTACTAGTTTCAGTTTTGCAGTTCTTGGTCAGAATCAGCCTCTTTTCTTGCAAGTTTTCAGGAGTATTTTCTTGGCCTGTAGGCGATATTCTCTCTCTCTCTCTCTCTCTCTCTCTCTCTTCATGAATTTATCAAGCTTTGCAAAGTTCTGTAAGTAAGTTGCAGGTTCTTCTTGCATCTTCGGCAGCTTTCACATTCTTGCAAAACTGTAAGTGTAATTTGCAGGTTCTTGTTGCATCTTCGGGAGTTTTTCAATTCTTGCAAAACTGTAAGTGTAATTTGCAGATTCTTCTTGCATCTTCGGAAGATTTTCAATTCTTGCAAAACTGTAAGTGTAAGTTGGCAGCTTAAGAGCACTTTACAGTGATCCTTTCGGATATATTATGGTCCATACATTGCTGGAAAACTGCGTCAAGATATGAGCTTCTTTTTTCCGGCGCAGCTACCTACATAGATCCAAATGACTGTCAGACACTTCTTTGAGCCCGGGATTCCAAACATCGGTTCTTGATCCGTTTTGTGTCAAGAACGTTTTTGTCAAGAACTTACAAAGTTTTGCTCCTCTTGAAGCTCCGTTCAATTTTGTTGTGATTCGTAAAGTGATTGAGCTTCGGAAACACGACATGCGATTTGTGTGCAGGTCGTTGCAAAGTTTCTCCCTGTTCTTCTCTGAGCTCACAAATGGCGTTTGGAATAGGAAGGCGAGTTTCAGCCCCGCTGTTGGGGTTGAATTTCGCATTGTACCTCATCACCGCGTGCATAGCAGGCTGGACCTTGAACCACAACATCGACGCGAGTGTTAGCACCAAACATGGCAGCTACATTGGTAGGTCCATCATGTCTTTTTATACTCCTTTGAATGGAGTTAGTTACTACTATCGTCCTAGTTTTTTTTTCCTTTTTTTCGTGTGTTCCATTTTGGAATGAATGCCATGATTCCAGACCACCACCAACAAGATTTCAAGTATTGAAAGTGGAAGAAGAATTGGAATTTATGTGTGCAGGGAATGCGGCAACGTTTTACTTTCTACCCATTGTGCTGCTAGCAAGCGTGGTCGGTTTAGCATCAACGCTGGTTGGGTTCCATCACTTAAGAGTGTGGCGTACCGATAGTCTTGCAGCTGCTGCTGCGGCTTCCCTCATTGCCTGGCTCATCACTCTCCTTGCATTTGGGTACGTACCCGTGATCTTTTGAAGACCGTGCTTTTTCATTTGCCTCTGGCGATGATCCAGTTTGATGTTCAGTCTTAAAAGTCTTGAGCGACAAACAGGTGTGGACACTGGACACTTCATTCCTCCCTCTCTCAGGAGGAGCTTTTGTTCTGCTTATTAAAATAAAGCCTGAACTTTTCTCAAAGCTTGGTGAAGAAAAATCTTTTTGCAAACAATGCCGATTTATGATGGTGATTGGTGAAATTATCTGCAGACTTGCTTGCAAGGAGATTCATATTGGTGGCCATCGCTCAAGAAAGCTGGTGAGAGAGGCCCACAACTTTCTTAACAGTTGCATTTGCTTCCTGTATGTATGAGACAACTTTAGTTTTATGGGTGTGATGGGTTCTACGACTAGATCATGTCTTGGGTCATGGTGAAGGCTGAGGCTGGAAGAGTTTTGCTGCTGGCTGGAAAATGTGAAACAGAAAGTGGTGGAGGCGTTCACAGTGATCCTGGCAGTCTTTGAGCTGCTGTATTTGATCTCACTGCACGCTGGCATCTTGGGAGGTGAGTATGGGCCTTCCTACACCAACAACAACAACACGAATGCCACTGCCACCGTTCCAGCTGCCGCAGTAAGTGAGAAGCATCTCCATGGCACAGCTGCTGCTGCAGCTGTCTGATCATCATCATCACACAGAGCTTCACAACTCCAAATCAATCCATGATGTGCTTCTTCTTCTTCTTCTTCTTCTTCTTTTCAATTTCAATACTGCCAACAAATTCAGCTGCTGCTTTCATCAACAACAGTGGCATTCAATCAAATTCCCCTTGAAACAGACCAAGAAACAGGAATTTTCTGACATCCTCTAGAAAAAGTTGAGGTCGTCCCCCCTTCAACTACTTCCAGTGATCATCAGCATAAAAGAAATACCTGCCGATGATAATGATGATTGTTGTTGATGGGTTTGGGTGAATGGAACTCACAGTGTACATTTATGCAGAAAAGAACTTCATTGATTTCTGTTGAAAGAAGAGGGGAACTCACACTCTTTCTCTGTAAGGGCAATTGTACTTTGGTAAACCTCTCAGGGAAAGTAGTAGTCTAGACACAGAGAAAGAGCATAACCAACTATTTGAAAACTATGTGAGTGAACTTCTTTCTCTCTTTATATAGCCAGGAGCAGACAGACTATGAATAAATTTTCTTTCTTTATAGCCAGAAGCAAACAGAGAGAATGGATGCACAACAAAAGTAATACATACCAGATCTTCTTTTCCTACTCAGAGGTCCAATACTCATAACACAAGTTATTAGCATTGGGCTTTCACAGACAAATCTTACACACCAACAACATACATACATTCAACTTCCTCCATCATCATCCCCACACATTAACATTTATATAAACTGGAGAATTTACACACTTCTTTTGCACATCAATGATTTCGGCTACTACATCTGTTGCAACTACTGAAGAAGTACATTTGATAAATTTTGTAACCCTGCAAATTTATGAAGAGAAATTTTTTAACTAATTCATGAAAATGGAAAATAGATGAAGAGAATTGAACTTGTTTAATAATAGCATGATAATGAGTAACTTCAAAAACTTAATTGAGAAATTGTCAACTTATTTTATTTTAGTTTTTATATTTTTTTGAGAAAAACTATTTATTAATTGTTTCCTTTTGTCGGTCATGCTTAGATCTCCCAAACCATGATGACACTTCATGCTTTGTGCTTGATATCTTCAGAAAGCTCTCAATGAATAAGGGTGCACCGACTTGGTTTGAGACAATTTGGAGCAATGGTGTGGAAACCATGGATGATTGAATCATTTTTTCAATGAAAATTAAATAAAATTGAAATTGAAAATTGTATTGGAATTTCGAGGCTTCATGGTTGTTGGAAAGACTTCAGTGAGTCAGATTTAATTGAGTTTATTCACAATGTTTAGAGCTAAGGTGTGAAAAATATTGATTTTTGTGGGTTTTGTTCAATATTCAATAGGTTTTGAATATTGAACAATATTTTCCAAAAAAAATCAACAAAATTGAAACTAAATATTGTAGAGAAATTTTAATATTTTTGAAAAGCCCCTTGGTAAATGGGATTTCTTGGAGGTGATTTCATAATTTTTCGACCTCAAGTGGTGGACACATTGAATTTTAAATCAATTTCATCAATAGAAATTAATTTTAAATTAAATTATTTTTATTCACAGTTGATATTTCCCATGAATGTCCTATTCACACTTGGGCCAATGGTGCAAGCCACATTAGTTGTGGTTATGTACTATAATTGGTTCTTTGATTTTTGGAAGCTACAATTATGAAAGAACCGCCCTGATAACCGTCAGGGGTCTGTTATGATATAGCCACTTGTTTTTGACACATTTTGCATTTTTCCTACCTAAAAAATATGATTTAGACACATAAAAAGGATTTTTGTGAAAAAAATGGGCCTATTTATCAAATTTTTAAAAATAATAATATTAAATCACCATATTTGTACAAAAGGTTATTGTAGGTAACCATAATATGAAAGGATTCTTAATTTTATTTTTTCTATTTTCATTATTGTTCCATGGCCAAATTAGGGTAAATCTTCTTGTGGATGATGGCCAATTTGGCTACACCACAAAATTCCAAAAAAAAGAAAAAGAAAAAGAAAATACCCTGCTTGTGACTTGCTCTTCCCCTACACTTTTATGATATTAAATTAGTATAAAGCATCAATTAAAATTTAATTTTTAAAGAAAAAAACAGAGATTCTTAATTTATTATTGAAACCCTAATTGCACATTCCATAGGTCTTCCAGATTTGTCATTGAGGGTTTAAAGCCATTTAGGGTTTAAGGTTTTTGTCCTTTAGGTTTTAAGGTCATTTAGGGTTTAAGGTCATTCAGGGCTTAAGGTTTTCGTCATTTAGGGATTAATGTCAGTCAGGGTTTAAGGTTTTTGTCATTTAGGTTTTAAGGTCAGTTAGGGTTTAAGGTTTTGGTCATTTAGGGGTTAAGGTTTTCGTCAGTTAGGGTTTTTGGTCATTTCGGGTTTAAGGTTTTTATTATTTAGGGTCTAAGGTCAAATAGGGCTTAAGGTTTTCGTCGTTTAGGTTTTAAGGTCATTTAGGGTTTAAGCTCGTGTGCGAGGAGAAAAACATTGCGTGAAGGAGATGCGGGGATCTATCGAGTTGGTTGGCGGGTTCTCGAGCAGTCGAGTATTGGGGCTCGTCATTCTTCTTGGGTTTGGGGATTCAAGAATCCAGAGTTTGAAAGCGAAGTCGAAATCTGATGAACAGTTTGCAGCAAACCTGCAATTGAATTTTTTTCTCCCCTTGATTTGTAGTTTGGGATTTTTTAACAAAATCATGGAAGAGCTTTTAAGCTTGAGAGATTCTCCTCCGCATGGATACATACATGTTTGTGGGTATGTATGCAATGGAGGTATGAGATCGATGTTGTCACGGATTTTTTGCTGGTAAGAAGAGAAGAAGAAGAAGAAGAAGCAGAAGAAGAAGAAAAAGAAGAACAAGCTCGGGTTTTTGTGTATTGATTATGGAGGGTGAGGAGTGCTCAGTTTGTGGGGAAGGGAGGTTGACGCTAGATCCCGTTTACGGAGTGATAGCGTGCGATGTGTGTGGGAGGGTGGTGAATGAGATGGAGACACAATTGGCAAGCAAGCACCAGATGGGACATGTGATGGAACGGGGAGGTACGTTTGTGGCAGCAGAAGACACTGGAGCAATTGCAGCAGGAGGTGTTTCTGTCTATGGAGATGGGTCCGCTGCAAACCTCCATCGCAACTTCATCAATCGCCAGGAGATGAACAAGGTTGGTTTTCCACGGACTATTCAGCCAGTACTACCACGACCACCATCAAAGAAAATTTTAGGGTTTTTTTGTTGTGTCATGAAATTTGGTGGGTAGAAATTGGTTTTAGTCTGTCTTCAAGGGGGGATTTTTTCGCAGATGGAGGTGATGAAGACTATGCGGCGGATCACTTCTGTGTTGCGAGTTCCAACAGAGAAAGTGAGAGATGTGAAATTCATGTTGGAATCGGTGTTGGAGAATGAGTGGGGTCAAGGGCGATGGATAGAGATTCTTGTGGGTGCATGTATCTACATTGCTATTCGGCAGAGCCAGTTGCCTCTCACACTTCTCGAGGTTGCGGTATGAAAAAGCCTCCATTATTCACAGGATCTGTTGCAATTTTTATCAAACATTCCTGACACCATGTGGATTAGGGTTTAGGGTGTGGCATTCCAACTGCCTTCTTTTCCATCTTTCAATTGTCCAGGATGTGATGTTCCTATTCATCTTGAGGACAAACTTGTTTTTCTTCTTTCTGCAGGCAACAGTGGACTGCAATGTCGTGGAGCTGGCTCAAATGTATCAACGTGTGCTTAAGGCTCTTGAGATAGACTTGGTATGTTGATTTTGCATTTCTTCTTTAGAATGCAGAATCTGGCTTCTAAATATCAAAGGTGTCATGTAATCCGATTGGTATTCAAGACCACCCATAGTGGTAGTTCTCAGAGCTGATTCCTAAACTTAATGTGATACAAAGTGTTATTCTCACCATTTGTCATGGGTGGTTGGTGTGGCAGCCAGATACAGATCTGGTTGTGTTTTTGGATCGTGCAATCTCCACACTGTCCACTGTTAAGGTGCGAGATCACTGCAGACAGACCCACTCTTTTCAGTTGCTTCATGTAACACAATTCAAGCCCATCATTGTGGTTTGAATGCCACAGAAAACCTTGTCTTGCTTGTGAATTGCTTGCAGCTTTCTCATTCTTCATTTTCTATGTGCATAGCTGTTGACATGTAAACCTTAGCTTGATGTGTGTGGGTGCTTGTTTCTGAACAGAAGTTAGGCAAAGATATGACACGCCAGTTATCAAAGCAGGGGGGACTTCTTCTGGAATGTGCACGAGAGTGGTTCATTAGCACTGGTCGTCGACCCCTTCCGGTAAGTGCTGTTCACTTTCTTTGAGTGACTTTGTTGCTTCAACTCTGTAATGCCCTTGTGACGTTTGTAGGTTGTTGGATCAATGTGGGAAATAGTGCAAATCTCTCATCTTTCTCTCTGGCTCTCATCTACTCCTCTGTATGCAAACTGGACACAGACAGTGGCTGCAAGGCTATTAGATACAAAGCACTCATCATGATTAGTCTCTTTGGTCCTACCTGTCTCTCACATTTTACGCTTCCTCACACAACATTTTGCTAATCTTCTGTAATCTCTAAGTGCTAGCTGTGCTTTTGTACTTCTGAGAGATCTACAATCAGACCATACATTTCTGGTTGAAAGACTTGCTTCTATGATTTTTTTTCTTTTCAAAGTAACTGGGTTCTCTGCTCAGGGAAATGACGATGTTGTGGTGTAGGTTTGCAGGTTGTTGCAGCAGTGCTTGCTTTGGTTTTGGATGCCAATCAGGTTGTCTTCCTCTTGTGCTTCCCTCCCTGTTGATTACAGTTTTTTTTTTGGGGGTTTATTTGAGGAATTGCTGTCTGTAGTATACTCTATATTCTAGTGGGAATGAGAGTGGGACTGCATTTGCTTGCTAACTGTGGGCATGTGTGGTTTTTTCAGATAGATGTCAACTTTGATGAAGTTGTTCGTGAGCTTTACAGCAATAATGAGACTAGCAAAGCTCGTCTTAAAGAACTACAGGTGCAGTCAGTACCCTTCTATATCTGGCTACCAGAGCTGTTGATATTCCAGTTAGCCAGTTGGCTCATTGATGTGGGAGTATTCTTTTTGCACACGAAAGGAAAAACAAATTCAAGCAGTTCATTGCACAATTTCCATGGTGACTAATGCCCATGTCAAATTCATTGGAAACTGCTGATGAGTTGAGAGTGGACAACATCCTCAATTCTGCAATTGATGACACAACCCAATGAGGCAGAGTCCAATTTTCTCACTGTGTCCTTGACAGTGCTCTAGGCAACCTTACTCATTTGAATTCAAACAGGAAGCACTGGTGGGAGTGGGGAAAAATCTACCCTGGGGGCAAGACATCACAGTGAAGACCTTGCGACGCCACATGCCTTTCCTTCTCCAGGTAGTATTCCTAGTATTTCTTATATCCAGCTCTTAGAGTGTTTGCAGTTGTAGAACATGAGTAAAACCCTAACCCTAAACCATAAACCTGAGTTGTATGATGATTGTATTAGCTTCAGTTCTGGGTTGTTGGCATAAATCTTAGGAGCTGACATCCTAGTTTAGATCTTGAGAACCTGCCATGGCTATGTCTTCATGCTCTTTTACACAGAACAAGTGCTTTTTGAAATATTGGGCATGGAGATGATCATAATCTGTGTGTTTCTTTGCTATTGTGCAGTATTTGGAAATGGATATGAAGTGCAAAAAGAAGAGAAGGTCAGCAGTGCTCACATCTACCTCAACAGAGGGGATCACTGTGACATCAAATTCCAAGCAAAAGGATGTTCATCACGCTAAGCGCCTTCAAACAGGGACTGAAGTTTCACTGTTGGCAGAACTTCAAGAACAAGTGATGTCATCAGAACAGTACAGGACTAAGACAAGTAGTGAAGGGAAAGCAGGGAGCATTAGACCACCACCATCAGACCAAGAAGCACATACACCAGAACAACCTACTAGTGTAGAGCTTCAGCTGTTGAGGGTGATGAAGATGAAGCAGGCAGAGTGGGAAGCCTTGCCACCATCGTTTCTTGCTAGTCGAGAAGCACGGAACAGGTATTGATTCTGTTACTGGTGTTCTTTTTTTCTCCCTCCTCCTGGCCCCTCATGCTTGTTCACACAATCATTATCATTCTCATTGGAATCTAAGGTTATCAACCCATGCTTCTGACTGAGTATGGTCCACTTTCCAGAGCTTGAGAAAGAGATTCATTTGTGGATTTGCAGTGCTACTCAGATGAGAGAGAGCTGCTCAATGAACATGTTGTTACAATGTGAATGTGAAATAGTTCTGAGACTGATCTTCCAGAAATGTTTGGGGCTTGATGCTGGGCAGGCGCTGTGCCAAAATCAGTGCAGCAAAGGACCGGATTTCCAAGGCCAAAAAAATGCTTGTCACTCAAGTACCCAAAAAGAGGAATGAGCCATTGACTTCAATTCCACAAAATGAGGTACCAGTGGACACTTCTGAGCATTCAAAGGTGGCACCCCGTGGCAGTTCTGGACAAGAATCAGAACTGTCTATTGATTGGGAGGACCTTCTCATTGAGTACCTTATTCTGGGTGGGGTGAGTCCTCTTCATGTATCTTCATTCAACTTGTGCTTTTTGGTGGCTTTTCCTATCATTTAGATGAGAATATAGAGTTTCTTTCTCTGTGTGTCCTTTCAGTAAGATGTAAACAATCATTCTACTTAACATCCTCATTATGTTCTTGCAGGCAGATATGACAATGCTTGAAGATGGGTATTACAAGTCCAGTCTTGCCCTTCACCCTGTCCAGAGTGCAGAAATGACAAACATCAATGACAATGAACTCATGCAGTATCTCCGTAGCAAAACAGAGGTCTTGCATACTACTTCATCTGCAATTATTTTCTGTCCAAACTGACTTACGGGTTTAAGTATGTATGGCTACAATATCGCACCAAGTTCTTAAGAAAAGCATTTTCTCTGCAACCTGAGGGATGGGTAGGCTTTTGGCATGGGGTCATCAAGCCCCATGGTTTATTCATCTTAATATGTTTTGTGATTCCTATTTGCATTGTGGTTTGTGGCAGGTGAAGTTGCTATGCGAAATGGAAGGTGAAGGCAAATTTTGATAACCTTAGTGTAAACTTTTTGGCAATTATGGATGAAATTTTTTGAGGACAATGAAGTTATCCGCAAAGTAAAAAAAACACAGCACCTGTACCCCCTGTTTGGTCATAAAGGGGGTGAGATTTCTAAAAAACAGTGGAAAAAAGTACACTGGGCTTGAATGGGGACTGAAACTCAGATTAGCATCAAATTTGGTGCGAATCTGAGTTTCATCCTGTCTTTTTTTCTTGATTGCCTTCAACCAATCGCTGTTGTTGCTGCTTGTATTGCAACTATAAATATTTCCAAACCTTAGTTCTTGGCATCTACTGTAACACGTGAGGGCAACCCGTGGTTATGCCACTCCAGCCACCCGTGGCATCTCGCCCGGCCCCCTGCAGCGGCTGCCTTGGCCTGTTTTTTCAAAGAACAAGAAGCAGGTAGCTCTTAGGGTCTGAAATATTTAATTTTTAAAATTAATTTTTAAAAAAAAACAAATTTAGTGGTGATGAGTAAAAGAGTGCATCCTTGTTTCAGGACACTAATGACGGGTTTTCTCTCTAAGGACCTTGTTTCAGGTCCTCAATGATGGGTTTTCTTTCTGTGAATCTTGTTTCAAATCCGTCTCGAAGTTTGGATCGAGTACTGAGAATCTCGATTTAGGTCCTTTATCGAGGATTTTGGTCACCTTGGTTCAGGTCTTTGAAGCTGTCAGTTGGATAATAACTGTCACAGAGATCAAAATTCCCAAATCAAGAAATTTCTCAACTTACCTGGTCCCTTTCCCTTTCAACAAAGCACATGACAGGGAACGGACAATGACTGGAATAATTTTTCAGGCATTGCCCAAATAGACAGACAGACAGACATTGTAGCTTTAATCTATTATAATCTTGAGTTCCATAAAATTTCATTACTTTGCATATGACATTTACAAAGGTTGAAAGATGGGTTGGGGGATGAATGAAAGGCTCAAAAGGAGAGTCACTTCATGGATAACTCTAATGTATAATATGAATGAACTGGGATAACATAACCATGGAATGGATATTTGCAAAGCTATGTGTGTTTAGTGCTAGCCAAAACGATGTTTGGGCCTTTTCTTGTTGCTTTTGGAAATACAACAGAAACCAAGGATGCAGATGAAAATATTATGATGAATAAACCACTGGTCTTCCTGTTGCTTTTGGATATGCAAGAGAGACTCAGGAATGGCACACAGATGTTGTATAATAGTTTGCCTAAATTTTGGGTCGATTATCACACACTTATTTAAACACCCACCATCAAAAGTTAATGAAGTTAGTGGATAGTCATGGCAGCTCATCACTGCTATCTATGATGAAGGTGATGGTCTGACTCTTTGTGAGAAACTCTCACAAGGTTATGACTGCATGCACTATTATCTTCCACTAGTCTTTGTGTAGAACACTCTACACCTTTTAGGCTTAGACACGTGCTTCTACTGGGCAAGCTGAAAAGAATTGAAGCTTGACTTCACAAGCTTGCTGCAGGATGAATGAGGATACTAGTAGGTTTTTTAATAGTCTAGCTTTTTCTTGTCTACTATTCAATATCATCAGTCTTCTTGTTCCTTTTGTAAACGTGACAGAAAAACACAGGATTCAAATTTTTGTAGTATTGTTTACTTGAAATTTTGAGTAATTTATTACATATATATCTACACCCATCAGTGGGAGTTGCCAAAGATGGTGAGTAGTAATGGCAGCCAGCACTAGTATGCAGGCTGAAAGTGACAATCTGATATTTTATTAGTGAAACTCACAAGGTTATGACCATGCTCCTTATTTGTCTTGGGTATGATCAGAACTAACAAGAATGGTTACCTTTCACATGTTAGTGTGGAATTTTGTCTGCAAATTCATAGAAATTATTTTGAGTGCTCAACAGGGTGTTACTCTGAACTGTTCATTTTCTGGTAACTACATGGAACACTTCCTGTTTTAACTCTTGCAGGTTTGAACTTGTGATAAGGGGCAAAGCCATTATGTGATAAGCTGCTTACTATATACAGTCACACATGGTTTGTTCAAGACTGTTGAATGATCCTAATTTTGTAGACCTTTTCTTTTATGTTTCATTTTCCTAAACAAGTTGAGCAACCCCTTTTTCAACATTGCTTGTCCTACCAAGGTGGACAATTGTCACCTTACCTGACAACCTTGCATGTGCATGATCTTGGTCAAGATCTTGATCAAGTTAATACAAAGTTTTAAATCTAGTCAATACACCCATGTGAGTTCTCCACAAGTATTGAAATATGACATTTCATTTGGTTCTCAATTTTTGAAATCTACAGTTTGCATGAGTCAATTACTTTCTTGTGGGTCTGAGATTCTATGTTCAAGTGAAGCAAGTGTTACACTGTAATCTTCCATGACATCAATTTTATATATTAAAGCAACAGTGGTGTCTGTCTGTTCGAACAGTGCCTGGAAAATTTTTCCAATCACTGTCCGTTCCTGTGGTGTGCTTTGTAGAAGGGGGGGGGGGGGGCCGGGGAAGG
>Ga0116227_10011660_pt1 | contig 14673 bp, 5 predicted proteins | sample S1TSphgellanicum_FD_89693 | JGI IMG/M metagenome (GOLD analysis project Ga0116227, IMG submission 89693) | Host-associated microbial communities from peat moss isolated from Minnesota, USA - S1T2_Fb - Sphagnum magellanicum MG | ecosystem: Host-associated > Plants > Peat moss > Unclassified... | reverse complement strand
TTTTCTTCCTGCATTAGCAACATTAGCAGCCATTAAGAAGGTGAGATTGCTCATGTGGATTGTGTCCTTAGGATCTAATTTGTGATGATCCAACCCCAGGTGGTGACGAGGAGTAGTGAATGCAAAAGTTTGAACATGGCCTGTTGCATTGATGCTGGCCATAAACCACCTACTGTAGTACCTTGACTTGGACCAAATTGATCAAGTGTTGTCTTGCATCAACATTTATTAACATCATTTGCGCACTGCAGTCTCTTCTGTGTCATATAGAGAAAAAGAAAAAAAAGAACCAATAGAGAGAGCCATGCAGGCATGTGCATGTTAGATCTTGTGTAGGCCCCTGAAGTCCACAATTTTGCTCTATCTAAAATGCAAGTAAGGCTACACCTGATGGAGGTCCTGGCATGATACTTATTTAAATGGTAAAACAACCTGGATTAATGGACAACATTTTCAAGAGGAATATTGAACTGGTAAATGTGATGCATTCCATGTTTCTGCCTACATAAACTGATTTGTGTTATGAATTTGGGGTGTATAGGTTGCCATTGGTGCTGAGGATGACATGCTAGATCTAGCAGATTGCAGAAAACAAGTAGGCAGTGGCAAAATCTCAGGGGCTTGGGGGACACCAGAGGTTCACTTTACAGAAATCCAAAAGCCATGTTTTGGGGTGCATGTGCATTGTGAATGCATTTTAAATTGGCAAAGCTAGGTTGGCTCATCATGTCAACTATCATCCTCGATGACCCATAAGGCAAAATTTCTTGAGTGATGTGAAAGGCAATGATATTGCAGCTTTTGGAGATGTGGGGAGCATTGAAGTTGGTGGAGCAATTCCAATTCAAGGAAAGGAGTTCAATGTTGCATTGGTTGGTGTTGGTAGTGCATAAATTGCTGAATTGTTTCTACACTGGGTCATTGTTTTCATGGTGATTTACTTGGTGATTCATGCATGTCATATTTGCCTTCTGTTTCAGATGACTATTGGCCCCAGAATTAACTTTTACATGCACCTTATGGATTCTGGTCTTATGGTCTACATGTGTTTCCATGAACAGTTTTTTTTGGGGGTGAAGATTTGCCAAAAGGTGACACGGTATTTTGCAAATGGAATATTTTGTCACAAATTCTCTTTTTTGAAAAAAAAAACTCACGTAAAAGGGACAGAAAATTGTGTTTTTGTGGAGGGTGTGGTCACATTTCTGTCTACTGGCTACAGTTTTTTAAATTCCTCGAAGTAATGTTGTTAGTTCAGTTGAAGTCTGCCTAGGGATGCTTGCCACCATGGTTCCATCCCTAAATTGAAAAATAAATAAATTCTAACCACAAATGCTTGGATGTTGACAATTCATTAATTTTTTTCATTATTGCCAGAAGCATATGCCACTTAATCTAAATGGAGACTTTGCCATTCATGATTGATCGCTAGGTTGAGTGGTTGTAAACAAAATGTAGTAACCACACTTTGCACATCATGGCATATATGTACATGCACATATATTCTTGTATGACTTATCTTACACAATTATATTCATATAGAAGTGGTTTTAACTTGTTTGTCTTTTTTAGGTCCAAAAAATCTTAAGACTCTGAACTTGAGATCATCAAATTTGCAGACAGCTGAATATTTTGGAATTCCCAGCAATTGAACTGAAGTTGCCAACCTTTCTTCATTGTATGCGGAATTGTTGTTGCAAAGAGAATTCCATAGAATTGTCACACAACTCTCATGAGGCCATAGGCAGTTCTGAAAGGCAGAAAGGTTGCATGGAAACAGTTTCAAAGCAAAATTGAGTTAGAAAAATCCTTCCAATGCTTGGTGGCAAATATAAATACCTGTTTTTTCATCCTTTGTTGCATACTTATCATCATTAGTAATGGTAGGTGCCGTATTTTGATCAACATTGCTGGTCCCAATTGCTCATGAGTAGTTGAATATTCAAGAGCCATTTTCAGCCAATTTTGACAAATGTTGTGCAAATAGAAGATTCTTTATAGTTTCTGGACTTGGTATAAAGTTACAAAATATTCACATTACCCCCAAAATTTCCATCAGGGCGAGATATGTATATTACCCAACTAACAGTACATTGAGTAGAATTACTAGTGCAAATTTACCTGCAAACTACAAGAAAGACAAAATGTGAGAAAATAATATATGAAAGTAGAGTTATTTCACATGTTCAATGTAACTAATTATCTGATATTCCAATAGATGTGGGCATTGAAATTTGAAGCTGACAATTGGGTATTCTGACAAAGTGTACTCAGTTCAAAGAATTATCCTTCCTTTTCTAGAAGGGACAAGAGCACTGTGCTTGTATAACATTCAAACACTATCATAAGCCAATCACCTATAGTTTTTAGGAGGACTAGGTTTTGATAATTTGGAATTTGTTGCTGCAATGCAAAGCTATTGTGGATCAACTTGAAGGAGATGAGGAGGCACATGGCAAGTTCTGGCATTTAGCAGTGGACTATATGCAGGTATTTTGTAAAGGATCTGACCTATGTACTTCAAGGACATCCAAGATCATTAGTAGATTGTTAATTGTTAAGATGAGAAAAAACATTCAGCCTGAAAATAGGTCAATGGACATGCGAGAGAACAGAATTCAATTGCAATCATCAAATTGGCAGACAGCTGAAAATTTTGGAATTCCCATAATCGAACTGAAGTTGCCTAACTTTCTTCATTGTATGCCAAATTGTTGTTGAGAATACTATTCCATAGGATTGTCACACAACTCTCATGAGAATTACTTGTAGATGGAGGGCATAGCCAGTACTGAAAGGGAAAAAAGTTGCATGGAAATAGTTGCAAAGCAAAATTGGGTTAGAAAAGTCCTTGCCATGCATTGTGGCAAATATCCATGCCTGTTTTTTCATCCTTCGCTGCATACTTGACATCATTAGCAATGGTAGGTGCAGTATTTTGATCAACATTGCTGGTCCCAATTGTTCATCAATTGAGTATTCAATAGCCATTCCAATTCTGACAAATGTTTTGCAAATAGTGGATTCTTTATAGTCTCTGGACTGGGTACAAAGTTACAAAATATTCACATTATCCCCAAAATTTCCATCAGGGCCAGATATACATGTAAAAACAAAAAACTATTGGGTCAGCCCAGGCACTACCAATAACCATATATCCTTTTGTGGGTAAGTAGCGGGTACATGTTAACCTTCTTTCCCCAATTGTACTATTGGCTCCACATGAATAAATAGCCAAAATACTTATGTTTTTAGGATCAATATGACAATTTTCCAAGGCCAAATCTTGTAGAAATGTGTGCATTTTTCTTTACATATATTTGATTGTAGCTCACTAAAATCAAATTATCAGGTTATGAAAGAAACAGAGGAGCTTCTGAAGAAGCACAAGCAATAGTTTCCACACATCTATATTTCCATTGCCATATCCATCTCAGTGCTGGATATGCACCTCGGAGAGTTTTATATGTTGAAGTTTTATGAGAAAATCCTTGTGAACATGATGAATTTGGTTAATGCTAAATCTAGATGAATTCGGTGCTCTATATTCAATTCAATGTCTCTAATGCCAAATGAAGGCATTATGCAGTAAAGATTTGAAAAGTAATGTGTGTGCGATTGCATGTTTTAAATTTTGTCTCACTAAATAATGAGAGTATTTATAGAAATGGAGTTGAAAAGGGAATACAGGGTCAAAGTGTGGCCCAAACACAGGGTGACTTCTCATATCACATTATTTCACTCTGGATAGTAACCCGGGTTAGGTCCCAGAAAGAATTCAAGTACTACACACTATACCCTATTTGTAAAGGAATGTGATGTTGCATGCTTTTGCACATTCCATGATGAAGGTTGTGCAACAAATTAATGACTCGGGTAATGCACAACAAGTTCGGTTCCATTAAACAAAAGTGGTACAAGGCAAGTGTTGATGATTTTGGGTGTTATTGCTATGAAGATTAATGTGGCCTGTGCCATTGGCCCAAGTATGAACATGATTACAAAACTACTTCAATTGTGAATAGGACCCTAATGATAGAGCCCAATTGTGAAAATTAGTTTTAAAATTTTAATTCATTTCTTGTGCTGAAAATTACTCAAAATTCAATATCTACCCCACCTTAGGTCTCAGAATCAAAAACTCACCTCCAGAAATCCCTCTAATCATCATGGGCTTTCCAACAATATGAAGAGACTACCCAAATTTCTATTAAATATTTATTTTTTATTTTGTTCAATTTTCTTTGAGAAAATTGTTCAATGTACCATAACTTGTGCTGTAAGTCTAAACACTACCAAACCACCTCAATGCACCCATACTCATTGAGAGCTTTCCACCAGAGCCACATGGCAGAGGCACTATGGTTTTAGAATATCTTAAACATGACAATCAAAACAAACAAACTACCTTCCTTAATAGGTAAATGTTGTCATCAATGTTTTTCTTTTGTGAAATTTAGTCAAAATGAGAAAAATAAAAATTATATAAAGGGAATATTTTGTCACAATATTCCTTTTTCTGATAAAGATTGAAAAACAATTCACCACATCTTCATTTTAGTTTGGTAGCATTTTCTTAATTAGTTCTTTAAAATATGTAAATAAATCCTAAAAACATGTTACCATTTGATGTTAAGTCGCTCTTGGGATGCTAGCCAATGACACAACATCAGAAAATTGAAAAAAAATCGTTGGTTATCATTGTAGGAGAGAAATTATTCATGTTTTGCCTTCATTAATGGAGTTTTGCCACAGAATTTTGAGCACTTGCCCTTTGGGGAGGGGAGTGAGGGGATTCCACACCTGAACCTCCGGTTTGTACCATGGGTTATTACACCTTTAAGACCCTGGATAGCTGGATTTTCTTTTTGTAAACTAATTTCAACAGGTTTCTAATTTCTACCCAGGGTAAAGCAGCAATTTTTTTGTGGCAAATTTTCGCCATTTTGCAAAAAATTATGAAGGCCCAGTAACATGGTCAACTAGATTTTTGAAAAAAATTCAAACAAATTCCCAGATTGCTAGGAAGAAATATATGAAATTGCAAAAAAACATAAACCAGATTTCCACAGATTTTTAGCTCTCTTCTAAGAACTTCACCAGATTTAGATAGTAGGTCACCAAAATATAGCAGGATTCTTAATTTTTCTACTCCTCTATTTTTCTTGTAGCCAAATTCAATTAAATCCTCTTGTGGCTGATCGCCACTCTGGGTGCGACATCAAAATTAAATTTTTAAAAAAAACACTGGGGCAAGGCTCCCCAGTAGAGCATTATGGTTGCAAGCTCCCTGTACCCTCCGGCAGTAAGCTGTCTAGATGAAGAATATTTGCATCAAGAATCAAATGGACTAGCAACTCGGAAAACCAAAACCATTGAGTCAGAGGCATAAATGATAAATTTCATGTAACTAAGTGTCGGTTCTCTCCCTACACAGCAAGGCAACTTCTAATCTTGTATGAGCTATTGATGGATGCATAGATCATGAAGCGACCATCCCTAAGTAATGGATGTTGGACATAGTGTGTCATTAAAGAAAAGTGAGGAATATTGACGTCTTCCACCATAGCTACTCAGAACTATCTTTGGATTGCGAGGGATCCACCAAGGTCAAGCACCTTGCTTCATAGAAATACTGTTTGTCAGCAAGCAAAGAAAAGTGAGGCTAGTTGGGTTCTTCACTGATACATATTCAGTGGAAACTTTCCTCTTGATTACACCACTGTACCTCCATGCTAATAATTTGTTGGACTCTCGGACAGTGTGCAGGCACACACTGCAATTTGTGTTTTTCTTCCATAAGTTTTTGTCCTTTTTCAATGCAAAAATGTGGAAATCTCTGTGAATGTGAAAGAATGTGGACAAAGTTTATTTTTAGACTAGTATAAATTTGCTATATTGTTGGAAAAAATTGGCCAAATTTTCAATCTCACAAAATTGAAAAACGAAAAAGCCTGCATGCATGTTAGCAAACAAACCTAGTATGCAGCCTTTTTTTACAAGAAAAATTGCACCAAAGAACCAAAACTGAAAATCGAAATGAAGAAAAGTGGAAAAAATAAATAAATTTATCAGCTTTCTTGGTTTGGTTTTAGTAAGTAGCCCAAAATATAGAAAGATGATCAAAGATCTCTATGTCATATCTAGTTCAAAGTTAGATTTGCCTAAATCTTTCTATGGATGGTCGCCAGTTTTCCTATGGATGATGCACAAACTTTGGTTGCATGCATGAAAAAAATCAAAAAAGAAAACATTGCTAAGTATAAGTCTATTTGAATTTTGGAGTCTTCCACATCGGGATTTGCCTCCGGCATACATACAGTATTAGCAAATTGCAGTCAACAGAACTCCATGAATTGCTGACATGATCTGTATTGTTCTATATTCTTCCGCCACACGCTCAAGCCAGGGAGTCCGAGGACATTTTCCGCTGTCACGCCACCTTCTCTCAAACACCTTTCAAGATGGGAACAAAACCGGTTTTGAGCTACAAAGGGGCAACTTCTTCTAATGCTCAGGATACATCAAATTCAGGAACCGTGTCTCCCTGACCATAAATTCATACCTTATGGTGTACATGAGTCCCGGGATAGATGAATCCTGGGTTTTTTTTCTTAGCAACAAATTGTGAAGCTTGAGTATAAGTTACCCTCGAGTCCGCATGTCAACTTCAGTCGTTGTTGTTCTAATTCGGATTATTATCAGTGTCTTGTACTCTTGTCTTTGCCAAAGAAGCATTAGCTGGACTGGGTGCCTTCGAAGACCAGAATGCTTCTTTTTTGTTTTTGTTACAGATTTCAACGACTTTCATTTATCAAGTATTTTCCTTGTCTTTAAAATCCTGTCCAAGAACCTGCATTTTTTCTTGGTCAGTCTAGTATACATGTTTTGACTCTTTCATCATTTGAAGGGTTTACAACTTTTCCTATGTTGGGTGGTTAATGCATGCTAATCAAATGATACGGACCATCATCTGCTCCTCAGTCGCACTTCTATTTCGAAGTATGTTACTGGTCTTATGTTTGCTTTACATTGGAGCGTAGCTGAGTTTGTGAGCAACCATGGGTCAATTTCCTTTCTATTTTCCTTACCATGATCATAGCTGTTTGCCTCCAATATACCTTCTTCTCTGACCTCTTTCTCAAACAATTGTTGTGCGACAATGGTTATACTTTTGATTGACTGACCTTTTGAAACCGGGGCAAGTCATCCAGAGAGCTTCTTATCTCATTGAAAACCCTTTTATGGAGCAGGACGTGTAATAACAAGCATCTTCCAGGGTATGTTTTTGTGATCTGGAGAAATATGGCATCCAGCAGTCAAGACACATACATGGATGCGTATCTTTTCGCCATAGTATGTAACTATGACAAACTTAGACTGCTTGACCACAATGCTTCTGATGTTGAGAAACTGTTGCTTCGGTCAATACGTGATGATGCCGATGAGGCCGACTTCAAAGAATATCTTACCTCCACTCTTTTGAAGATCACTGACGAGGCAAATGAAGAAAATGGAAAATTCACACTGACAGTGTAACACATGGAGAACAAAATAAAATGACCGGAGCTTGAATCACCTGATGTGCTGGCTCCAGGTCGGGTGTATGAGAAGGCGTTCCGAGAAGCAAGACACGACACAGGAGTACTAGCTGAGAAGTTCTTAGTGCTGGAGCTTGAGAAAGATACAAGAGTAACCGAATATTTGAGCTCAAAATTGCCAACGATCCATTGCCTAAAGATTGCTTGTTGGGCTGCGAGATATAATGATGAGGAGATGATGATGGCCCTAATACGCTGGAGAGGAGGAGGTGACTATGAATTGTTGCATCTGAAGGAAATTGTACTGGCATTTTCTGTTGAGTTATGTTGAATTAGTTAAGCATCTCACCGAAATGAAGTCCATCTAAACACAAGATGTCCACAACAATTATTCACCAGCTAAAACTGATGGTGGTCCAATAACTATTCGAAGACTAGCTGAGGACGAGTGGCGCTGTCTTGATCCCTTCGAATTCTACTCCTTAAAACCTATTAATTCAACTGCTAGAATGAGGAATGTAGAAATGGTCAATACTCTTTTAGCATGTAAGAGAATGAAAGTGAATAAAAGACAGCCTCTAGATTGGGCTGCGAAAATGGGGCATCCTCAAGTGGTCCAAGCGCTTCACAATAGTGAAACACATGAAGTGGATGCGAATGCATTGAAATGGATGCGTGTGGACATTGAGTCAATGGACATATCTTTGTATGGTGGTTTTTTCACCTCACTGCATTTGCCTTCGTTATATGGCCACACAAGTGTTGCGGAGGCCTTCTGTGAAGACCCAAAAGGAGACTTGAGAGCTAAAACTGAAAACAAGAGTGGAGTAACAGCTCTTCAAATTGCAAAAGAGACGAAGAGGGATGAAATAGTGAAGATCTTAACGGACAAAATTGAGGTTGAAAAAGATGTGAAAAGATTGTACAGGGAAAGGCAGGTGCATGTTGATGCAGCAAATGCTATTGATTGCAAGTGTGACTTTCGCCGGATGGCTACAACCGCCTTTAGGGTATTAGACATTCGTTGGAAGTGCAAGCATTGATGTCGGAGTCCCACCCCTCATCTGGCATGTATCATCTATCTTATGTTTCCATAAAAGGTCATCAAATTATGGAAATATTCTAGGTTTTCAACTCCATGTCCTTCTGAGCTATTACAACCCTAATGGTGGGAGCTATTGCTGCAAGGCCACCAAGGACAGATAAATACATTGCAGTAGTGATGCAATCTCTACGGATGTCACTTGTTTTATCTTACGCCTATTTCAGTTGGTTGTGTTATGGGTGCATTTGCAAGTACCGGCTTTCTAGTGTTACTTTCAGTTCAAAAGTATACAACCGTTATGCAAGACATTGTTGGCATAGGTGTGATGGATGTCATCTGAAGTGCTCAAGATTCTAAACATAATCAAAGATTTCACAGCGGATGATTATTTCAATTATGATTATTATAATTATCAATATTACCAACTTAAAAGAAAATGAGAAAACAGAGTTAGAAACTTGATTATTGATTAATTTTTTATTAGAAAGTAATACCAAATTTAAGAGGCTGCACATTCATATCAGATTTTTTCTATGCTTGCATGGGTGCCTCTGGTGATGTAGTGAATGTTTTTTTCAAGGGTACATTTGTTTAATCTGGCAAAAGTGGACAATATTCTACTACACTTTTTTTTTAATGCCCTGGACAATCAGTGTTGCTTGATACCTACTGTTTATAAATCTTTATATTTGTCTATGTATGATTGTAAGCCCCTGAACGTCAAAGTGTTGGGATTCCTCTGTCATATGTCCTAAGATTTATCCAACCTAACAAAAAATATAAGTGAAAATACTTATATATAAATATTTGTAACATAGTTGTTTAAGATAGTTTGCATCTAATTGTGTGTTTCTGCATATGCCATGATGTGCAATGGTTACAACCCGTCAACCTCATGATCGATATCACCCATGGCACTTCATTTGGATGAAGTGGCATAATTTTTTGCAATAATGAAATCAATTAGTATTTATGGTCAACATCTAAGTCAGTAAAATTACATGTCCAAAATATTGACACTATCAAATGCAATAAGCATGTTATAAATTACACATTGCAAAAAAAACATTCAATTCGTAAAAATCAAATTACTGATGGTTGTGATGTCTCCACTTTAGTTATATAATAATTTGGTTACAAACCAATCCATGTGGAAAATGATTCTATTGATTTTAAGAGTGACTAAAATTGCATAAGCCAGCACATGCATTTCAGATACAGCCATGGTACTTCAGGGGCCTGCAACACAAAACATCTGAAATGCATGCATCTGGTTCTACTGGTTCTTATTTCTCCTGTTTCTCCATATGACAAACAAGAGACTGCACATTCAGATGATAATTTTTCCAATAAAATTCCAAGTTACAACACTTGATCCATATGGTGCTAAGTCAAGATACTGATCAATTCAAGCCTCATGCAGGTGGTTTAGGGTCAGCATCAATGCAATTGGCCTTTTGTCACCCTTCCTACATCATTTCTCAATACAATGCATAATGTTGGCTGCCCTTCTCCACGTTTGACAAGTCCCGTAATCATACATTCAAATTACCACATTGCAGGTAAGCATCCTCAATGTTGCCACATTTGGTATAAATTTTCATACCCCACTGCTGGCAGGCATAAAACTTGCGACCTCCTTGAAGGATATCTATATGAATCTATCTGCCCTCTTCAAGTGCATACATAATCCAACATGTGTTGAACAATCATATGAAAGTGGTCAGGTTAGGAAACATGGCCTCTTCACACTACAGTTTGCTGAATTAATTTCTATAGTTATTTTTCATGAACTGTCCAGATGTGATACATAGCTTGCAGGCCTTCTAATTCATTCCTAATGCCATCATAGCCAAGTTTGCCTCCACCCACAGGGGTCTTTAGTGACAGTCCAGTCCAAGTCCAATACTGCAACAACTCCTAGTACTTTTACACAAAACATCTCAAATTAAAGCCTACACTCTTTGGAAACAATGTTATCTCCTTGAGAGTTTAAGCTCCAAATTGATCTTAGACATGTCTTGGAGTTCAGAGGTAAAGATTTGCTGGAATGAGGTAGCATGGGACTAGACCACAGTGGGTTCCTTCCCCCCTGGGTTGCAAAACATAGTGAAATTTGAGTATTCATATGTATGGATCCTTGAATAGTCAATTTACAGTATGTTGCTACAAAGGATAGATACTCTTCTAGAGCTGGTGAAATAATTCACAGTTTTATCTTTGGTTGCTGTGTGATGCAGGCAGTTGCATATTGCAGCATTGTCAGTGTTTTGATTGCATTAGTCAACAAGAAATGAAATCCTTCTCAAGACATGGCCTAAGCCCTGAATCCCAAAGCCAATCTTACAAATTGAAACAACTTTCAAGTACCAATGTATGTTATAGGGATTTGCAGCATCTGTTCCTTGGTACTATGTACATAATGAAAAGGCCAAAGATGTTTCCATTGGATGTGGCTTCTGTTGCAACACCTGAAGTTCACTTCAGTACATTAATTTTCATGGGGATAAAGAGCTCAAGTATTAGAGATTATCATCATGCATCATCACATATTGCTAGATAGCGTTTTGGGTGAAAGCTAGATTACATTTTCAGACAATTCAGCTTGCAGAAAAGATTCCACAGCAATGACAAGGGCATTAGTCCTCAATCAAGTGCATGTCAACAGTAAAGTGTTTCATCTGCCAACCTTCTGAGAGACGCAATTTGTAAGTATGCGGAAAGCAGTGTCTCTTTGTATTTGCATCAGAATGAAAACTATGGTTGATTACCAAAGGGATCACTACTTTCTAACAGTTAGAGGACTAGAACTGCCAGATTTAGGGAGTGCCAGGATAGCACAAATTTTATGCAATCTACATATGACTTTGAATCTTGAGATCACTTGCAAGATTTCTCTCTGAATTTGAGATTAAGTCCCTTGTTCCAAAATTCCAAATGCATCATTTTTGGCAGAATTGGCAAGGGGAAGATCACTGAAACCACAATTAAACAAATTCCAGACACATGACTGGCAATGTAGATGCTAGTGAAGAAAGGATATTAGATCATTGTGATCTGCCTATATTGACTAAGCTACCCATTGGAACATGGCTTTTTTCCCCTGTTCAAACTAGGCCTTAGATCTCTTGTTGGAAGATTGAAGGTGGAAGGTTTACAGAGTGCCCCACAAATTTAAAAGTGTTGGATGGTACATGTTCAAAGGCAGAGCTGATTTACTTTGAGGATGCATGGCTGTAAGACATGCACACAGCTGATTGCCTTCAACATCTGCTCATAAATTAGTGGATACACCTGGTGCCCATCAATAGTGAAGAGCATTGTTTTTTGCCCCACAGTTAATAGAGCATTTGGCATGGGGCTTGGAGTCCTCCTTGAAGTTCTTTTACTTCACAATCTTAAATGCCAAGAAGTTCCAGGGACAATCTCCGAGAAGATATGAAATAGAAGTGGGGAGTTTATGAATTACATTATAAACTGCTTTTTCGCAATGTCCATGGAATATTATATCTTCTCATATGTTGCTTTAGTAGTCTACAAAATTTGATTTAGTCTTTTTGAGGAGTTTATGTGTCTCTTTAACAATAGCTGACTCATTTGATTGTTTCCACATTAGGTTGAGAAATGTTGTCGAATGAAGACATGGTTGAGTGTGAGGCACAAGGAGGTGACATTAAGGATATCAGCAGCAAACCAAGCCATAATGAGGCATGTTTCCATAATTTAGAGGTGAGAACATGGCAGTGGACTCTCTTGACATAATAAAAAAATTGTTGGCAAAAGAAAAGTAAAATTGATGAATATAGTTCTGAAACTGTGGAGATGATAAGGCATCAGGGAAGTTGACATCCATGTGAAGTAAATTGGAGTGTGCACATCAGAATTAAGCCTGCATTAGATATGTCTTGATGCAATGGTTGTAACTTGTAACACTCACAGATTGGCATCAAATATTTCCTGGCAGGATGCAACTAGACAAATTGAATTGAACTTGGAGTATGATGATGGTTGGGCGACTGTTGACAAAGCATGTACATTCTTCAAGTTCTTGGTAAAATCTATTGTAGAGAAACAAGATATTTGACCTTTTCTTGATAACAGGATCTGACAAGCTGCATAACTTCTATGCCTTGGATCTCAAAATGCTTAATTGTTCACCATTGGCAATTTCAACAGCTCTAATTTATTTGATGTTACACATTTGGTCCAAAGTTGTAGTGCAAACTTTATTTTAGTATATTTGTCTTGTTGTGTTGTAAAGTGTGATCTCACCAAGACAGGGCCTGGTTCCACACATGTCATACCAGAGGGTGTTCCTATTGACAAAATTACATGGTGGCCTAACGTGAAAGATATGGGAACTAGCACTTAGGGTTTAGTCGCCTCCTAAGATATTCTGGTGTGCTCTATCACAAGTCTGAACTAGTCTAGAATTACATTGGAATAGTTATGGTCTAGTCAAGTCATGTTATCAAATACCTTCAGTTAGAATACTTTGCACCCAAATGCCCAAATAGCCTTGACAGTGTTCAAGCATGTTTTTAGTACCTTGATGTGTTAGCCAGCATGCCCTTGAAAGTCATCATTGTAGACACCAGGGTTGGGCCATTACACATATTTCTCCAACCTTTTATCTTCTGTTGTGTAATTAACTGAGTTGGAGTTGTGATGTTTAAAGGACGAGGCTGCATTCCGTGATCATGGTGAAGCACATCTAAATCAAGTGCCAAAATTATCGTTAGGATGAGCAGCAACAAACTAAACTAACCCCCATGACCCAGAATTGTGCCAGAATTGTTCCTCAAATGAGCAGCAGACGTTGGACTGACCTCCAAAAGTCACTCAAGTAGCAAGGTGGAAATCTGAAAGCTTCCCTATCAATTTTACCCATCACTTCACAAGCATGATTGTAGGTATGCTTGATGGGAGTGCGGAAGTAAGAATAATACTTGGAGGTCAAGATGCTCAAATTCAAAGGGAACAATTAGAGATGATACCACATGGGTTAGGTACCTCACACATAGGGTTTTATTAGTAAGATCGAATCTAGGAAAGAAATTTTCTAAAATGGAGGTTGAAAACATAAATTTATAGAGTTGACTAACTAGAGTGTTGAAATTAGGGAGAGAAAAATGGATAAAAATTATTGATGAAAAATGGATGATGTGTGGAAAGCTTTGTTATACCCATGAACAAAGAAAAGTTTCACATGGAAATGAAGAATTAGTGGCTTCCCAAACATTTTAATGGACAATAAGCATCAATTAAATGGAGATGCCCAAATTTGTGTTGAAGACTTAAATTCATTTATTTGTTGCACCTATTAAATAATTTATTCTGCTTTCTGTGAAAAGGTTTTTTTTTCAAATTGAGCATCAAGTTATCACTACATCTATCTCATCCCTCAAAAGGATTGGTTCTTAAATGCTTACTCATCATCAAAAGCATTGGTAGTGGTGATCTAAACTAGTGTTGACAGGTTCCTCAGTTTCAGAAGAACCCTTTGGTTTCAATTCAGTTCTTAACATTTTTCAAGGGATTGGTTTCCATTCATATTCGTTTCTTTTTTTTCACAAATATGGGATTCAATCCCAGGTCCAGTTTTTTAATTTAGAGGTGGTTACAATTTTTGTTTTTTTAATTTTCAAGTTAGGCTAGTTTTGATTCCTAGTTCCACTATCCAAAATATTAAAATGGACACCACACAAAAATAATAATAATAATAAATAAATAAATAATAAATAATCAAAATTTTGTTCCAAGAGACAAACAAATGATCAACATATTTTTTAAATCCTAAACTAATACAAACTAGCCTATTTTTAAACCCTAGTCTACACTAAATGTCTCTCAAGAATCAAAATTTTCTTTTTTGGTCATTGCCATGTGGTTCCATGTGTAAGGTTTCCAAAATTGCAACTACAACTTTGAACAGCCTATTGTCACCCTCGAAAACCCTCAATTTTACCCCTATTTCAAAACCCGAAAAACCCACCATAAAGTCCCCCCAAAACTGGACTCCTTGAAAATAATAATAATAATAATAAACTTCATTTTTTACAAGTCCAAAAAATGTTTTTTTTTTTT
>Ga0116227_10011657_pt1 | contig 14676 bp, 11 predicted proteins | sample S1TSphgellanicum_FD_89693 | JGI IMG/M metagenome (GOLD analysis project Ga0116227, IMG submission 89693) | Host-associated microbial communities from peat moss isolated from Minnesota, USA - S1T2_Fb - Sphagnum magellanicum MG | ecosystem: Host-associated > Plants > Peat moss > Unclassified... | reverse complement strand
TTAAAATTAATATCCCATCCTGGAAATTATCACCCGGGACTGCCCAGTTTACCCCTCTTAATGCCTGCCCTGCTGTTAGGGCCAGCGATTTACTGCCTTCCGCAGCGATTTTTTTTACAGGCACCGTTCCGGGGTTTTGCTGTAATGCATCTTTTTTACATGCCGCCGTCAGGAGCGTGAGTGCAGCTCCGAGTAAAATTAACTTTTTCATAATTTTTGGTTGTTTGATTGGTTTATAATAAGCAGGAGGGCCCTGCAGTGAATTGTGAGGGGATGAAATTTCAAACAGGGTGTGCAATGTTCCGATAACAAACTCGTGAACGGCGACACCCGCACAGGTATCGATAGAAATTTGTTTCGCGAACATACAAAGCCACAGGGCTTTTGCGCTGTAAAGGATACGCTCATATTGGCAAATGCAATAAATTTCCCGTTCAGCCAAAACGCTTTCTTGCTTCACACAGGTGAAGTATTCTTAAAAGTAAAATTTGGTAAACAAGGAAACAGGTTAATTGGTGATGCTAAATTGCCGTTAAAATTTACCGGGAGTGAGGGGTAAATCGTTCATTTTTAGGGGTGTATTTCAGCAAGAGAAGCGCTGAAATATTGTTTGAACGGGATCGGGGCTTGAAATGTGTATTTCTTTATAATTTATTGTGGTTTCTTAATATTAAAGATGGTTAGAGAATAGGGATTTTCTGAAAAAAGATCTTTTTAAATTAATCTTTAACCACCGCTTCTATCTTTCTCATCGGCATCGCCACGTTCGCGATCTTCCGTCTTGCGGATTTTTTCATTGCCGAAATGCCAACTGAATGCAAACGATACCCGCCGGCTCTCAAAGGTGCCCAGGTCGGTATAATTTAGCGAACCAAAGTTAACACTGGTGTAGTTACGCTGCGTTTTAAATATATCGCTCACGCTAAGTTTCATAGAGGCGCGGTCGTTAAAGAATTTTTTGCTTATGCTGACTGTTGTATTAGCGCTGCTTTGACTATAATAGATTAAATTTTGCGAAGCAGAGGTATAACGGGCGCCCAATTGCAATAAGTAATTATCTGGCAAATTGAATCGTTGAGTTGTGGAAAGTTGGTAGTGCCATTTCCCTTCGTTAAGAAAACCCTGGAACTGCTGCCCCTGAAAACGGTCGTCGGCTACATTAATTTTGTAGAGCATGTTCCACCAATTGGTAGCCTGCACCGGGTAATTCAGATCAAAGTTTAGCGTATTCATTGTTCCCGCATTAGCGGTGGTTTGGTAAAGGATATTTCCAACCTGTTGGATAACCGGGTTGAAATAGTCGGAAATGTGCGTATACGAACCCGCCAGGCTGATCCTATCGTCGAAGGTATAGGATAATTCGGCTGCATCATCGAGTTGTACGCGCAAACCCGGATTACCTGTTTTGTAATTCAGCGGGTCGAGTTCGTAGGTAATAGGTTGCAGGTCGTCATAATCCGGGCGTTTAACCCGGCGGGTCAGCGATAACCGAAAGCTATTTTTTGCATCTGGCGCGAAGGTAAGGTAAAAACTGGGTAACAACTTTAAATAATTGGTATCGGGCTTAACCAACTCATTTCCGCTTTGCGGATAACTGATCCCTTTAGCAGATGTTTGTTCCCCCCGCAAACCGAGCTCGATACCCCACTTTCCCTGCTCTTTAGATATGCTCGCATATAAAGCCCTGGTATTTTCATGATAATCGAATTGATTGCCGTTTTGGTTATCTGCAGTTTCCACCCACGCGGCTTTTAGCCCGGTCTCCAGTTTAAGCTTATTTTTCCAGTTATGAGTATAATCCGCTTTTATGGTATTGATATCGATATCAGTTATCGTGTGATAATCCACAGGCGATTGCCCGGTAGTCAATACTTCTGTATGATTATCACGGGCGTAAGCTGCGCGATCCAGGTCGATAGTGAGTTCATTTACAGCTTTGTCGCTATATCGGTAATTCAGGTTGTAAGTGTTCCAGTGCTGTATATAAGGGATGCGCCCTGTAGTTGTATAGCTGCTATCCGGCGATAAAGTATGGTCTACCTGAGAGTTGGTGGTATAGGTAGCTGTATTTGTACTTGCTTCACGCTCGATCAACCCACCAATGGTACTTCTCTTGCTCAATTGGTAATCTATAGCAATGCGAAAGATAGGGTCGTTCCATTTATCCAGGTTGCTATTTTGCTGGCGCAAGATGCCATCTGTGAGTTGGCGCGTTATCAAATCGTTGGTCAGGTAGCCGCCGGTATGCCAGCCGCCGTAACCGCTAATGGCGAATTTGCCGCTGCCATAGTTCAGTAAGCCAGATAGATCGCTCCAATAGTTGGTGCTTTGCGAATAACTGTAATCCAGGTTGCCATTAAAGCCTTTGGGTAAAGTATTGGTTTTAATATTGATTATACCGGTATTTCCATCTGTTTCGTATTTCGCCGGTGGGTTGGTCAATAGTTCAATGGAGTTTACCATACCTATCGGCATGGCTTTTAGAAATTTAGCCAGGTCTTTCGGGGTCATCTTTACCACTTTGCCATTCAACATAACCTGTACTTCGGTTTTTCCGCTCATCAGGATCGCATCTTCATTGTCACTGAGGCTAATACCGGGTGCCAGGTTAACCAGTTCAAGCGTATTGAAGGCCAATTTTTTAACCTGATCATTTACATTGATCACTGTTCTGTCGGTTTCCTGGCTGATGACGGGCTGGTGCGCCCGGACGCTCACTTCTTTTAAGGCATTCGGCGATGGCTTTAACCCGATGTCGCCCAAATCGCTCTTAAATACCCGCAAGGTATCAGGCAGATAGCCGATATAACTGATCACGATATATCGGGGAGACAAGTTTAGGCTGAAGCGACCGTCTTCGCCCGAAACAATGGTTTTAACTGGCTTCGGGCCATCCGAATAGCATTGTATACCTGCGCCGGGTAGCGGCAATTGTTTTTCATCAACAACCCGGCCGCCGATTTGCGCCAATGCTGGCTGGCCCAACAACAATAAAGCCAGGAATAATTTTATTTTCATGTCCCGAAAGTCCGCCGCATAACCAGGCCTTTCGCTTCAGAACATGATCTGGCACCTAATTTTTAAGAAAATCCCTGGGTATCGTCCCGGTCACTTTTTTAAAAGCACGGTTAAAGGTTGATTTAGAATTAAATCCAGCGTCGTAGGCAATGCCCAATATATTAAGGTTGCTGTATTGAGGATCGCTCATCCGGCTGATCACTTCCTGCACCCGGAAGCTATTAACATAATCATTGAAGTTTTGCTGATAGCTGGCATTAATGACTTTGCTTAGTAATGAGGCGTTCGTGCCCATTTTTCTTGCAAGCTCAGTCAGGGTTAGTTCGGGCTCGAGGTATATCTTTTGAACGCCCATCAGTTCGTCGATCTGTAATTTCCAGCCGTCCATCCAGCTTTGGTCCTCGAACGGTGTGTCGACGACCGTATCCTCCTGGTAAGCCAGTAATAATTTCGGCTCGAAATTGAGTTTGATGATAGGTTTTGCGCCGTACGCACTGATAGCCATGTAATAGGTAATCAGCGCAAATGCAACGAAGTAATACCAGGCGCGGATATATTCCAGTTCTATAAATAAACCTAAGATATGTTCGCAAATAGATAAAGCGGTCAATGCAGAAAAGGCATACAGGAAATTCCGGAGCCACTTAAAGCTGGCCGCATCTGCAAAGGAGAATTCAAACGAGGAGAATGCCAAATATTGGCGGTAATACCGGATAGATAAGATGAGGTAGATCAAAACACTCAACGACCAGGCCCAACTGTACCATGTATCAAAGTCCGGATCTGTATCGCCATTCATAAGGTAATAATGGCCAACAATTACTTTGTCTGTGATAATAACGATCAGACACCAGATCAAATATAATGCACCTGGCGCAAAATGCCACCAATCATGTTTTTGCCATTTGTAATGGCCGTTGGTCAGGCTTTTTAGGTATAGATAAAGTAACGGACCAAAAAATAAGGCATGGATAAAAGGTGTGTAAAACAGGAACTCACGATAAGGCTGTGTATCGTACCAACCGGCAAATCCCACCATCCACGGAAAGATGAACATAGCGGAAAGAAACAAAAAAGTGCCTAATAACTTATCGGACAGCCGTTCCTGCTGCCAGCCACGCTTCCAGAAAAGGAAAGCATAGACCAACAGGTGCGTAAAAAATATCAACAACACGGAACTGAACAGTCCAAATTCAAAAAGCATAAACAAAAGTAAGCGTTTCAGCATTTTAAAAAGGCGCAAATCATGATTTGAGACTACTGATCTGGGGCGATAAGTCTTGCTGTCTGTAGATTGTGTTTAATGGTTCGTATTATGAAGAAAAATTAATTTCTATTTCATACCGTCTTCAGCCCCTTGATGGAATTTTGAGTCATTGAATGATTTAAAAAGAAAAGTGAGTATGAAAATTGAAATGAAAAAATCAGCAATGACAATAGCGGTTTTATTGTCAGCAGTTAGCTGTTTTGCGCAAGCGCCGACAGCTACCCCACCTCCGCCGCCGGCGGCAATAAATGGCCCAATGCCAGGACCCGGGCGTATGCAGGAAGACCCTAATGAACCAAGCACGCCATTGATACAGTTGTATTCTATAAGTGGTAAAGTAGTTTGCTACCTTGCCAATGAACGACGTGAATATGATGGCTTTACGTTGCAAACATCCAACGGATTAATTACCGTAAAATATCCGGCAGACCTCGGACAACAACTAATGAAGACCTCACCTAAAGGAAGTGTTATTACGGTGAACGGATCGTATGATAATACGCCTGATGGTCAGCTCTTTCGATTTTATAGCGTAAAAGTTGGAGACAATTTTATCACAGATACGCCGCCGCCGGTCGACCAAAACCCTCCGGCTGAGCAGGTAAAAAGTTTTGCAGGCAAAATCTCTGAACTAAACCATGATCAAAGGGGTATGATCAATGGCATCGTCTTAAATGGCAATACCCTGGTAGCTTTGCCGCCACCGGCAGTCGAGCAATTAGCACCTTACCTGAAAACGGGCACTGAGATTGCTGGGACAGGTGTTAAGAGAAACCTTCCCGCGGGCGTCGTTACAGAAGGAAACCTTGACTTTACCGATGCACGAACACTGTCCATCGGCGGCCAAACCTATCTTATCCGTTAATTGTCAGCAACTATCAAAATTATTTATGAGTACATCAGCGGCAAATTCCAAACAATCGGGAAGAATACTGTGGGCGCTCGAATCGCTTAATTTCTTTATGGCCGATATGCAGGCGGGCATCGGGCCGTTTCTGGGGATTTTCCTGCTTGCAAAAGGCTGGGAAAGCGGACCCATCGGCACGGTAATGACGATAGGCGGTGTTGCAGGAATGTTAATGACCGCTCCTGCGGGGGCGATCATTGATTCGACTACCCATAAAAGGCGCTATGTGATCATCCCCGGGGCTTGTACCGTCATCGCTTCAGCGCTCATTCTTATTTCTCAGAGCTTTTGGTTGGTGACCTTATCCCAGGTAGCTACCGCCATCGCCGGCGCGGCTATCGGCCCGGCCGTAGTCGGCATTACTTTAGGAATTGTAAAACAAAAAGGTTTTAACAAACAAAATGGCTACAACCAAGCCTTTAACCACGCAGGTAATGTTGCGGGTGCCGCGTTATCAGGCTATCTCGGGATGAAATGGGGAATGACTGCAATCTTTATCCTTTCAGCATTGTTTGGTATTTTATCCATCATCAGTGTACTGCTAATTCCCGGAAAAAGCATTGACGACAATGCTGCCCGTGGATTGAAATCCGGTAAAGGCAGCGACAATAAAGCCAGTGGATTGAAAGTTTTGCTTAGTTGTAAATCATTGCTGATCCTTGCCGCGGCGCTTGCCTGCTTCCATTTAGGTAATGGCGCCTTATTACCGCTGTATGGAATGGCCGCGGCCACAAAAGGGCAGGGTAATGCCTCCATGTTTGTAGCTATGACAATCGTTATAGCCCAGGTGGTTATGATTTTCGCATCCATCGTTGCGATGAAAATGGCTGATAGCAAAGGATATTGGCTGGTGATGCTATTGTCTTTTATTGCACTGCCTGTGCGTGGTTTAATCGCAGCACACATGATCAATCATATTGGTTTATATCCCGTGCAAATTTTAGACGGTATTGGTGCCGGCCTGCAAAGCGTGGCGGTTCCGGGCTTAGTTGCCCATATCCTTAATGGCACCGGCCGTATCAACGTTGGGCAGGGGGCGGTAATGACGGTTCAGGGTTTAGGAGCTTCGTTAAGCCCTGCAATCGGTGGGTGGATCGCACAGGGAATAGGTTATGGCCCGGCATTCCTCATCCTTGGAAGTTTTGCGACAGTATCCATCGCACTTTGGTTGTTTTACCACAAAACACTTCGGAAAGAATGTGATCATCGAACTACATAAAAACTTAAAACAATGCCTTCAGAAAAACAAAAACCACTAATATTCGCTCATGTAGGTGATTTGCATATTACAAAAGCCAGGGAACAGAATTACAAGGATTTCCTTTCTATCATTTCGCAGATCGCGGTAGAATGCCGCGATAAATTGGACTTTGTGTATCTACCCGGCGACAACGCCGATAATGGGCTTGCTGAGCAATATGCATTAATTGATCCTGTTATCAATATGCTTGAAATTCCTGTATTTATTCTTGCGGGTGACCACGACATGGAACGTGGGTCGTTATCTGATTTTTATCATAAATTGCCTGCCACACAACTGCCCTTCATGAAAACTATAAAAGATATTAAATGTATTTTTCTGGATGTTTGCGGTGTTGGTTCGGGCGGCCCTGATTTTCGCCTTGGCCAAAGGCAAATAGAAACGCTTGAAATGATACTTAACGAGAACAAAGATGACAGTACATGTGCACTCTTTATGCACACTTATCCTGATGACCTGAAAGATAATGAAGAAAAGCAACGATTGACCAACCTGCTGGATGAACACAATATCGCACTGGTTGATACAGGTCATACCCACTACAACGAGATTATCAATAACGGCAAAACTATTTTTGCAGCGACAAGGTCGACAGGACAGATTGAAGAGGGGCCGGTAGGTTATTCTCTTATCAGTGTAGATAATGGTGTAGTATCCTGGCGGTTTAAAACCCTTGAAGACCCATTCCCGTTTGTTATGATCACAGCTCCGGCCGATTATCGATTGTTTAGAACCGGTAACCAATCAGTGTTTAATACAGTAGTTGTAAGGGCTACCGTATTGGGATTGACGCCAATCAGCAACGTGGTTTGTACGTTGAATGATGGTGAAAATTATCCGATGAGCTATGACGGCGCGCGAAACGATTGGCATGCTATGGTGACAGTGGGGGCAAGCATGCCGGTTAAAATTTGTGTGGAGGCGGTAAATATCGATGGGCGGCCCGGCTGCCACATAATCGAATTGCCAGGTGGACAAGAAAGACAATGGCAGCAGCATGCAGATGGTAGTGGCAAGTTCAATATTGGCGCGTGGCCGGAAAACGGGATTATGGGAACACAACTCGGACCTAACAAAAACGCCAAACCTGCAAAAAGAAAGGAGGACAAATAAATGTCGGAACATTTCCTTGTATATGCGATTGCCATAATGGCAACTGCCGGCGTGATCATCAGGCCGTTCAAATTGCCGGAATTCATCTGGGCTATAAGCGGCGCCTTATTATTAGTCGTGTTGGGTTTGATCACATTAGCTACAGCCTGGGCAGGCATCGCAAAGGGCGCTGATGTCTACTTATTTTTGACCGGCATGATGTTGCTTGCAGAAACAGCAAGAGAGGAGGGCTTGTTTGATTGGCTTGCCCGTCATGCCACCCGTATTTCAGGAGGATCAGGTGTAAAACTGTTCGTCCTGGTCTATGTAGTAGGATTGGTGGTGACAGCATGCATGTCGAATGATGCTACTGCGGTGGTGCTTACGCCTGCAGTAGCGGCCGCTATGCAAAGTGCAAAAGTTAAAGAACCGTTGCCTTACTTGTTTATCTGTGCTTTCATTGCAAATGCTGCTTCTTTTGTGTTGCCGATATCCAATCCGGCAAACCTGGTGATTTATGGCAGCCATATTCCGCCTTTAACAGAATGGCTAAGACTTTATTTGCTTCCCTCGCTTTTTTCAATAACGCTAACCTTTGTCGTGCTGTACTTCACACAAAGGAAATTGATCAGGCAACGAGTAGAGACTAACATCAAAACTTCGCCCTTATCAAAAGGCGGCAAAATTGCCCTTGCCGGGGTCATTGGAACAATAGGCGTGTTGATCACAGCTTCGATGAAAGACTGGCAATTGGGTTTGCCAACGGCAGTTGCAGGGTTAATAACGGCTTCTGTTGTCACGCTTACCATCAAACGAAATCCACTCAAACTCATAAGCAATATTTCCTGGGCGGTATTGCCACTGGTTGCGGGTTTGTTTGTAATTGTAGAAGCACTCAGTAAAGCAGGTTTTGTTGATACTATCAGCCAGTTATTACAATTGCACGCGCAACGGTCTCCCGACGCCACCGGTTGGCTAAGCGGAGCAACAATTGCTATTGGGAGTAACCTGGTTAATAATCTTCCCGCCGGGTTGGTTGCAGGCAGCGCGATTGGAGCAGACCATTTGCCGGCCATCGTAAAAAGTTGCGTTTTGGTAGGTGTCGACCTCGGGCCGAATCTTTCGGTGACAGGTTCGCTTGCGACCATCCTCTGGCTAACCGAACTCCGTCGCTGCGGACAAAGCGTTAGCGCATGGAAGTTTTTAAAATTAGGCATTTTAGTGATGTTGCCGGCATTATGCGCTGCCATTGCTGCATTATGGCTTTAATAAAAGGATAATGTAATTTTATCAATTAATAGGTAATCAATTATGCCGAAAAATGCAGATAAGAACTTTTCGATGTTAACGATTATTTTAATTAGCGTAGTCGTTGTTTTATTGGTAGTGATCGGATTCCTAATCGGCCGGACAGTTCCCCCGATACCTGTTCCGCCTGGCCCCCCCATGGTCGGCCCTCCTCCTCCGCCTTCCGCTGGTTTGAAATTCGTAGACGGCGCGGTAACGGGTTTCCAATACAATGCTCACCTTGACGTTAATAGCGTACAGCTAAAAAAAGAAGGAGCCGGCATTTTGAACTTTGAATTTAAGCCCCATACGGCAGGCGCTGTACTATCCGTGACAAAAAAAGGCAACCTTGTAAAAATTGGTTACAGCACGCAGCCCAATGATGAGGCTATTGTTTATCACCTTCACACCATAAAAGATATTTCATCAGGAAACGAAATTGATGTTGACAGGCTACCGCCTCCGCCCAGAATCCCGCCGGGAAAGCCGGCTCAAACATTTAACATAATAAATCCAAGGGTAATTACCGATAGTTACGGCGGCGTAGATGCGTTACAAGCCCCAGGCAAACTGTTTCATTTCCGGCCCGAACAGGTAGAGGACATCCAAAGCTTAATCAAAAACGGGCATAATTTTACGTTACTGGCGGTCGCCCGGGGAGAGCAGGGGTTTATCAATATAAACCATGATGAAGTGTTTCTGGTTATCAGTATAACTATAGACAATAAAACATTTACGATACGATGAAAATACTGGTAGTTGAAGATGAGCCCAAATTAGGTAGTTTCGTATGTGTCGGTCTCACTCAGGTCGGCCACGTATGCGATCTTGTGGCCGATGGAGCAAAAGGCTTAGAAGCGGCATTGGTCAATGATTATGATCTGATCCTGCTCGACCTGATGCTGCCTGCAATGAACGGTTTTGATGTGCTAAAAAACTTGCACAATTTCGGGAAGTCGGTTCCTGTAATCATATTCAGCGCGCTTTCGGACACAGAAAATGTAATAAAGGGTTTGGATTATGGCGCCATTGACTATTTACGTAAGCCTGTTGAACTGGACGAATTATTCGCCCGTGTGCGCGCCTTGCAAAGAAGAAATATGGCGCAGTCTTCTTCCAAAATAAAATTCGAAGATCTGGAAATCAATTTACTAAGCCGTGAAGTCAACCGTGCCGGTAAGCAGATATCGTTAAGTAACAGGGAGTTTACCCTATTGGAATACCTGGTCAATAATGCGAACCGGGTAGTAACCAAAGCACAGATACTGGAAAAAGTATGGGATATGAACTTTGACCCGGGCAGCAACGTAATTGAAGTGCATTTATACCAGCTTCGCAAAAAAATGGATAAGGATTTTAGTGTTCAACTGATCCATACGATTGTTGGACGCGGCTATACCATCAAGGGAAAGCTTTTAGAAAAATGAAATTCAAAAAATATCCAAATATCCGTTTAAAAATCACACTGGCTTTCGGGCTGGTATTTACCTTGCTAAGCCTGATCCTCAACCTCTATGGCTACCAGCGTATCCGTGCACTAATTATCAACGATGATAGCCGCTATCTTTTATCCCGGGCAAAATCCTTGCTGGACAAAACAGAAGTAAGTCCGGTTATCATTCCTTTGCCGGAAAAGAATACTGAAATAAAAATTTATGCCAGGCAATACGATGGCAAAAGAGTTATGCTTTTTCATTCGCCCGGCGTTATTGAAAAAATTGCAATTCCTCACAGGCAGGGAGTTACAGATACGCTCAACTTACGTATTGCATACGTTGTTAACTCGAGCGATGATAATCCGGCGGAATTGATGTTGGCCGCAAATGGCGCTCAACTGCAAACTACGTTGAGATATTTGCTTTCGTTGCTGCTTCTATCCACATTTGCCAGCGTGTTAATATCTGGATTGGTATCTTATTGGCTGGCCCGCTTTTTTCTACTTCCAATACAGAAGATCATTAACACCGCCAAAACCATTAATGCAGGCCAGTTAAGGGACCGGGTTCCCGTGAAAGATACCAATGATGAGTTACAGGAACTGGCAAAAACGATCAATGAGATGCTGCAAAGGATTGACCTGTCCTTGCAGCAACAGCGCAATTTTTTTGCAGCTGCCTCGCACGAGCTAAAGACACCGTTGGCTATCTTGCGGGCTGAAGTTGAAGTTAATTTAAGGAAACCTGGCCTCGCGGATGACTTTAAAAAACTATTGGATAGTCAGTTGGAGGAGATTAACCGGCTTCAAAATGTTGTGCAGGAATTTTTGGTCATCAGCCAGATCAAGGAAGATAAGCTGGTACTGCAAAAAGAACCAGTTGATTTATCGGAACTGGTGTTAAAAGCAGTAAAGCAAATAAAGCCGCTTGCAATTAAAATAAACGTGACCATTGAAGTTGCTTTTGATAAAGAATCGGGGGATTTTTACGTATCCGGTGATAAAGAGAAACTTCGGATACTTTTGATTAATCTTTTGGAAAATGCAATTAAATATTGCGTTACAGATGACAAAGTTCTTTGTTTCATGAGCCGTTCGCGGGAATCAGATGAAATCGCCGTAAACATTGAAAACCCAATTCGTCAGCAAAAAGTTGGTGTTGGCTCTTTAACGGATGCATTTTACCGGGGCGACATTCTGCAGCCAGGTTTTGGGATTGGTTTGTGGCTATGTCATGAAATAACGGTTGCTCATAACGGGCGCCTTATACTCGAAAGTGAAAACTACCGATTTAAATGTCACGTTTCGTTACCAGTTTAGTTTGCCTGTAAGGCAATATTTTTCGATGTGCAATGAGGTTGAGCCTAATTCGCTCAGGTGTTTGTGTTTTTATGATAATTGTTTGATAATGAGTATTTTGTAATAATTTTGATATGAAATACAATGTTAACCCATTTTTTTTTATAAAATTATGTATATCAGTGTTTTAATATTTTTTTTTCTTAAAACAGGTTAAGTTATGTTAACCCTGCGGATCAGATTAAATTTGAACTTCAACGTGAATAATTTACTTTAGGGAGCATTGCTGCTTCTCCGTTGCTATCAACTTAAACGAACTTAAATGATTAATGAATTTTTCGAATGTGAAATTTTAAGATCCAGCAGGACCAGGTTACTGCGTTTAATAGAAACAAGTAGTCACGAAATATTATTTAAAATCCCGGCGGGTTTTAACAATAATATAATTTGGCAAATTGGCCATTGTATTACTTCTCAACAGCGACATATGTATATGCGCAGCGGGCTGCCAATGTATATATCTAATGAATTCATGGAGTTGTTCAAAATTGGATCGTCCCCAAGTTCCTGGAAAACTACTCCGGATGTTAACGAGGTGAAACACTTATTGATAGATACCGTAGATCATCTCGAATCAGATCTGAAATCCGGATTATTTGTCAATTACAATCCTTTTGAGTTACCCATTGGATTTAAAGTGAAAGATCACCTGCAAGCACTACAGGCCGCTAATTATCATGAAGCGGAGCATAGCGGGATAATCTTTACGTATTTGAAGCTGCTATCTAATATTGAAGGGCACCAATGATGGTGTGCATCTAAGAATTAGGTAAGCTGCTGATTTCAGAAAGCCTTTTTAATGATGTTCAAGATGCGCTGGATGGAAGAAAAAGTGTACAGGGTGTAAAGAATTATTCTATGGATGAATTTCCTTTAAGGGGATTTTTATTGTGTTCTAATTGTTCCAGGGTATTGACTGGCAGTGCTTCAGAAGGCAGAAAAGAATACTACCACTATTACCACTGTTCAAGCACTTGTGGGTGTAGATATAAAGCAGATATAGTAAATGATGCATTTTTAAAAGAGCTTAAAAAGTATACCCTTTCGGTTGAGCTTCGTGATTTGTGTTCTGACGTTTTACTTGATGTGGTCAACCAAGAAACAAGCGGTTCAAAAGACATCCGTAAGGATATTTTGAACCAGATTGACCTGCAAAATGAAAGGCTTAAAAAGGGTCGGGAATTAATGCTTTCGTCTAAAATTGACCCTGAAGATTATAGTTTAATAAAGAAAGAAACCGAGGTGGATCTTTCAAAATTAGAAGCAAAAATGTCAGAATTTATTGATAACCCTTTTAGGATTGAAGAGTTTATTCCAAAAGCGGTCAATGTTATTTCAAATATCGCTGATTGGTATCAACGTGCTGATAGTGAAGGCAAAAGTGCTATTATTGGTTCGATGTACCCCGAAAAACTGCATTTTGACAGGCAACAACATCGAAACACTCGGATCAATGAGATGTCCGAAGTTACATACTTAATTTCCAGCGCTTTATAAGGTAAAAAAAGAGGGGCAAGAACTGAAAAATCAGTCTTGCCCACTTGGGTGCGCCCAAGTGGGTGCTTCTCGAACCATTTTATCCAAGATTTAAAAAGTTTGGCTTCCATAATCACCTAGTCCGTTATTGGTTCGAGCCCATTCTCTAGATCTTAAAAATCAATGATTTATAGCTCTAACTATCATGTGCTTATGGTGTTTGCACCTTTTGTCCTGTATTTAGAATACCTGGAGCAAGGAGGTTCTGAACAAGCCCTTGTCGGTGCGCCTGCTTAAGCTATTCGCAATTCGTTTAAAATCTTCAATGAGGCTGTATCATAAATCAATGATCAGCCTCTTTTTTTATTTAGAGAAATTGTTTTAAGAGGGGGAGGTAAATTTGTTTTAATCATCTGATTTACATATATTTATGGTATAAACAGATTATAAATGACAGCAAAAAGGCCTGTTTTTAAGCCCTACGATCAACAGCAGATTCTTGCTATACCGCCCACGCTGGAAGAATTGGTCCCGGCAGTGCATCCCGTGCGGGTTGTAAATGAGGTGATTAACAAGCTCAATATCGAGCCATTATTAAAAGCTTACCATATTCGCGGCAGTTCGGGCTATCATCCGCAGATGCTGCTGAAAGTGCTGGTGTACGGCTATGTTACCAACACGTACTCCAGCCGCAAACTGGCTGCGGCCTGTAAAGAAAGTGTTTATCTGATGTGGTTAAGTTCGATGAGCTATCCTGACCATAACACGATCAACCGTTTCCGGGGTGTCCGGTTGAAAAGTGCGCTCCGCAGCGTGTTTGAAGATGTGGTTAAGCTGTTGGCAGAGGAAGGCTTGCTGAGTATCGAAGAGGTCAATACGGACGGTACGAAGATCGGGGCCAACGCGAGCAAGTATACTTTTGTCTGGAAAAAGTCTATCGGCACCAATAAAGAAAAGATGAAAAAGCAGCTGACGGAGATCTGGGCTTATGCGCAGCAGGTCGCAGCCGATGAGGACAAGATGCCTGATCCGCCAGATTTTACCACCATAGACAGTGAAAAGGTAAAGGCTACCGTAGATCAGCTCAATGAAAAGCTGGCAACAAAAGAGGGCATAGACAAAAAAATAAAGGCGAAGCTGAAGTATATCACCAAAGCCTATCCTGAAAACATCGCTAAATACGAACAGCAGGAAGCTGTCCTGGGAGACAGGAACAGTTACAGCAAAACAGGCCCCGATGCCACCTTTATGCGTATGAAGGAGGACCACATGCTGAACGGGCAGTTAAAGCCAGGTTATAATGTCCAGATATCTACCTCCAATCAGTTCATCGTTAACTATACCATTCACCCCAATCCTACAGACACCAATACCTTAAGCGCACATATCGCACAACACGAGGCCAGCTTCGGCAAAGCACCCGCTGTACTTGTTGCCGATGCAGGGTATGGCTCCGAAGAAAACTACCTGCTGCTCGAACAAAAGCAAACGATTGCCTTTGTAAAGTATGGCATGTTCGATAAGGAACAAAACGAAAACTACAATAGTAAACATCCCTTTGCAGCCAATAAGCT
>Ga0116227_10011656_pt1 | contig 14676 bp, 16 predicted proteins | sample S1TSphgellanicum_FD_89693 | JGI IMG/M metagenome (GOLD analysis project Ga0116227, IMG submission 89693) | Host-associated microbial communities from peat moss isolated from Minnesota, USA - S1T2_Fb - Sphagnum magellanicum MG | ecosystem: Host-associated > Plants > Peat moss > Unclassified... | reverse complement strand
TGCCGAGGGTACGCGGCCCTTATGTTGCGGCCGCACGTTTCTTTCCGTCGGCAATGTGGACGCGGCGCGTGTCGAGATGACGCGCACGCTTCAAGCGCTGCGGCCTTTTCTCGAACGCGGGGTGCCTATCGTTGGGCTTGAGCCCAGCTGCCTCTTGACATTCCGTGACGAGATTACATCTGTTCTTCCCGGTGCGGATGCACAACGCGCGGCGGCGCACGCTCTGCTTTTCGAAGAATTCGTGCTGCGTGAAGCAAAGGCCGGTCGCTTTCAATTGGCATTCGCGCCGATCGCGCAAAAAGTTCTGCTGCATGGCCATTGCCATCAAAAGGCTTTTGGTGCGATGGGCGCCGTCGAAGGCGTTTTGCGGCTCATTCCAGATCTCGATCTCAGCGTCATCGAATCGAGCTGTTGCGGGATGGCGGGGGCTTTTGGATATCAGGCCGAGACGATCGACGTTTCCAAAGCGATGGCCGAACTCTCGCTGTTGCCGGCGATCCGGAGTGAGAAAGACGCAATCGTCATTGCCGACGGAACATCTTGCAGGCATCAGATCAAAGATGGGACCGGGCGCGATGCGATCCATGTCGCACGTTTGCTCGCATCGAGCATGTTGAAGGAATGACAATGACAAGCCCAAACGCAGCGCTGATCGGCCAATCCGATAGCCGGCAAAACCTGGCGACGCCTTGCCTGGTTTTGGAACGCTCAGCGCTTCGCCGCAATATCGAGAAGGCCGCGAACTTTTGTACCACGCATCACATAGAGTTGCGCCCGCATGCGAAATCGCATAAATGCGCATCCATCGGCGCATTGCAGGTTGAAGGCGGCGCGAACGGTCTTTGCGTTGCGACCGTCGGTGAAGCGGAAGCGATGGCAGCGCGGGGCTTACGCGATCTTCTCATCACGTCGTCTTTCGCGCAGGACAATAAATTCGAGCGTGCTGCGCGGCTTGTTTCGGAAGGCTGCAGGCTGTCGCTCGTGGCTGACGATCCGGTCACGGCCGATCGGATCGAGGGCGCCGCGAAACATGCAGGAGTTGTGATCGACGTTCTCGTCGATGTCGATCTCGGGCGGCACCGCAACGGTGTGGTGACGTCCGCTCAGGCGGTCGCCGTTGCCGATAGAATTGCGCAAAGTCCGCACCTGACATTTGGCGGGATGCAGGCCTATGCCTCGCATATTTCGCATGTGGAGGCCTATGCCGACCGGCTGCGAGTCTCACAAGAGTGCGCGGCTGTCATCAAAGACATGAGTTCCGCGCTCGCTGCGGCGGGCCATCAGGTAAAACGTGTGACAGGCGGCAGCACCGGAACCTTATTCATGGATCCGGGCCTGCATTGCTACACCGAACTTCAATGCGGCAGCTACGTCTTCAACGATGTCGAATATGCAGGGATCGAATTGGATGGCGGTCCAGTCACGCCATTTGAGCCTTGCCTTTTCGTCAAAGTCTCGGTTATCGGCCGTAACAATGCGGGACGCGTGACATGCGATGGCGGCAACAAGCATTTTTCAGCCAAAGGCACTTTGCCAGCGTTCCAGCATGCACCAACAATAGGCGCGGTCTACCGCCCCGATAGCGACGAACACGGCATCATCGAACTGCCGGATGGAGCGCCACAACCGCCGCTCGGCACATCATTCGAATTGATCGTGCCGCACTGCGATCCAACCGTGAATCTCTACAACCATTTCCATGTGGTGGAGGGAGACAAGCTCGTCGATATATGGCCCATCGAAGCGCGGGGTGCTTTTTAAGCGCGAACCTGCAACGACGTGTGAGTTTTAAAGTTTTGATCATTCTTAAAATTAGAACAGTTCGTACAAATTAATGAATTGGATCGATTGATTATTGCGTGTCAGATTTGGCTCATCATAAGGAGCGAATCTTGACCGCCACGATCACGAACCCAACACATTCCAGCGTCTTGCCGCTTCTTAAAGCGCGAAGCTTCGATATTTTGCCCGGTGTCGCGCTTACAGCGCTCATCGCAGGCGCTTCCTTCGCGTTGCATCATGTGCCGGGTGTCTCGGCTTTTAGTCCCATGATCCTCGCCATCGTCATGGGCATCGCTTTTCAAAATCTCATCGGGACGCCCGCCAAGGCAAAACCGGGCGTGGTGTTTTCCCTGCGCAAAATTCTGCGCTTTGCCATCATCCTGCTCGGGCTGCAATTGACGGCCTGGCAGGTGCTCGAGGTTGGCGTGAAGGGAATCGCCATTATCGTGCTTACGCTGAGTGGCACATTTATATTCACGACATGGCTAGGCCGCAGGCTCGGCATCGATCGCAAGCTTACGGAGCTGATTGCCGCTGGCACCTCGATCTGCGGTGCGTCGGCGGTCATAGCAACCAATGCGGTAACCGGTGGGCGTGATGAAGATGTCGCTTATGCGGTGGCATGCGTCACCGTTTTTGGCTCCATCGCAATGTTCGTCTATCCGCTTCTACCCGGTTTGCTGCATCTTTCGCCTCACGCCTACGGGCTGTGGGCCGGTGACTCGATCCATGAAATCGCGCAGGTCGTGGCAGCCGCCTATCAAGATGGACAGCAGGCGGGAGATTTTGGGACGATCGCCAAGCTTTCTCGTGTCATGATGCTGGCGCCAGTCGTGATCGTACTCGGTCTCATGGCCAGCCGAAAGATGACTCAAGGAGCGGCGGCTGCGAAGGCGCCTATGCCTTGGTTCGTGCTGGGGTTTATTGCTCTCGTCGGAGTAAACAGCGTGATTTCGATTGCATCGACGCCTAGGGCAATCATCGTTATGGTGACGGCATTCATGCTATCCATGGCACTGGCTGCGATGGGATTGGAGACCGACATCCGTAAATTGCGGGCGAAAGGTTGGCGGCCTTTGCTCCTGGGATGCGCCGCGTTTCTTTTCATCGCGAGTTTCAGCCTCAGCTTGGTCGAGATGACGCAATGATGTTTCGTTCATGACGCTTGAACAGCTTCGGATTTTCGCAGCTGTCGCCAAACGCGAGCACGTCACACAAGCCGCGCGCGATCTTAACCTCACCCAATCGGCGGTGAGCGCGGCTGTTTCAGCTCTGGAAGCACGTTATGCCACAAAGCTTTTCGATAGAGTTGGCCGCCGGATCGAATTGACGGAAGCCGGGCGTGTTTTTCTCGTCGAGGCGCAAGCTGTGCTCAACAGGGCGGCGGCGGCCGAAACCGTGCTTGCCGATCTAGCCGGCCTCAAACGCGGATCGCTGACATTTGCCGCGAGCCAGACGGTTGCGAATTACTGGCTGCCCGCGCTGATGCATCGCTATCGCACAAGCTATCCTGGCATCGCCTTATGCCTGACGATCGGGAACACAGAAAAAGTTGCGGCCATGGTCGAGGCGGGCTTGGCGGATCTTGGCTTTGTCGAAGGCACCATCGATAATCCCGCTCTGTCGGTCGCGCCCTTCGCCGAAGATGAAATCGTTCTCATCGCTGGCGCCAATTATCCGCGCAAGAAAAAAGCCGCGATCACAGCTGCGGATCTCAAGGCGATGCGATGGGTTGTGCGTGAGAGCGGTTCGGGGACGCGGGCGATTTTTGAGGCTGCGATGTCGCGCTTCGGCCTGGCCTTGGCAGACCTCGATATTGTTTTGGAAATGCCGTCGAACGAAGCGGTCGCCGTTGCTGTCGAAGATGGTGCAGGCGCGGCAATCTTATCGAAATTGGTCGTCGGCGCGTCGCTTAAATCCGGCGCATTGATTGCGCTCAAACTCGATTTGCCAAAGCGCCAATTTTCGATCCTGCGTCACAAAGAGCGCTATATGACGCAGGCCGAACGTGAACTCTATCGGATCCTCGAAGCTTTGTCGGGCAGAGCGTTATTGAGCAAGCAGGCGCGATTGGATGATGTTTAAACAGGTTGAGTCTTAGCCCCTCATAGGGCGGACTTTACTCTCAAGATCGTGACTCACGGACCGCTGCACGAATGATCGAGCACATATTCAGCGTGGGCGTAATAGCGATTAAAGTCCGCAAGGACATAAAAGCCATGATGGCCGTCCGCTCGCGTTGCTCCTATAACCGCCACGCTGAGTTGTGACTGCTCCTCCGGCTTTATCTTCAAACCGGATGTTGCAAGCCGAAACACGTTGATGCCGCTAAGATCGTCGGTGTTCAGTAACAATGCCCAGTAGTGCGTATCTTCTATTGGCCGTTTGAGCCGCATCCACTTGCCGGGACTCATGAGAGCTTCGCTATCACGCAGGAGCTCGCGCGCGGCGTATTGCACGCAATCGACATGGATGTGCAACTGATCCTGGCTGCGTCCACGCAATGCATTGATTGCAAGCCCCATCTCGTCCCAAGCCAAGGCGTGGCCAGCACGCTCCTCGACATAGTGTCGCGCGTTCCAGGCATCCCTCATGTAATTGGGCGCATTCGGTGCGATCAGCATCGGGCTTTCGATCCCGCTGATCTGTATGGTCGGAGTCACAACGATATGAGTGGTTTCGAGCGGCGCGGCGAACACGGCATAGCCTGCCTGATCATGATCGTCGGCGGTCATATTGACTTCAAGACAGGGAAACGCTTTTCCGAATACGCGATGATCGGCAACGCATGTCTGCACGAATTTCCAGAGAAGCATTCTCTCACTTGCAAAGCTCGCGGTCGCAAGACCGATAAACCCCGCAGCGAGAATCCATCGTTTCATCGACAAACGTCCCAATCCTGTCCGCTAATAAGAGTTCGGCATGTCCGTGCGGCGAGCCTTATCAGGATGTCTTATTTTCTTGCTTTTGTGCCCAAGAATACTAATTCTAGTCATTATGACTAGAATTAAAGAAACCTCTGTTTTGCCCCCGCGCGGCAAGAGCCGGGTCTCCCGCAGAGCACATGAGCTGCTGCCCGGCCATTGGCTGCTGCAAGATGCGAAGTCTCGTTTTAGCGAACTGGTTCGGCGCGTGCGCAGCGAGGGACCGCAGCATGTAACGGTTCATGGTCGCGACGCGGTTGTGATCCTGTCGGCAGAAGAATTCCGCCGTCTCAAAGGAGAACAGAGCGGTGAGACACTTATCGCCGCGATGCAGGCGTCGCCCTATCGTGACATGGATATCGAACCGAGGCGCAGCCGAATGCCGGTGCGCGGCGTCGAGCTGTGACGGGTTGGCTGCTCGATACAAATATTTTCTCCGAGCTGCGGCGGCCGAGGCCTGAACCGAAAGTTGTTACGTTCATCGCCGAGCACCCGCTCGAACGGTTTTACATCAGCGCCGTGACTTTCGCGGAAATCCGCTTCGGCATCGAACTTATCGCCGATGCCAGCCGCCGCGCGGAACTCAATGATTGGCTCGCACACAAGGTACGGCCTATGTTCGAAGAGCGCGTTCTTTCCGTCACCGAAGACGTGATGTTCAAGGGGCGCCTGCTGGTCGAAGAAGGCCGCAAGGCAGGTTATACGTTCTCGCAGCCTGATCTGATCATCGCAGCAACGGCATTGTGCCACGGGCTAACAATCTTATCCCGCGACACAAGAGATTACGAGCGTGCCCGCGTGCCTGTCGTTAATCCGTGGCCGTAGCGCTATTGGATTGTTGAAGCTTCGTCTGACCGAAGGCCGCAGTAGATCTGTCCCGCGCTTTTGCGCGCATTTCGGAAACCGAAGTTGTGGTGGCGGTCGGCACCACACTTATAAGATAAGTACATGATAATAAATATATATTTTCGTGCGGTTTTTCAGAATTACCACCACAAGTACCACCAGCTTTGGGTGCTGAAATGCGGTTCCAGCGTAGGGTGCCTCTCGCGTCTTCTATCATAATGACGAGAGCTCGATCAGGCCAACCACGCAGCCGCAGATAAAACATAGGGCCGACACTACAGCCGCTTTCGTTCTTGTGCATATGCCGGGCGAACGGCAGCGAGCCGATGTTTAACAATTCTGGTGACTGCATCTAACTCACGCTCGGCACGATCGTCTTCTTCGTCAGACATGGTTTTGGGTCTTTTCAAATTAGACAACTCAATCACTGTCGTAGCCTATTGAATGCTGCTGATAGCGCTTGACATGGTACCAGCTTTGGGGCTAAAACGCTTAGATTGCAGAAACTGCGCCGCAGGGCGCTTTTGCTGTTTCTTGATCGCTATTGACCTGTATTCCGCGCCGAGCTTCAGGCCGCGCGAGGTTTAACCTTCGAACTTCTTTCAGCCGCCCGGCTCCCCCGAGGCGGCTTTTTTGCGTCCGCATTCCCGTAACCCCGAGAGGAAAAACAATGAAACCTGAAGTTATCTCTCTTCCGCCGCCGACCTCAACGAGCCCCGCAAGCTTCTCCCGCCGGCACGACATAAGTCTCGCGACGACGTTGCGCCTCATCGCGTCAGGCAAATTGAAAAGCGTCAAAATTGGCCGCCTACGCCGGATAACCGCGGACGATGAACGCGCGTACTTAGAATCGAATCGCGACGTTGCGACCTCCAAGGCATGAAAGACAAACGATGAGCAACACATGGGAAACGGCCGCCATTATCCGGCTGGTCGATCACCTCAGCGGCCCTCTTAAAAACTTGGCTGGATCTGTCGACAAGCACGCGACTGGTATGGCCGCGAGCTTGCAGCGTACCGGCACGCGGATGGCCGACGTCGGCAGGTCCATGACCTTTGGACTGACGTTGCCCCTTGTCGAAATCGGCAAGAAAATGACCGAGCAGGCGGTCGAGTTTTCGAAAGTTGAGAACACGCTCCAAGGTATTCTTCTGAATCGCGCGCGCACGCTGAAGGGCTTGAAGACCTCCTATGAGGACTATGCCGCGTCGCAGATGAAAATCATGAAGGACGATGCGTCGACCGCTTACGAGCGGACGGGTGGCCTCGCGAACGTCCTCGAGTATAAAAAAGCGCAGATGGATGCGATCAAAGCGGGCCACGATGCGGAAGCATCTTCGGCTGTCGCGATGCAGAGCGTTTATCTTGCACTGGCTGGCCGCACGCAACAGAGCGAGGCCGCTGCCGACATCCTGAAATTAGGTATGGCCTTCGGAGTTGTCACGCGAAACGCGGACGGCTCTTCGCGGTCCATTGCGGAGTTAAACAAAGAGTTCGGCAAGGTCAGCGATCTCGTCGCGACTATGACGACGAACTCGACGCTCGACTATCATGGCGCCGTTGATTCTTTGCGGCTTGCTGCGCCCTACGCGCATTTGTTGGGCTTCGACCCCGGCGTTCTCGGCGCGATGGCTACCGCGATGTCGGAGCAAAACATCCCCGGCTCGCAAGCCTCTGTCGCCATGCGGTCGTTCTTTCAATCCTTGCTAGGCCCGAAAAGCACCGCGGTTTCGACCTTGGAAGCTGCCGGCGTCAAGTATTACGACTACGTGAAGTTTGCTCCTGACTTCCAACTGACACCGGAAGCTTTTGCCAATGCCGCCCATCGGAACGGGTACGATATAACCCTAGGACAGGCCAAAAGAGCTTTTGCGAAGGCGCGTGCAAAGGGGGTCTCGTCCGGCGGCGAAAACGATTTCTTGAACGACCTCGGCGAAGAGCTTACGGGTTCGCTTCTCCATCACGGCGGGAAGCACACCGCGCTGACCCCGGAACAGACTTCCAAGTTCACGACGGGCTGGATGTCGCGTGGTGTGCAGAGATTCGATGCCCCCGGTCTCGTTGACGCCATCCGCGGGATGCACGGCGGCGAAGGCCCCACAAGCGGCGAGTACAGGGCGATCGGCGAAGGCCGTCAATACTCTAGGTCATAGACTCATTAAATCGGATCCAAATTCTTGCTGAAGCAAGTTTGACAGCGGCGAGATAGTTTTCCGGATGTTTATCGTAGCGCGTGGCGACGGCTCGGAAGTGCTTGAGCTTGTTGAAGAAGCGCTCCACTAGGTTTCGGTAGCGGTAAAGGAATGAGCTGAAGGCAGGGATGTTCTTGCGGCCTGGCATGGGTTTGACATTGGCCCAGGCACCTTTCTGATCGAGCTTGAGACGCAGGGCATCTGAATCATAAGCTCGATCTGCCAAGAGGATTTGACCTTCAGAGAGAGTGCCAAGCATGTCCTCGGCGCTCTTGCCATCATGGGCTTGGCCCTCCGTTAGCTTCAGCCCGATCGGCAGGCCGTTAGCATCGACAAGAGCGTGGATTTTGGTTGTCAGACCGCCCCGCGAGCGACCCATGCAACGGGATCTATCGTCTTTTTTTTAGGATTCGAAGCGTGCTGGTGAACGCGGATGCTCGATGAATCGATCATTTGGATATCGCCATCGTAAGCCTTTGAGACAGAATCCAAAATACGATCCCAAACCCCCGCCTTACGCCAGCGGCGGAAGCGATTGCTACAGGTCGTATGCGGGCCATAGCGCTCTGGAATATCGGCCCAGGGAGCACCCGTCCGCAACCGCCAAAAGATGCCGCTCAAAACCCGCCGGTCATCCACACGATCTTTGCCGCGGGTATCAGTCGGCAGCAAAGGCTCAATCACCAACCATTCAAAATCCGTCAGATCAAAGCGTGCCATCGACTCATCCTCTCCGACAAGAATGAATCAGACCTGGATCGCTCTGGGAATCCCCTTTATGAGTTCATCACCTAATGCGGCGCATCGACGCGTTATTCACAGCATGGCCCTTTCTCGGTTCGCGCCGCATGACGGCGATGCTGCGGGCGGAAGGCGAGAAGATCAACCGCAAGCGGGTGCAGCGCTTGATGCGCCAGATGGGAATCGCCGCTCTCAGGCCAAAGCCGAATACGACGAAGCCGGCACCTGGCCACAAGATTTATCCTATCTGCTGCGGAACTTGAAGATCGCGCGGCCGAACCACGTCTGGGCGGCTGACATAACTTACATTCCCATAGGGCGCGGCTTTCTCTATCTCGTCGCCATCATCGATTGGGCCAGCCGCGCGGTGCTGGCCTGGCGCATCTCGAATACAATGGATACGTCCTTCTGCCTCGCCGCGCTCGATGACGCCCTGGCTCGTTTTGGCAGGCCCGAGATTTTCAACACGGATCAGGGTTCACAGTTTACCTCGGCTGCCTTCACCGGCGCGCTGACCGCGGCGGGGATACAGATCTCGATGGATGGCCGGGGCCGCTGGATGGACAATGTCTTCATCGAGCGGCTGTGGCGCTCTTTGAAGCACGAAGATATCTATCTCAAGGGTTACGCCGATGGCCTTGAAGCAAAAGACGCCATCGCGGCTTGGATGAAGTTTTATAATAACCAGCGCCTTCACCAGGCTTTGGGCTACCAGACGCCCATGGCCGTTTGGCGTGAAGGTATGAAGGCTGTGGACATGATGGACAACGCTGCCGCGTTGACCACATCTCCACAGCAAAAGCAGAAGACAACGCCCTTGGCGGCTTGATAGGAAGATCTCAGAAGCGATCGCGTTCCAACTAAGAAACCGGTTCCAGCGGTCCCGCTGCGCGGGTCCATTTCAATATGGCACCTGTTGCCTATCCCTCGCCGACTAAAAGGCGTGGGACTTACAGATCCCCTATTGGAGACTTTAAAATGGAAGTCTCAAAATCCGGAAGCTTTCTCAATAAAAAAAATTTGCATTAAAGTTCTTCTGGTCACAAACAATATAAAGTGGAGATCGCAAGCATGTTGTACACCCTGCGCTCTGCGCCGATAATGAAAACAGATTAGACTTTTTGACTCTAAAGATTTTAAAAGAATTGATCGTGGTGGTTAGCACAATCATTCCATGGAGCATGAGGATATGAATGAACGTGGCAAGACGGCTCTCGTCACCGGTGTGACGGGTCAAGACGGCGCGTATCTTTCGGAGCTTCTACTCGCCAAGGGTTATACGGTGCATGGCTTGAAACGGCGGTCGTCCTCTTTCAACACCGGCCGAATTGAACATCTCTATGAAGATCCGCATATCCCGGATCCGCGCTTCATTTTGCATTTTGGTGATATGACCGATTCGACCAATTTGATTCGGATCATCCAAGAGTCACAGCCGGATGAGATTTATAATCTTGCGGCGCAATCACACGTTCAAGTCAGTTTTGAAACGCCTGAATACACCGCGAATGCTGACGGAATCGGTGCATTGCGTCTCCTCGAAGCTATCCGTATTCTCGGTCTCACTGACAAGACCCGCTTTTATCAAGCTTCGACGTCCGAACTTTATGGTAAAGTTCAAGCGGTCCCGCAAAATGAGACGACACCGTTTTATCCGCGCTCGCCCTATGCCGCCGCAAAGATTTACGCGTATTGGATTGTCGTCAATTATCGCGAAGCTTATGGCTTACATGCCTCGAATGGCATCTTGTTTAACCACGAAAGTCCGTTGCGCGGCGAGACGTTTGTAACCCGCAAGATCACGCGCGCGGCCGCTGCCATTCATCTCGGACTGCAAGAAAAACTATATCTCGGCAATCTTGATGCCCAGCGTGATTGGGGCCACGCGCGGGATTTCGTCAAAGGCATGTGGATGATGCTACAGCAAGACACGCCAGACGATTATGTGCTTTCCACCGGAAAGACGACCGCGGTTCGTACCTTTGTGGAAAAAGCCTTCACGCGAGTTGGTATTCAAATCGAGTGGCGAGGCAAAGGTGTAGAAGAAGTCGGATATGAAGTCAGCAGCGGCAGACCGATCATTGAGGTCGATCCCCGTTATTTCCGGCCGACAGAAGTCGATATTCTGCTCGGCGACAGCAGCAAAGCTCGAGAGAAACTCGGGTGGTCGCACGAAAGTGGACTGGACGATTTAGTGGCTGAAATGATTCGTGAAGATCTCAAAGTAATGGCGCGCAGCGTACCCGTGCCCTCAGCAAGCAAAAGTTTTTCGCATGCTTGAGGTCTATCGTCTTCAAGGCAAACGAGTTTGGGTGGCAGGCCATCGAGGAATGGTTGGAAGCGCGCTCGTCCGCCGACTAGACCACGAAGGTTGCGAAATTCTCACCGTGGCGCGCGAAGCAGTGGACTTTCGGCGCCAGGCGGACACTGAGGCCTGGATAGCAGAGGCTAGACCTGATCTTGTATTTGTCGCGGCGGCTAAGGTCGGCGGCATCCTTGCAAATTCGACGCAGCCTGCGGATTTTCTCTACGATAATCTCATGATCGAGACGAATATCATTCATGCCGCGTTTAAAGTAGGCGTTAGCAAACTAATATTTTTGGGGTCGAGTTGTATCTATCCAAAATTTGCTTTGCAGCCGATCGCCGAAGATGCGCTTTTGACTGGTGCACTGGAAGCAACCAATGAATGGTATGCAGTTGCCAAGATTGCCGGCATCAAACTCTGCCAAGCCTACAGGGCGCAATATGGGGTTGATTTTATTTCGGCCATGCCAACGAATCTTTATGGGCCGGGGGACAATTTCGATCTCAATAGCAGCCATGTGTTGCCAGCCTTGATCCGCAAGGCACACGAGGCGAAACTATCTGGACTCACCGAATTCACGATTTGGGGCACGGGATCGCCACGCCGCGAATTTCTGCATGTAGACGATTGCGCAGATGCACTCATCCATCTCACCAAGATCTATTCAGGTGACAGTCATATCAATGTCGGCTCTGGAAAAGACCTGACAATCCTGGATCTAGCCCATCTTGTCGCCAATGTTATCGGATTTACAGGCAATATCACAAAAGATCTCTCCAAACCCGATGGAACACCGCGTAAGCTTATGAGCGCAGAGCGTCTTCGGACAATGGGCTGGACGCCGAAGATAGGCCTGAAAGAAGGCATACAATCTGTTTATGAATGGTTCCTCTCACAAGGCCTTCATAGGAGCGGAAACAGATCGAGTCTGAAGCTACACATCTAGATTTTATCATAAGTACAAGCAGGCGATTATGTTAAATTGCGATGTGCCTTAAACAAGGGGAAGGACTTTTGAACGAGGCCCCAAAATGCTGGTCTTTAACGAAGAGCATGCGCCGGATTTTTAAACTTGGCTCAGGTCTAGCTCCGCAAATGTCGAATGCGGAATTTTTGATCATACTCGGAGAATTGCTCTATCCGGCGGGAATAAGCCCGGGCGAATTTGAAACTTTGCGTATAAAACTGGGTGACCGAACCTACAAAAGGCGCCGGTTTGCTAGCCGTCTTCTTGAAAATAAGATCAATGATTTTCAACATCAGCTTGAATTCCATCAAGAGCCTCCCGACAGCTTTTGGTTAATGGGAAATCGCAATTGGCAAAAAATTTCAAAGATGGATTGGGAGGCTAAGGCAGCGACTCTCAATCTCGATCTTTCCGCACAGCAAGCATCGATACAAAGTCCGCGACTTAATTTTTCTCACAGCGGCTGTTACACGGTCTCTGCCATAGCGAGTCTTTATAAAGGCGGAAAATATATCGAAAAGTTTTTGACCAACATTACCTCTCAGACAATCTTCGATAGGTCAGAACTTATTATAATCGATGCGAACTCACCGGATAGAGAGGGTGAGCTGATTGCCGAATTTCAAAAATACTATCCTAATATCATCTATAAACGAATGGACTATCAAGTCGGGATATATGAAGCCTGGAACATAGGTATCGGTCTCGCGAGAGGTGACTATATCACAAACACAAATCTAGATGATCTCCGCAGCTCAGACTCATTCAACCTCCAGGCATCCGTGCTTCAAAAGCACAGTTTTGTAGATGTCGTCTATCAGGACTTTCTCTATACAATTGACAGCAAGCTTGGCTATGATGATGTCGCCTTAATGGATTGTAAGTCGGAACTTCCGATCGCGACCCCCAACAACATGCTTATGTTTAATTCACCTCATAATGCACCAATGTGGCGAAAGCAGTTGCATAAGGAGCTCGGGTTTTTCGATACCGATTTCAAGTCCGCGGGTGATTATGAATTCTGGTTAAGATGCCTAACTCACCACAAAACATTCTTCAAGATAAACGATCCTCACATCGTTTATTTTAAAAACCCAGAGGGTATTTCAACGAAACCAGATACTGTCGGCGTGATTGAATGCCAACGGATACAAAAGCGATATCGTCCCCAATTACTTTCGAAGTACCTAAAAATGCCCTATGCAGATTTTATAAATGTTTTGGGTGGACGCCCGGGCTTCTTTAAAAGCAAACGATACTATGATGAGGTGCAGAAACAATTGGTTCGGCTCCCTAGATAAAGTTCGCTCATGTCTGAAGAAGATCATGTTTTCTTTAGAGGCAAAAAGGTGAATATTTTAATCGACTGCGTAACGTTTCAACTAAATAGCCCCTCAGCGTCTATCTGGCACGAAGTCATAAAGGTGTTTTCAGTGCAGGACGGCATTAAGTTGACCCTGCTGGATCGTGGTGGAACACCTAAAGTCGGTGGGGTCAGCTATATAGAGTTTCCGTCCTACAACTGGCATAATACTGCAGCCGATTCTTTATTGATCGACCGGTTCGGACAAGAAGCAAAGGCAGATATATTTCTGTCCTCATTGTATACGACTCCAACGACGTTGCCAGCGGTTTTATTAGTCAGCGAATTCGATCATATTTACAAATCGAAGCGATGTTTAGCTGAAAAGCGTCTTGCGGCTCATCATGCGAGTTACGTGATTTGTCTTTCGTCGAGAGCTTATCGACAATCCAAAAGGTTCGTAAATCATCAAGAGCGCCTTGTGCGAGTCGCGCCCGAAATGGAAATCAACGTGCTTAAGGATTTCTCTTCCAAAATAGCTACGCTGGTAGGCATTCTGCGCGATCAGTTTCTACGCGCGATGAGAGAAGGACTTACCCCCTCGAATCAAATCTTTCAGAATGAATGGCATCGCCTCCGTTCAATACAGGCAGAGGTAGATACCTGGCCTTGAGCAGGCCCGTTTCGCTATCAACTGAAAATGAACTTTACTGGGACGAGTTAAATATTCGGCGATAGCAGGTAACCGCTTTTGAAAGGAACGTATGGATGGCTTCAGATTACATAGCTGAGCATTTGATGGCTGGTTTCGATGGCGTGTTCCAGCCCTATCGCGCGGTCCGTTCTGCAGAAGAGAGCCGACCCGTAATCCTTTATACTTCCATACCTCCCTTAACAAAACGACAGGCGCTAGGCGAAGAAATTGGCTCGGACTATCAAGCAGAATGCCTTCGATCTTGGAAGGGTGCCGGCTTCGAAATCTTTAGCCTCAACCAACCAATAGAAATTGAAAGCCTGGCTTCGATTTATCCAGACGTTTCATTCTTGCCGGTCGAAACCAGAAGGCCTAAAATTATAGACTTCCTCAGTAGGATCGCTTCTTCAGGAGTAGAGGTCGGAGGCATAGTCAACGCTGACTGTTTTTTTCTCGGCACTTCTCAATCGGTTGAATCAATAACTGAGCATGCGCGAGGCGCGATGATCATGCTGGAGAGACTCAACTTCTCTCCAGAGTCTTTACGCGCCACAGGAAAGAGTTGTTTTGGCTTTGATGCTTTTATTTTCGACACCAAATTTCTTTCTTCATTGAAAATGAATGAAGACATAAGCATTGGTGAAACGTGGTGGGATTATTGGTTTCCCCTCGCTTTTAAAAGAGCCGGCGGTGTTCTAAAAACAAGTCAATCACCGCTCATGTTTCATCTAGATCATGTGCAGGGATGGTCTTGGGAACAGTATAATTCAAACGGGCTGAAACTCTATCAAGAATTCAAAAGTATGGATTGGGTATTACCTGCTGAGCTCCAAACGCCGCAAGGCGAGTTGATTGTGGGCGAATTTGCTTATTTCTGTTTCGACTGGATTAAGTCAGTTGCACCAGCGATGGAATTTAG
>Ga0116227_10011655_pt1 | contig 14678 bp, 13 predicted proteins | sample S1TSphgellanicum_FD_89693 | JGI IMG/M metagenome (GOLD analysis project Ga0116227, IMG submission 89693) | Host-associated microbial communities from peat moss isolated from Minnesota, USA - S1T2_Fb - Sphagnum magellanicum MG | ecosystem: Host-associated > Plants > Peat moss > Unclassified... | reverse complement strand
TTCCGCAAAGATGAGGGTAGACCAATTGTTTGCTTTCATCCTGCGGCTCAGTTTAATGATCTCTGAAACGGCTTGTTTACTGTCTTTGCGGTCTATATTGGCACCACCACCGTATTTAAGGTTGAATGAAATGGAAGGTATACCCTTGGTAAGCTCAATTTTAGAGATGAACTTGACATGATGTTTCCTCAGAAACCAGATCAGGGCTGGAATATCGTACATGCTCTGGTGGTTGGCTACAAATATTTTAGGCTGACCAACAGGTAGATTTTGCTGATTGATGAAAGTAATAGAGGAACCTAAAAACAGGTCGCAATAGGTTAAACAAAAGTTGAGGGCGTCTACGGAAACCTTATGGGCTTTATATCCAAAAAAGCGGTAGCATATCCATTGGATGGGGTGGAAGATCAGCAAGGAGAGTCCGAACATGACGTAGAAAATCGGACTGAATATATAGCCTAGAAACTTATTCATATTTGATCGGATGTATTATAGGTGTCCTTCCTGGATTAATATTTTTGTTCTTAAAATGGCAGCAACACTGATGCTGTCGGTAATTTGTCCCTGAATTACCATTTGATAGGCTTCCTCAAAAGGGAGCTTACGGATGCTGAGGTCTTCGGTCTCTTCCGGTGAAGATTCGCCCATGCTCAAGCCCCTGGCTATATAAATGATGGCCAGTTCATTACTTACGGAGTTAGACAAATGCATGCGTTGCATTTCCAACCATTCTGTAGCCAGGAGGCCGGTTTCTTCGGCCAGCTCCCGCTGGGCACTTTCCAGGGGTTCGGTTTCTAAGGGGCCTCCGCCTTCCGGAATTTCCCAGCTATAGGCCTTGAGTGGATAGCGGTATTGTCCAACCAGCCAGGTATTTAGATTTTCATCTAAAGGTAAGATACCAATGGCATAGTTCTTAAAATGAACTTCCCCGTAAATACCCTGACCACCCGAAGGATTGATTACCTGGTGTTCCGTTAATCCGATCCAGTCGTTTTCGTAGATCTTGTGGCTATCGATTGTTATCCAGGGATTTTGCTGTTCCATGGCCGCAATATACGCAATTCTAATTTTTACCTAAAACGATTCTTCATCAGACCGCATTTCCTGGTCATTTTTCTTAGGTCTTTTCGCTTTGAAATCGGTCTTGCCAAAGCGATAAGAATAAGTTAGGCTACCCATGGTACCTTGCATCGAACGCCTGAAGTCGGTTGTAGAGTTTGGTCCATAGCTGGTCATGCTCCATGCGCGGGTATTGAACACGTCGCGAACATTTAAGCTGAGCGAAGATTTTTTGTCTTTGAAATCGTATTTGGCGCCCGCATCTACGGCATACATGGCATTTCTTCTGCCCTGTGCCATCACCTCTTTAGAACGGTAATCTCCTTTAACCTGCAAGGTGATGTTGTAGGGCAAAACAAAGTTATTGGTCAGGTTGGCGTTCCAGCTGAAACCTGAGCTTTCAACGATGCCAAATGCCGGAACACCTTTAATGCTTTGCTTATAAAGATTCACGTTTCCGGTAAAGTTCCAGGCTTTGACCACATCGTAACGGGTAATCAATTCCAGACCGCTGGATACTTGTCGGGTCAGGTTTCGTGGGGTGACAATCGTTACGCCATTCGCATCTGCTTCTGTTCTTACGCGTTGGATCACATCATTGGTTTGGCGGATGTAAACACTGGACGTAAAAGTTAATTTTGGCCAGAATTTGCTATAGCCCAATTCATAGGAATGCACATCCTCTGGTTTGAGGTTTGGATTTCCCTGGCGCCAGATCAGTGGATCAGACACATCAAGGAAGGGATTGGTATCCCAGCCTCTTGGGCGGTTTACCCTGCGGGTATAGCTCAATTGCAATTGCTGCTCCTGCTTAAACTTTTGCGTTAAAAATACACTTGGGTACAGTCTTTCATAATGGATTTTCCCGTTAACAAAGTCCAGTTGTCCGGATTTGTTGTACACACCCAGTTTGGTGTCGAGCGTTGCATCTTCTGCCCTTAAGCCAACCTGGTAGCCAAAGTTTTTAACCTGGTTCTGATAATTTAAATACAGGGCATGTACCTGGTCTTTGCTGTTGAAATCATTGGTCAGCGCAAAGTTGACATCATATTCATCCGTCAGGTTATTGAAATTCTGCGAAAAGGTATTGTTTTCGGCAAGGCGAATCTGACTGCGGTAACCTGCTTCTATCTTTCCGGCTGCACCTACAGGCAAACTGTAATCTGTCTGTATGTTGTAACTGCTGTTGATTCCGTTTCCGGTATTCAGCTGGACATCTGCTAAGGTATTTACTGGTGTGCCAGCGATGTTGTAAACATTGGTGCTGTAACGTTGGTCATTGTCATTATTGCCTTGAGAGTAACCGAAATTGAAAGTCAGTTCTTCTTTAGGTTTTTTTAACTTCTGCACAAAGTCGAGGTTCAGGTCGTAGCTGCCGCCCGATCCGTTGTTGATGTTGTTCCTGTTGCTTAATGAAATCGGATTGCCCAATTTATTGTATTGGTTGATGCCCAGGACTTCGTTCCGGTCATTGTCGCGGAGGTTGAAACCACCAGAGAAACTGATCAGACTTTTCGCTGCGATGTTGTAATCTATCCCCGCCTTCACATTGTGCCCTTTATCTGTGGAGGTGCCCGTGGTGCTTTGGTTGGCTTGCGCAATGCCCAATGGGTTATCTACATAACTGATATTGCTGTAACCCCCACCAATTCTATTGCCATAGCGGTAGTTATAATTGCCATATACGTTGATTTTGCTGTTCTGAAAGCTCAAACTGGTATTGGCATTGTAGTTATCCCTGTTGCCAGCAGTAAGGGCCAGTGAGCCGTTTAAACCTAGTTTTTTGTTCTTTTTCAGTACAATGTTGATGATCCCGGACTGGCCTTCTGCATCGTATTTGGCGGAGGGGTTGGTGATCAGTTCTACAGACTCGATGGAGCTTGCTGGAATGGACTGCAGGATTTGGGCAACATTACCACCAGCAATGACAGATGGGCGACCATCGATCAATACTTTTACGCCTGTGGAGCCCCTTAAGCTGATGTTTCCATCAATGTCTGATTGTACCGAAGGAACGTTTTGCAAGAGATCAGAAGCAGATCCGCCTTCACTCACCAGACTCTGGTCAACAGAAAAGACTTTTTTGTCTATTCCCAATTGCATGGTGCTTTTTTGGGCGGTAATGTTGACTTCATTGAGGGCTGTTCCTTTAGCTGGCTTCATTTTAATGGAACCAAAATTGACTTCTTTATGGGTATCGGTAATGGCTACAGAATCTCTAACCATGCTTTGATAACCTACATAGCTGATTTTAAAGGTAAATACGCCTTTTGGCAAGCCTGAGATCAGCAGGTTTCCGTTGACATCGGTTTGTGCCCCCTTGACAACGGCCTTGGTTTTTCGGTTGATGAGGATGGCTGAGGCGAAAGGAATCGTTTCATTGCTATGAGCGTCAATGACTTTGGCAATAATCTTTCCGTCGGTACTGGTTTGAGCATTAAGTTTTACAGTGATAATACAAATTGTGCATATTAAAAACAGAACTTTGCAGGCGTAACTCTTCATTTATATTGGTTTCTTTTGTGTGTTTAGCTTAAGATGGACAAATTAACGGTGAGGAAGTTTAAAAAGGCTAGTCGTAACTATTTTATTACAGGTAAATATGATCAATTACAATACTATTTTTAACGAACAAGGCATCAGCTACTCAGATTACCGGAATTTGATCGATAATCTGCTGGCGGAACACAAAACCACCGGTCCGGATAATTCTGAAGGGATGCTGCACTATACCAAGATGAATGTGGCCCGGATGAATCGGGTAGATAAAACGGCGGTGTTGAATGCTGAGCTGTTAGCGGTACTGGCTAAGGTGAAAAATAAATACCGTTTGTTGGTGATTTCTGAAGGCTGGTGCGGCGATGCTGCGCAGATTGTACCCCTGTTTGATCGGATTGTTGGTGCTTTTCCTGATCATTTTGACTTGCGGTTTGTATTGCGGGATCAGCATTTACCTTTGATTGATGCGCATTTAACAAATGGCGGAAGGGCGATCCCTGTGGTCTTGGTCCTGGATGCTGCGGGCGAAGTGCTTGCCAAATGGGGGCCCAGGCCACAAGTGTTACAGGCTTTGCTGGCCGACTGGAAAAAAGAGGAAACAGACATGATGGCGATTGCTGAAAAACTGCATAGCTGGTATGCCAAAGATAAAACAGCAGCCACACAAAAAGAGCTGGTTGAGGTGTTTGGTAACGATCAAATCGTTTAGTCGACAGAAACCGTCAGTCCTTCCTGTTGTAATATTTTACGATACACTTCCATTTCGGTGAAGGATCCCTCCAATACGGCACATTTGCCTTTGTTGTGGACTTCCCATGCAATTTTTTCGCCCTGTGTTTCTGAATAGTCAAGGTATTTCATCATGCAATGGATCACATGGTCAAAAGTATTTACATCATCATTCCAAAGGATCAGTCTGTGGACGGTTTTTAAGGAGGTCAGGATCTCTTCTAATGTAAATGTTTCTTCTTTTGTTTCTGTTGACATCTTACAAAAATAAGCTAATTTCAAAATAATGTTGCAGTTAAAAGTTAAATTTGCTTAAATTTTGTATTTAACTCCATAATTATGCAGCGTTCAAAGATTGCCGGAATCGGTTATTACGTTCCAAAAAATGTGTATACCAATGACGATTTATCTCGTTTTATGGATACCAATGATGCATGGATACAAGAACGTACGGGTATTAAGGAGCGAAGGTTTGCAGATCGACTGGAAGAAACCACCACCACGATGGGGGTTGAGGCAGCCAAAATAGCCATTGAACGGGCAGGAATTACTGCTCAGGATGTGGATTTTATCATCTTTGCGACTTTAAGTCCGGATTATTATTTCCCGGGTTGCGGAGTACTGTTGCAAAGGGAAATGAAAATGAAAGAGATTGGCGCGCTGGACATCCGGAACCAATGTTCTGGTTTTGTGTATGCCTTATCGGTGGCCGATCAATTCATCAAGACTGGCATGTATAAAAATATCCTGGTTGTGGGGAGTGAAAAACATTCCTTTGCGATGGATTTTGAAACCCGGAGCAGAAATGTTTCGGTGATTTTTGGTGATGGCGCAGGAGCAGTGGTTTTACAACCTACGCAAAAGGAAGGTCAGGGGATTTTAAGCACACATTTGCACAGTGATGGTGCGGATGCTGAAATTCTGGCTATGTATTACCCTGGCGCAAGTGCCAACAAATGGCTGAAAGATAAGCCGGGTTATCCCGATCAGGAACTGGGTGGTTTATTCATGACAACTGAACAAATTGAAAGCGGTGCGGCTTTGCCTTATATGGATGGCCCTGCGGTGTTTAAAAAGGCGGTCGTGAAGTTTCCTGAGGTAATCAGGGAAGCGCTGGCGGCAAACCATATGACGCCTGCAGATATCGATATGCTGGTGCCACATCAGGCCAATTTAAGAATCAGTCAGTATGTACAGCAATTATTGGGTTTACCAGATGATAAAGTATTCAATAACATTCAAAAATACGGGAATACCACAGCGGCTTCTGTACCTATAGCTCTTTGTGAAGCCTGGGAAGCCGGAAAGATCAAAGAAGGCGACCTGGTTTGCCTGGCTGCTTTTGGTTCTGGATTTACCTGGGCAAGTGCCTTGATCAGGTGGTAGCAAAGGAGGCTTAACTCCCCTTCGCTGATCTGGTCATGGCTTCAAACTGATCCCACATTTCGTTGGGTATGGCGGCCAGTCCGTTGAACTGACCGGCACCCTGTAACCATTCGCCGCCGTCTATACTAATCACTTCACCGTTGATGTAACCAGCGAAATCACTGATCAGGAAAGCCGCCAGATTGGCCAGCTCCTGATGTTCACCCACACGTTTTAAAGGTACCCGGTTTTTAAAGTCGAATTTCTCGGCCAGGTCACCTGGTAAAAGACGTTCCCAGGCACCTTTGGTTGGGAATGGTCCAGGTGCAATGGCATTGGTCCGGATGCCATATTTGCCCCATTCTACGGCTAATGACCTGGTCATGGCCAATACGCCACCCTTTGCACAGGCTGAAGGCACTACATAGGCCGATCCGGTAAAGGCATAGGTGGTGACAATATTGAGTACACTTGCTTTTTGTTTTTCTTTAATCCAGTGTTTGCCAAAGGCCAGGGTGCAGTTGACAGAGCCTTTCAGCACAATGTCGATGATGCTGGAGAAGGCGTTGGCCGAAAGCCGTTCTGTAGGTGAAATGAAATTGCCGGCAGCATTGTTCAGTAAGCCGTCCACTTTGCCGAAAGCCTTAATGGCTTCAGCTAAGACGTTTTCTACCTGTTCATAATCGCGTACATCACAGGTTACGGCCAGTACTTTGCCACCCGTTTCCTGTTCCATTTCTGCCGCAGCTTTTTGCAAGACTTCGGTTTTGCGACTGGTGATGACCAGGTTTGCCCCCAATGTTAAAAAATAGGTGCCCATGGCTCTTCCAAGCCCGGTACCACCGCCAGTAATTACTATCGTTTTGCCTTTCAGTGCATCATCTTTTAACATAGGTTCATTAAACATAGCTTATTTTTTTTGCAGGTTATCGATAATTGTTTTTAAGATACTCCGTGTGCTTGGCGACCACCACTGGGCTAACATCACTTCAAGCGCTTTTGTTTGATCTTCGCTTACGGCTGCAATCAGATCGCGTCTGATGCTGAGCTTGCTTTGCTCCCAGGTATTTCTCTCCATGGCCATGTATTTTCGGATTTTGCGTTCTGCGGCAGTGAGTATGCCTGCGGGGTTGACCAATTCGTCGATCAGGCCAACCTCCAGGGCTTCCTCCGGACTAAATAAGCGGCCTTCCAGTAAACTTCGGGAAGCCTGGGCCGAACCGATCCAGAAAGCGTATAAGTTGAAAATGCTGTTAGGTACAATAATGCCTACAGGGACTTCATTTAAGCCAATGATGTATTTTCCTTCGCCCATAATCCGGTAATCGCAAGCCAGGGCAATGACACAGCCGCCAGCGGGGCTATGTCCATTGATGGCAGCCACCATGGGTTTTTTAAAGGCGGTGATGTTGGCGATGAACTTTAAAAAAAGGTGCCAGAAGGATTCGGCCTCAGCGGCTGTATAGCTGTAAAGCTCAATCAGGTCTAAGCCTGCAGAGAAAAAAGGTTCTTTCCCGGTAATGATGACCCCGGCAATATTTGGATCTGTGCTGATGTTTGCTAAGATGTCATTCAATTCGGTAATCATTTCCCGGTTCAGGGCATTTGATCGGCCTCTGTCGAGCGTAATGATTGCTAAATGGTCTTTTACGGTAACTCTAATTGTATTCATTGCAGGTGTTTATTTTACTTCGTAAGTAGCTACGGCTCTGGCCAAATGGCCCATCATGTCAATTCCTTCTACCACAATCCGGTATTGTCCGGGCTGGTCGGTATTGAAATAACTGATCGAACTTTTTCCTTCCGGATTGGTCACGATATTCGGTTTCCAGTATACTGTGGTTCTCAGATCTGGTTTATTATCTGGTACCGCAGGATCATATTTAGGGGCATAAAATTCTCTGCCCAGGTAATATCCTTTTGGCGAATAGGTAATGATGCCTGGTGAAAAAGTAGATCCGGTATATCCACCACCACGTTTGGTGGTAATCACAAGGACACCGCCACCGCCCTGGGAGCCATAAATAGCGGTATAGCTGATAGACTTCAATACTTCAACGCTTTCTACATCGCTGGGCTGAATGTTGTCCAGGAAGTCTGAGCCTACGTTCATGCCGTCTAATATGATCTGCATGGGTACTTTGCCCGAAAAACTGGAGAACATGTTCCTGGTGAGGTAGGGTACGCCACCTTCAATGATCAAGCCGGCAACCCGGCCTTGTAAACATTGCGAAAGCGTCACACAGTTAGAGAGCATTTCAGCGGTGAAGGTAAAATCGGCTTGCCCGGCACCATTCAGGTTGTTCGAGTTTTTAGCCGGATTCTTTTTCTCTACAATATTAACTTCATTGAGGATGATGCTGCGTTCCAGCAATCCACGTTTGGTCAGTTCATCAAAATAATTGTTGCTTTGTTTCAGATAGCCCGCCAGGGCTTCGTTGACATTTACTTCCACATCGCCGGTGTTTTTGTTCCTGGTAACAATTTGTCCGGGTACAACATCCAGTTTGATGTCGACATTTTTCTTGTTTTTACCAGTACGGCCCTGGACAATGAACTTGGTGCTGTCTCCAAAAATGAGTTTATCGAAATTGAACCGCCCTTGCGCATCGGTTAACGTATCCACCGCAAAGAAACCACCTGAAGAAGAAAATAAAGATACCTTGCTGTTCGGCAGAGGTTTGCCACCATAAGTGGTCAGTACCCCGCTGATGGCGAGTGATTGCTCTGGCTGGAAAGTAATGATGGGTGGGGTGTTGTTGATGACATTTTTCCATAAAATCCTTCTCCATCCTTGTGTAAGCATCAGGTTGTCTAAATCCTGTGCGGTTTTTTCATCGGTATTGAGGAAGTAATAGTTTGGATTTTCGATATAACCCGGAATGTCCGATTTCAAGAGGATGTCTGCAAAGATATTGCTTTCATTTTCCGGGTCCGGGATCACGACCGAAGCATTGGTTACGGCGATGGAAAAACTTCCCTGTATGGGCTTGTCTGCAAATTTGCTGAGCAGGCTGATGTCCAGCTTTTCTCTTTTGGCATAGCTGGGTTTCAAACCTTCAATGCTGGCATTGATGCGGTCGTCGGGGTTATTGGCAAAAACCAGGCGTTCACAAATTGGCACATTGGCCTCGTTGAATAAGGTAAACTGAATGATTCCGGATGGGAGGTCTTTTTTAGGGATAGAGGCGCTGATCAGTTGTTTCTCTGAGTTTGGCTTGCTCACAAAATAGACATTTCCGTTGTTTTGGGCAACCAGTTTAAGTTGTCTGGCACCAATCAGGTCTGGGCTCATCAGTATTCTTAAGGTAAGCTTATCAGATCCATTGTTGTTGATCGCCAGGATATAGCCGCTGGTTTGAACTTTAGGTAGGTTTAAGGTTTGCTGAGAGCCATCTTTGAAGGTTACTTTTGCGGTGTAAATCCTTCCTGGTTGTGGGTTGATGATGAAATTACCCATGCCCAGGTGGCTGCTGTTGAATTTATTGACCTCTGTTCCGGCGTCATCAACGATGGTTCCGCTAATGTCTTCGCTCCGGCCTGTGGAATTGACCGCTTTAAAGCCAATCCTGTTGGGTAGTCCTTCAATGATATTTCCGCTTTCAGGAAAAAATTGTACGTCGACCGCATTGGAAGTGGCTTGTATTGGAATTTCTTTAACTGTTTTCTGTTTATTAGGCAGGGTTATGGTGGCGATTATTTTTCCTGATTTGTATAAGGTTGGCTGGGTATTGAGGAAATCGAAATTCACTTCCCCATTGGCATTGGTCACTAGCTTGCCTTTGGCGAGATTCCTGGAGTTGAGCTGAATCTCGTAACTGACATCACTTTCTGCATAAGGTAAGTTGTTCTTATCGGTAAATTTGATTTTGGTGCTCACCTTTTCGGCCGTGTTTTGTTTGCTAAAGGCATAGCTGGTACTGGTAAATACTTTATTGGCCCAGGAGTTACCGATTTTAATGGTCTTGTCAAAAAAGAACTCGGGACCGGCATTTCTCATCCAGCGGGTGTAAGCGCGGATTCTATAATTACCCTCGTTTAAGGAATCCGGGAGTTTAAAATCGCCCCAGCTTACGCCGCCGCTTACGGGAATTTTAATTTGTTTTTTGATGGAATCTTTTTCGTTGATCAACTCGACATAGAGGGCTTTGCTGATGTTCGAAGGCTCGGAAGTGTTGGCATTTAGAATATAGGCTTTGAACCAGATGTCGTCTCCAATGGCATAATAGGGTTTATCGAGTTGCAGGTGAACCTTTTCTTGTGCATATTTCTTGTTGTATTCCTCCATTCTTTTGAGCAACTGACTGAATGGATCGTCATCTGCCGTGTATCCAAGTATGATAATGGCGCCAATAAAAAAGAGTATAATAATGAATCTAGATTTCATGTTTTTTTGACCTAAATAACAAAGCCTCAATATACAAATATTGAGGCTTAATTTATGGAATTTAAAAATAGGTGTTTTTTAAAACTTATTCTTCCACATCATGCTTTCAACCGGCTTCGTTGTTTTATTGTTGTACTTGGCGTTATTTTTTGCATTATACATGGTTTCTATGCTGCCCTCTACCACAAAGTAAATGAGCTGCCCGATGGGCATGCCTGCATAAATGCGAACGGGTTGTGCGCAGGATATCTCAAGTGTCCAGGTATTGCAAAAGCCTACATCGCCTTTTCCGGCAGTAGCATGGATGTCAATACCCAATCGGCCGGTGCTTGATTTGCCTTCTAAAAAAGGAACATGGGCATGGGTTTCGGTATACTCAAGCGTTACGCCTAGATATAGCGTTCCCGGTTGCAGTACAAAACCGTCTTTGGGAATCTCAAAATGTTCAATTTTGTTGTGTGCTTTGGCATCCAGCACACGGTCTTTATAAGTGGCTAGGTATTTTCCCAGATGCACATCATAGGAGTTCGTACCCAGGCATTCGGCTTGGAAAGGTTCAATGATAATTGTACCCTTATCTATTTCTTCCAGAATTCGTTTATCGGAGAGGATCATGATTGTATTGAAATATAATGGTGTTCTCAGGTCTTTTACGCTACAAAATCTGATTTTCGCTAATCAAAAGCGGGATTTTTGCAGGTTTCAAGTATTTCGACGAAATTATGATTATTTTAAGATACTTTTGCATTGTTTTCTAAAATAGAGATGCCTGTAGTTTTTAACAAAAATATTGACGACGATACCATACTTGCTGTGTGGAAGATCGAAGAAAGTGAAGAAGAATTGGTTTCTGGTTTGCAGCTGAAGCAACATGAACTTGATTTCATCTCCTCTTTAAACAATGGCAAACGTTTGCTGCACTGGCTGAGCACTCGCTTACTGCTAAGAACCATGCTCAATACCTCGGAGTATATTGATTGCCGGATGGATGAACATGGTAAGCCATACCTGGTTGACCTGGATTACCACATTTCCCTAAGTCATTCTTACGATTATGCTGCGGTGATTATCGGAAAGAAGAGAAAAGTGGGGGTAGATATCGAATTGATCAAACATAAGATTAAAGGAATCAGACACAAATTTCTTTCGGATGTAGAACTGGCACAGAAGCAAATTGGCGACAACATCAATGGACTGTATGTATGCTGGTGTGCCAAAGAGGCGATTTATAAATGGAATGGGCGCAAGGGTTTGGAATTTAAGCAGGATATGCACGTTAAACCTTTCAAATTAAAAGATGAGGGACAACTGAATGCTTTAGTTGATTTGCCAGATGGTACAAAAGAACTTACAGTGCAGTATTTTAAAACCAAAGACGGTTATATGCTAGGCTATGTAGTTGCTTAATTTTTACACATGAATAAGAAAGTAGCATTTATAGATTGGGGCCTGGTAGACTACCAGAAGGCCTGGGATAAGCAAGGGGCTATTTTTAACGAAACGGTTGCCGTTAAAACGCAGAACCGTACAAACGGGACTACGATCGAAACTCCCAATTATCTTATTTTTTGCGAGCATCCGCATGTCTATACTCTTGGGAAAAGCGGACATCCTGAAAACCTTTTACTGGATGAAACTGCGCTGATCGAGAAACAGGCCACTTATTATAAAATTAACCGTGGTGGCGACATTACCTATCATGGCCCAGGACAAATTGTGGGTTATCCCATCCTGGATCTGGATAATTTCTTTACGGATATTCACCTGTATTTAAGAACGCTTGAGGAAGCTATAATTTTAACCATGGCAGATTATGGCCTGGTTGGAGAACGCTATCCCGGTTTTACAGGTGTCTGGCTGGATGCCGACAATGGTCAGGCCCGCAAGATTTGTGCAATGGGCGTACGGTGTAGTCGCTGGGTAACCATGCATGGTTTTGCTTTCAATGTGAATACGGATCTTAACTATTTTAAAAACATAGTTCCTTGTGGGATAGATGATAAAGACGTGACCTCGATGCAACGGGAATTAGGTAGGGCGATTGATATGGAGGAAATTAAATTCCGTTTGAAAGGCCATATTGCTGTATTATTTAAAATGGATTTGATTTAGATAATTTGTTGGGATTGTCAAAATAATGTTTGTTTTTCTCTTATAAATATTATATTTACATTATACTAGAAAAACATACTACTTATGGAACAAGATTCATTATCCGTTATTGGAGCAGGCTTTATGCTCCTTTTTATTGTTTTTTCGATGATTTTTTCCCTATTGCTTATCGCATCCTTGTGGAAGATTTTTGAAAAAGCAGGAAAGCCCGCATGGGCTTCGCTTATCCCTATCTACAATATCGTCATATTAGTCGAAATTATTGGTAAACCAACCATTTGGATTCTTTGGTTGATTATGCCATGTGTAAACTTTGTATTTGGTATTTGGGCTACCAATCTCCTTGCGAAGAGTTTTGGTAAAACAGAGGGATTTACCGTTGGTTTAATCATACTCCCAATTGTATTCTATCCGATTTTAGGCTTTGGTGGGGCCCGTTATTTAGGTCCATCAGCGGCTGAAGCCCAAAATGGTTTCAATGGCGCATATAGTCATTTTAATTCGCCAAATAACCCATTCAATAAACCAAACAATCCATTTAACCCGAACGATTCCTCAAATCCGGAAGATTCAAATAAGCCAACAACTCCACCTCAAGTATAATCGTGGTCTTTGTTTTACATATTTTATCCGTCTGGTCTTCTTGGATAGGCCAGGCGGATATTTTTTTGCTGCCTTGCCCATTCAGATACCTCACGGGGATCGATTGTCCGGGATGTGGCTTCCAAAGATCTTTGCTGGCCTTGCTGAAAGGAGATTTGAGTTCTAGTTTAGCACTTTACCCGGCTACGGTTCCTCTTATGGTTACATTTGGTATGGTATTGCCTGTCAAAAAGCTGATGCCACATCGGGTCGATTTGCTGATGAAAATTTTGTATGTGATTACCGGATCAGTGATCTCGATCAGTTATCTGCTTAAACTCTTTACCATCCATTTACATGGTTAGTTTCTAAGAAAACCAGAACATTCTGGTTTTCGTTCATACGTTCATGAAATTTCTTGTAATTATAGGTGCATTAGTGGTAATATTGAGCTGTAAAAAAAGTGCATCTCAGACCATGAACAATCAGTCTTCAGATTTTAACCTCGGCGGCAGTGGGACTTACCTGGCTATAGGCGACTCCTATACGATCGGTGAATCGGTACCCCTGGAGAGCAATTTTCCTTATCAGTTGTCGGCAGCTTTAAAAGCGAAGGGAATTGAGTTCGGTAAACCTAATATCATCGCTAAAACCGGCTGGACTACCGATGAGCTGCAGGTTGGAATCCGTGCTGTGGCCCTGAAGGAGAAATTTAAAGTGGTAACCCTACTCATCGGTGTAAATAATCAGTATCGGGGGCAATCGACGATTACTTATCGTAAGGAATTTAAGGAGCTATTGCAAACCGCGATCGACTTTGCTGGAGGCATTCAAAAGCATGTTTTTGTGCTCTCCATACCAGATTGGGGTATTACCCCTTATGGAAAAAGCAGTGGTCGAGATCAACAGGCTATTGCCAAAGAGATTGATGTTTTTAATGCCGTCAATAAAGAAGAGAGCTTAGCACTGGGTATCAGTTATACCGACATTACACCTGGATCGAGGGAAGCTGCAACTGACCCTGAACTTACTACCACAGATGGATTACATCCTTCTGCTAAGATGTATGCGCAATGGGTATCTTTGTTGCTTCCTTCGGTAATGGAGCAATTGAAATAATTTATTCTGCATCCGCAGTAATGTGGTTAACGGTTATCGGGCGATCAAAGCACAGCAGAAAATTTAACATTCCGGTAAACTGATTGGGATATTGGTTGCCAATCCACCGTCAGAAGTTTCTTTGTATTTGGAGTTCATATCCAGGGCGGTCTCCCACATGGTGTTGACTACCGCGTCCAGGCTTACTTTGGCTTTGTCAGGATTGCTTTGTAAGGCCAGCTGACTGGCGGTAATGGCTTTAATTGCTCCCATGGTATTGCGCTCAATACAAGGGATCTGAACCAGGCCACCTATGGGGTCGCAGGTTAAGCCCAAATGGTGTTCCATAGCTATTTCTGCAGCCATCAGCACTTGTCGCTGTGAGCCCCCTAAACACTCGGTCAAGGCTGCTGCGGCCATTGCGGATGAAACGCCGATTTCGGCTTGGCAACCACCCATCGCTGCCGATATTGTTGCTCCTTTTTTAAATATACTGCCGATCTCAGATGCGCAGGTAATGAACTGAATGATTTTATCGTCGGTAAATCCATCGCAGAAGGTAATGTAGTATTGTAAAACGGCTGGAATCACGCCTGCTGCGCCATTGGTTGGGGCGGTTACCACGCGACCAAAGGAAGCATTCTCTTCATTTACGGCTAAGGCAAAGCAACTTACCCAATCCAGCGTGTAATTGAAACCATTTCCACCAGCTTTAATGGCAGCTACCCAACTGTTGTAATCGCTGTACACACTATTGCCGGTTAATTTTTTATTCAGTGCCGAAGCTCTTCTGCCGACATTCAAACCTCCGGGTAGGAAGCCTGAGGTATGCGATCCGCGGTAAATG
>Ga0116227_10011653_pt1 | contig 14679 bp, 13 predicted proteins | sample S1TSphgellanicum_FD_89693 | JGI IMG/M metagenome (GOLD analysis project Ga0116227, IMG submission 89693) | Host-associated microbial communities from peat moss isolated from Minnesota, USA - S1T2_Fb - Sphagnum magellanicum MG | ecosystem: Host-associated > Plants > Peat moss > Unclassified... | reverse complement strand
AGGTTTTTTTTTTTTTTGTTTAAAGGTGTTTTTTGGGGTTTTTTTTTTGTGAAAAAAAAGGGGGGGGGGTTTTTTTTTTTTTTTTTTTTTCTTGCTATCAAGTATCTTTCCCTCCTCTTCCTTTGGATTCACAACCCAAAAGAAGAGCTACCAAAATCTCAAAAGCAATTGAAACCCACTTTAAGCCCCTATTAAAAAAAAGAAAGAAGTAGTGCTTATCTTTATCAACTTTGTTAGTCCCACTTCTTCAATTTGAAGTCCACTTCTCCACTTTCCTTGAGCTCCACTTTTGATGCAAAGATTATTCGATGAACACTACTAGACTACTAAGTGTACAATGAAAGAAGGAAGGGACCCACACAAATGTTTCTTGACAAATGGAGATGTCCAACTCTGAAGAAGAAGAAGAAGAAGAAAAAAATTTCCTCACATGTCAAATAGGTATCATAGTGAAAATTAGAATACTTTTTGTTGTTGTTTTTGTGGTAGATCAAAACTAAAAAAAACCTCATGGACTTTCATAAGCAGCTGAGATGATGGGTTTTCAAACTCTTTGGCTCCCTCTCTCTCTGCACTTGTCAACTGACAATTGGAAGTCACTGAATGCACACAATCACTCATTCATTGGGTGCTAGATGGGGCATGTGCAAGCATGCCAAGTGTTGAAGGTTCTACAAAAATTCTGCCAAGTGTGTGGTGATGAAGAAGAGAAGCTTTGAAGGTTTGTGGGCTCCTCCTCTTCCTCTTCCTCCATTATCACATTACTCAGTTTCATTAGCTGCTGCTAATGATAGAAATCCCTTTTGTCAGCAGCAACAACAACAATTTATTACATTTATCATTCTTCCTTCCCCTCCTCACCCCACCCAATTAGGTACCTTCTTCTACTACCCCCCACAGTACCTACCACAGTTGGCACCATGTTGAATTGTGGTTGGTAGGTAGGTAGGTAAGGCCCAATGTCAAGGTCCTCACTAGAATAAGGGTATCACCCAAGGTGGCAGCTGAGGGTGATACCCGTATTTTGGTTATGTCCAACGGGGTTACGAAGAGTAAAGCACCACTAGACATGCTAGAAAATGTAAAGTTCCTCCTCTTCCAAAGTTGTAAATATGTTTTTCAACTCCAATGAAAACAAAAAAGTTCATAATCATAATTTTTAAATTTTAAATATATTTTTCATCGCAAAGTTCACGTTTGATTAAATATTGATATTTTTATTGTATTTTTTTTCCAAAGAAAAGAGGATTAAAATATAAGTGTTTCAATTAATCATTTTATTTTTGCTAAATTTCTCAAATGAATTCAAGTTATATACAACAAAACTTGATTAAAGTCCACTATAATATGCTTCTACCCCTTGTATGAATTGTGAACATTATTCATTCACTCTTGAACAATGTCCATTATTATTTTACATTGTTACGTCAACATGACGAGATTTTTGATCATTTTGTGTTTTATCCAACTTTGTCCCACATTCATTGCACACAAATCAATAACAATCTAATTAACACAAACCTTTTAAAACTTACCCATTTTGCCTCTTTCATGCTTTACTAGTGAAGTTCACTATAATGGTAAGATGTTTCCTTCACTAGCTTTTAACTTATTGCTAGTTTTTCCACCTCCTAATTGGGAAGTCTTGACACATCTTGAGGCTGACTTTCATCATTATGTCCATTTTTTCTTTCTTTAGTTTTTTTAGTAGAAATGAAGCACAATTGAGACATTGGCAAACCCATTGATTATAAGGTCCCTAATGATGATACTATGAGGGGTATTCTTGCATGTTCTCCGCTTACAAGTTATGAGAGAAAACTTGTAGATGGAGAACATGTGTACAAAAACTCTAGCAAGATATGCATGTTGGGCAATAATCATAGGTAGCATTTGACAAGTGGTCCCATAAATTACATGTTGTAAAAGTATCAATAACGCTTTGATGCTCCAAGGGATTCAAGTTCAAATCAAAATACCTTGTGCCCTTTAAGCTACAGGCAACCACCCCACAACAATGACACCACAAATACATGTTTGTTACAACAAGGTCACACTATAACAAATGTTTCCCTAACTTCACTCAATAAAACCCAAATTGCATTGTGGTCTATGTTTTGCAACCAAAATGCAACACCTAAAAATGGAAAAGAAAAATAAAGGTAGTGTACATCTCTATAAATGAAAAAAAGAAGGAAAATGAAACATAAAATGACCTCAATGTCATTCTCCTCTCATTCATATAGTCTAAAAAATCCATTAACAAAATGAAGTTCATTTTTTTGATAATAGATGATGATATCCATCTTCAAGGATCAATGCAATGTGAAATGCACTAAAAGGCCAATAACAAAATAAATTTCATAGTGGGAGAAAAAATGAAAACATTTCTTGTTTGTTGGGGATTAAATGTAATTGTTTTTCATCATTCCGATAGTTATCATTTATATTGTTTTTATTCTAAACAACTTAGCCATTGGGATTGACAACAAGCTAAAATCAAATGTATACTCATGTAAACTCATCAAACAACATTGTCAATCAAACCAATCCACCTTTAACAACTTATAAAGTGCAAGAAAGAATTCTAAATATTGAAAGGCAAGAAATAACTTATGAACGTACTCCTTTAGATTCTTCCTAGAGGATCTATCATGTTCTTGTAGTCATCTCGTTAGAAGGTTTGGGTGAATTAGAAAGATATGAAGGTGGATTGATAATCTTGTTTGAGCAACATGTTTGCTTCAAAATTTTCATATGTTTTTGTTACATTGTGCTCTTCAATAGGTTTTAACTTTCTTGAATTTTTTTTTCTCTTACAAGATACAATAATAGTCAATACAATTATCAACCATATTGACATTCTTCAATATGCACCCATTATTTGAGAAGGCTTTATGAATGTAAGCAAATATTGTGATTTTAAGCAAATTGAAAAACACATATTTTCAAGATATGCATTTGAAAGTTTAGAAACAAAAGATATTAAATTAGTAAGAAAAAATCTTGTGGCATTTGCATGGTATCATGATTATTGAAAGCAATTTGTGGAATTTTTTTAAAGATCTAATGATACATTATTTGTATAATTAAAAACTTCTATTTGTTATGAAATTTCATAATAAAGGTAATGAACATGATCATGGATTATTATGCATTTCAAATGTTGCAAATATGTCATTTTGATATTGAATATTTTGTTGACAAAGTATAACAAATGTTGTTTCTATTTTGGATGTAACCCTTTGAGATGCTCAAATCCATTGTCATAGATAAACATGTCAATATTAAATATGGAATGTATCAATTTCATTTTCCTTCACTTCCCATGTGAAAAAAGAAAAAGAAAAAGAAAATCCCCTCAACCTTTACATGCATGGAATTGTGGCATGACATGTCATTTGATGATTTTTTCATAATATCTAGATGAATGAAAAATTATACATATGTTAAAGCCTTCAAAAACTTGTTATTGCCCCAAATCAATCAACGTGCATGTGTAGATTTTAGGTGCACCCATCCAATTAATGGGTTGTATTGAAGTTTACCCATCTGCTTGTTGGGTTTCTTTTCAAAATATGAACATGGGTAATTGATTTAATCATGCCTTTATATCATTTTATTTTTTTGGGTTGTCACTTGTCTTTTTGTATCATGAGGTGTCATATCACTATGGAATGTAAAAAACAATTCATATGACAAAAAAATTAAATGAAGTTTGTTTGATAAACATACAAATAATTAGCTTCAATTCCTTTAAATCTCATTAAAATGAGATTCTTAAAAAATTGATTTGAAAGATTATGCAAGAATTGATTAAAATAAAACACGTCAATTTTTAAATTATTAATATATTAATATATTTTTTGGAGATATAAATGTTTTAATTGATTTGATGTTATTTTAAAAACTTCAATAAGGCTTTGATGAAGATTCAATAACAAAAATCATAATGAAATTCATTTTTAATTGATTAATTTGTTTGTATTGTTGTTGCTTTCTATGTTATAAAAATTTATTATTGCCCTAAGATAGTAGACATGCATGTAAGATTTTAGGTTTTATTAAAGATGTGTGGGGCAAACACAACTAGTTATACTATTAAAGAGGAACATTATTGACATGAGAACACATTATTTATTATTAGAACATTTATGGCAAGCTAAAATCAATGAATAATTTATTTCATACCATGCACAAACATAAATTATTTTACTTTATACTTAACAAAAATGTACAAAATAGTAAGATATGAAATGCCAAAAAATATCATGAATATGAAAATATGAACACCCAAAAGTAACTCAACAACCTAAAACAATAATAAATACATTTCTTAATGCACAACAAATGCCAACACAATTTCTTCTTCACCTAAATCATATTGTCATTGTGGTTATATCATTCTACATCGTCCTTTAATTTCACAACTACATCACAAGAACAAATTCCATCTTTCGTACTGAATCCTCAAGTAAAACTTTGTGATTTGTCTAAACCCTATAGACTCTACAAATGTCAAATGCATATCACGAACCATGAAAGGCCTACCTGGGTTCAATCATTCTTGAAATGTGAGGCTAGGGCACAAGGACATACTAATAATGATAGAGAAGGAAGGGTGCGTTGCTTTGTGCAAAGCGCTTTTCAATTCAAATATGCAAGTGAAGAAACTTTCAAATGATGCGGTGCCCATGCAAGTAAACATCTGATGTACTGCAGTGCACATTACAAGGAGAATTGAGGCATGGCAGTGACAAGTTCCAGAGATTGAGAAGCAAAAGTGATTTGGGTTTCTGCCTACTTGATAACAGGTATTGTCTAAATGTCTTCAAGACATGATGGGTGTTTTTATTTTGGGATGAGTCTCAAATTCCAATCACCCAGGAGGAGGAGGACGAGGAGGATGGGCAAAGCCGAGATCTTAGAGAATGTTATGGGTGTTAAGAGAGATCTAGGTTTGGTGTGTTCAAGAACTGAATTTTGTAAGGAAGACTGGTGCTAAGTTCAACCAAGCCGGCCTCTGCATCTCTGCAGTGATTGCCTTGCTAAGATAGAAATTGAGTGTCCATCCCCATGACAGAAGAGAGTAGTTTCAAGAGTGGAGAATACCTCACAAATCACCACACTGGTTGTAAGATGGGGCTTCATTTGGACTTCTTGGCAAATTTTGCTGGTTCAGCAACTTGTCTGAAGTAGCTTTGGTCCCTTTGGGCTGCTGTGCTGTTCAATGACAGCATCTGATCCAAACACATGAGGAAATTTTGTCTGCGCTAATGTTTTGTTGCAACCTCATAAAATACACCAATTGAATAACTTGCCACCTGAAATGGCTCTAGTTTGTCTTTGTTCAAATATCCCCTACTTTCTTAAGAGACTCTGATTAGTGCCAAAGAGAATGTCCTATCAGGAAGGGAAGGAGAGAGAGAGAGAGAAACAGAGACAGAGAGACAGAGAGCAGGAAGAATCAAACTAGCTCTTCTTCCAAGAGGGTATGCTTTAGTGCTTCATAGCACATGAAGGAGAGACCTGCTGCTGGCATGAGCTTAAGGCAACTGGGTCCTAAACCTCTATACAAACCCTTCAAGCCTCGCTCTTTTGCAATTCCCCTAAGTGCATCTAATGTGCCTTTATACACTACCCTCCCCTTCAATGCCCCTACCTGCACAAAAGAATCAAACTCCAAAGTTTCAGCATCATGTCTCTTAGGTGGAAGGCGATAACTCCTAACTGTTTTCTAGTTTTCCAACCTGAGAAGTTCTCTGTTCTCTGCACCTTCCAGAAGGTCCTACAAAAGACTCATCCACTCCTTGGCTTGTTTTCTCTCTAGGGAATACATGTTCAAAGGACATGACTTCCTGTTTGAGTTTCAATTCTGAGGTACTAACCCATACAGATCACATTTTCAGAGCTTTGCTTTGATCCCCAAAGCTGTTTCATGAATTTTGCTTGCTTGTAATAAACAAGCTAGGCCTTGAATCAAAGCACCACCCATGAAACAAATCATGCTAGAAACAAGGTTCATTCAAACATACACATGTGGAAAGGGATTAGGGTTCTAAGGTTGATGAAGCAATACATGTTCACAGGGTGGATATGGATGACTCCAAAATGCTTGAGATCTTAGGTTATAAAAAAACTTTGATGAAATTGATGTGACACACATGATTTGTTGAGGCTGTAGTAGAGTCTAATTGTGGAAGATGGGGTCAGTGTAGGGATCCTGACCTGCATGTGCTTGCGTGCCACTTCTAGAGGAAAAGTGCTCGTGCTGGCTATTGCTCCAGCAAGTGAGCCGATCAGCAATGTCTGTATGTTCCCAACCCTGTCTGTCTTACTGCATCTCTTGTAAAGAGAACGCAATGAATCATACACAAAATAGTTGACACCAGCATACGGTATCACTCCAATGACACTTGGAGCAAGGCCTCGATAAAGCTCCAAAACACCTTCTTCAGATACTATCCTCCAAAGAGCATGCAAAATGCCTCGATACTCACCAGGCTGATAGATCACAAAACCAAAAGAGATTTCAGTTCGATTTCCTTCCATGAGAGATTGTGTTTGTTGAACCCTCCTAAGACTTCTTCAAGCAACATGTTTCTCTCTTTCTGCTTTTGACTCTGTTGTTCAGATCTAAGGGTTCCATGTTTGAGGGTAACAATTCAGCACAACAATGCTGTCGAGATTTCATTGCTATATTTTATGTGTTCTAGGGATTCCATGTTCTCAAGGATTCCATGTAGAAGGTCATGCATCACTGAATCCCTGATGTCTTTGAGAGATTTGAACTTTGGGCAAGTTTTCAAACCAGTGAGTTGGAAACACTAGGAATTGGAAAATACCTACCTGAATTGTGAGGCGAGTTTTGAGAAGCTCAAGCGGGTACATACACACAGTTGATGAAATGCCCGCACAGGAGCCTGCAATTGGTGATACTGGCAGAAATGCAAGCTTGCCTGGTGTCCCATCCTTTGGACTCAGGTATGCCTTCACAAAATCATATGCAAAGAGCTGCAAAGAAGAATGCAAGATATTAAGGCACAATCTCCCATCAGAATCTCCACTTTTGTTCAAGAGAAAAGAAAACAAACAGAGGCACAATCTCCAATCAGAAGCTCAACTTTTGTTCAGAAAAAAAACACAACCGATCCAGTTAGGGTTAGCAAGCTCAACTTTTGTTCAGAAGGAAAACAAACAAACAGATCCAGTTAGGGTTAGGAAGCTCAACTTTTGTTCAGAAGGAAAACAAACAAACAGATCCAGATAGGGTTAGGAGGAAGATGTCAACAGCAAAGGAATCGAAAAACTACAAAGGAAGAAAAACTCTGCCAGATCTGAAGCTCACCCAAGAAAAAAAATTGTGAAAAAACGTGAAGAAATGCGGTTTGCAATCTTGAGCTTGCTTGCTTGCTTTGCTCGTGGGTGAATTCTTGTTTGAAGCTTTTCACTGGGGAATAGAAGCAATGAGAGAGAGAGAGAGAGAGAGAGAGAGAGAGAGAGCAACAACAACACTAACCTCGATGGCTTTGCTGGGGGCGACGCGAATGACATTGATGGCGTTGCCACGGAAAAGCCCAGGCCATCCTTCGTTTGTGATGATCCAGTGAAAGATTTCAGGGAGCGAATGGCCATGGCTGCCAACCATCAAATGCGTGCGGATGGTCTCCAATGGTGCCACTGCAGTTCTTGAGAAAGCTCCAGCTATGGCTCCGCTCAGTAACCTTCTGCCGTTGGGCCCTAGTTTCAGCTTGAAGCCCCATCTTCTTCTTCTTCTCTCTTGTGCAGCTTGTTCTCTAGCACCCATTGCTATTGTTTCTTCAGAGTCCTGTTCTGAGCCGTTGTTGTTCTCTGCATCATCGGCCACTGGAAACTCTGGGACAGTAGCAGCAGCAGCGTTGGTGGTGTGACGGATCCCATCATCATCGGCCATGGCTGCTGCTTCCATGCTCCCGGAGGAGTCGCCATTGCTGTTGTTCGAGGAGGAGGAGGAGGAGGAGGAGGAGGAGGAGGAGGAGGGGGGATAATCGGCTCTGGCACCTGGGAAGAGCTGCTCCACAAAATCGAAGACTTCGTCCTCGACTGACGAGGTTGTCTTCTTGTTCAGCAGACCGCGTTTTCTGAGGCGCTGCCGGTTAGAGAAGGTGACGTTGGGTTTTACAGTATGGGGCTTGGGAGGAGAGAGGTCGAAGGAATTCAGCTGCGGTTCCAGGAGTTCACCTGCTTTGCGCAACCGTTGACGATGCGAGAAAGCCATCTTGTGCGTCGACCTGAGGACACAGAGAACGGGACGATCAGTTGCTGGAGGGGTGACGACGGAGGACGACGACAAAGAGCTTGCCGTGCCGCCGCCACAGTCGTCGCTTCTCCTTCTTGCTGCCACTTCCTTGCGATCATTGACCTTGTGCCACTGTCGCCGCTCTTGCTGCCAGCTCGAAGTAACGCCGCGACGAAATTTTGTAGCTGCTGCTACTGCTGTTACCGATCCATTCTTGTGGCCCAATGCCATTACAACAGCTTCTCTCAAAATTCAACCCTTTCTCTCTCTCCTCTCCTCCCTCAACATGCAATCTTCTCAACTTTTCTATCCACCCAAACACACCCACCTTCTCCTCTCTCTCTCTCTCTCTCTCTCTCTCTCTCTCCCCTTGTTGTCCCGGACCTCATTCATTCATTTCTTAAACATTGTTTCTCAACACAATACCCTGGAGTCTCCGTGTATTTTTGGTTGTCTTTCTTTCAACTTCTCTTAGTTTTCTTCCACTTCCTCTTCCTCTTCCTCTCCTTCTCCTCCGCTTGCGTCACGGATCATACGAGAAAGTTGTTGGGTACTTTTCCAAAGATCCAGTCTACAATTGGTTTGTTCTGATTTGCAGACCGATTTTCATAAGCTATTGTTTCTTGCAAGAGAGTAAGAAGTCTGGAATGTGTAGTCAGCTTGGTGCGACGGGCGGGCGCGTGGTGCGATCGAGAGCGACAGGCAGGCAGGCAGCCAGCGCCCAAAATCTCCGTTCTCGCAAGCAAGCAAAGCGCCTGTGCACGCGCGCACACATATCGTCGTCGTCGTCGTCGTCGTCGTCTCCTCCTTCTTTTTCTTCCAGTCTTTCTTTTGCGTTGTTTGGGACAGTAGTAGAAGAAGAAGCGTAAAAGAAATCTAAAATTCACATAACAGGTACACTCTGGGTACCACACTAGGGTTTGTTTTGTTTTGTTTTTGTTTTTTATTTATTTTATTTTTATTTTTAATTTTTTATGTTGGGGGGGCTTTTTCATTGTTGTTAAATTGGTCCCTATCTTTTAGGCTAGGTGGATTGAGGTGGTAAAATACCAAGTGAAAATATATTAAAGAGCTATTATGTTTTAATTTAATTTAATTTTAATTTTTTAGGGGTGCATATGAGGATGGTGGTACTTTTAGTTGTGGTAACATGGACTTGTTATTGGTAGAAGCAATTTTGAGAGGCAAGGGTCAAAGTTTTAGCAGTTTGATGAGAGTCTTATTGTAAATAGCAACTAGGTTCTCTCTAACATTTTCATTAGTCATGGCCAAAGTGAACTTGGTGGACAATTGAACAATACAATATCAAAGCTAAGCTATTGAGTAAGGACTTTTCAATGTTCATTATTATTGTAAATAGCAACTAAGTTCTCTAACATTTTCATGAGTCATGACCAAAGTGAACTTGGTGGAAAATTGAACAATACAATTTCAAAGCTATTGAGTAAGGGCTTTTCAATGTTCATTATCATTGTAAATAGCAACTAAGTTCTGTAACATTTTCATGACCAAAGTGAACTTGGTGGACAATTGAACAATACAATATCAAAGCTATTGAGTAAGGACTTTTCAATGTTCATTATTGTTGTAAATAGCAACTAAGTTCTCTAACATTTTCATGAGTCATGACCAAAGTGAACTTGGTGGACAATTGAACAATACAATATCAAAGCTATTGAATAAGGACTTTTCATTGTTCATTATTATTGTAAATAACAATTAAGTTTTCTAACATTTTCATGAGTCACGACCAAAGTGAACTTGGTGGACAATTGAACAATACAATTTCAAAGCTTTTAAGTACAAACTTTTCAATGTTTGTTATTCATTGTTCACATGATAATATATTGTATATTATTGAATGCCCATAAATGTCAATATTAATCAACTGTAAATTTGTAGTTTTGGACAACCAAGGACACATCTTAGACCTAACTTTTAATGCACACTAGATCATGTTCACAAACAAATCTTTAGACATTTTGCAAAAGCAAAATTTGAAATAATTGATGGTATAACAAACATACACATACCCATACACATAAATTACCTCCAAATAGAGCATGAATAAAGTTGGTGGGAAGTCTATGCAAAACGAGAATGCATCATGCGTGTAATAGAATGGTCATCACATTCCAATAAAAAATTGTGTCATTGAATCAAAAAAAAACAAACTTAATGGAAAAAGATTTTTTTGGTTTCCTATTCATTTTTTTGGTCCTTGAGTTCACTACCTTCCTCAATTCAATGAATTACTTGATTTCAATGTTGTAGTAGGCACTTCAATTCCTCTAGCTTGTGAGTTTCTTCTTGTTTTAGCTTTAACAAAAGATACAATTAGGTTAGTTAAGGCAAGATAGTAATTAAAGTTGGAAGTCTTAAGCTACTATATCATGGTGCAACCTTTTTGAAAGTGGTTGCATTGTTGGAATAGACATTACATTGGGTAGAAGGTTTTATTACAAAATCTAAAACAATAGTTAGATGAAAATGATTTAAAATTTTTGACACTTTTAAAACCCAAAGTCGAAGATGTATTTGTCACAAAGTTTTTTGTGATGACATATTTAATGCAATGCTTTTCAAGGGAGTTGAACCTTAGTCTAAAAAAGGACATTGCCATGCTACAATGGAAAGTGGACTTGCAAAACAAAAAATATTAATACCAACATCCTTATTTGTATTCATTATTGAATAGGAAAATTCATGGATTTAGGACTTATCAACTTTTTTGAATCCATGAAGTAAGATTCATGAAAATGCCATGTAAATTGTTTTAAAATTTTATAATCCCAACCCATATTGAGATTTGCTTTTTGTGTTGACAATGTGGAATGGAAACGTTTATAGAATAAAAACACATTGAACATAGATGCTAACAACCAAATCAAGATTAATTGTTAGATGAGTCCTCAATTTGGACTTCATAAAAATGATGGTAGAAAAGTTACATTCATCTTCAACATTCCCTAGAACAACAAAGATTGCAAATTCAACAAGTTTGAAATATTAAAAAAATATTTTTTTCAAAATCACACTAAAGGTAAACCTTCTCCACATTTGAGTGGTTGCATTGTAATCATGTAGAGCTTTCAAAGCAACTTCAATATTAGATTACATGGTGGTCATAAAAAAACTAAACTATTGTTCAAGTAAAATATGATTTAATAAGGGCGCATGTGATTTGCCATTTGGTTGAATGATCTTGTGGTAACATAATGTTATTTAAAAATTTGTAGATGCTTAAAGAATGTTAAGGTAGTTTATGGTTGCACTCAATATTCAGGGTAAATAATGCCAATAACATTCATGAGCTCTAACTTGCACTGGAAATATTTTAAATCAAGCTCAATTATGAAATTTTTTGTGATAGAAGTGCATTGGTTTTTTACATCTTGACATATAGCTGCCCAATTCTCTTTAGTGACCATGGACACAACTTTAGTGCACTTGTTAGTTTTGTGTGGTATGTAAAATTGTTCCTTGAAACAAAAGGTAGCATAATCAATTTATGTGATGGGTTCATGGTACTAAACTATTGGCAACACATTAAATTTTACCCCACCAAATCCACAAAATTCTAAAATTAGTTATTTCAACCAATTTGGTGTGCTCCAAGTGCCTTTTTGGGGATTAGATGGAGTAGGTGTACATAGAAGAAAATAAACCTTCAATCTTTGCAATAAGGGTTAGGGATGATGAAGTTTGGACAATAAAATTACATTGATGTTGCCATACATGCATCCTTACAAGGCAAAGGTAGTGCTCATTAATTAATTGAATAGTCATAATAATATTCAAGCCTTGGAAATTGTTACACCATTAGCCCCAAAGCACACCACTTTGTGAAAAAGGTAACTCTTGACATCCCATTAAAAATAGTAAGAGAATGGATAATTGTAGTAATGAAGTTGTCAAATGTACTACCATTAACAAAATTTTCAAGATTTAAAAAAATTAGCACCCTAAACCAATTATCAACAACATAAATGTGAATATAAATCTATAATGGGTTGTCCAAAGTGGTGACCTCACCACAACTAACTAAAATGAATGTAGTATGTTGGACTAACAATATAATTTGTTCGAAAATGACATTGTGCATGGCAATTGCCATATTTTAATCACTTGAGTTTGTTTAGTGTTTCTTGGGTGTGGTGTACTTTCAAGAAGTCAAATAGACTTCTCATATGTTTAAAAATCAAACATGGGTTTGCCTTGCTTCAATAAATGGAAAATTACCATAAATTGGAAATTTTCTTTTTTCTTTTCGACCTTTTTTCCATTGACCACCAACTCTACAATAGAATATGAACCTTGATTAACATGAACCCTTTCATTTCTTTGGTGTTGGTTGTCATTGTTGATATAATAATCACCCACCAAATTTTTTGGATGAGAAGTTAAGGCTTTTTCTTCTCCAACATGTTTTTGCAAACCATCCAATTTAAGGTTCAAAAGTTTTTCCTTATCTTCAACCATGGCACAAACCTTGTAGTGCACCATGTGGATCTTGCATGTGGGGCTTAACACAAATTTAACCCAAAGAAATTGGGCAACCCATTATTTTTTTGAACACACCTTTTTTAGTTGTTTTTTTAGTTTTCTTGTTTACATGTTTTCCAAAATTAAGACCTTGAGTAGAAGAAGTTGATGCAACTGCACCAGTGGTAAAGGTTGATGCTCTCTTTTTGCCTAAAAAACAAAATAAACCAAAGGTGACAACATAATTTTTAGCACCCAAGTTGCCAAAATCAATATAATTTGAAACACTTAAAGTTGATGCATTAATGGCCTCAATTGATCCATGCAATCTAGGGGTGCTACTTGTAACTAATTGACTTGATGATCTAAAGATGGAAATAAGACTCGACAAACTGGACAATCTAGAACTTGATGCATGACCAAAGAAAATGGCCACATTTGGTAAACCCAATAATGCAAACTAGACCCAAAGTTGAACTACACATTCGGCAAAGGCATAGATAGAAAATAATAGTTTATATTTGAAGTTCAAAGGTTTTAAAGGCAACATTGTGTGCTACAATTTGCTTCATGCACAAAGAAGATGTCGAAAGGCGATGAATCCTCTTGAGGCATAGTTCTATAAGAGTTTAATGCTCACTAACAACAAAATCCCCTCAACTTTAAACTTTTGAAATCACAAATAAACAATTAGTGTGCACAAGTAAGTAAATGAAATATAGTCTACCTAGTAACTTTTTATTTTACAACATCTTTGAAGTTAAAACTTAGAATCATTTGTCAAGTTTCAATGTCAATTCCATTGTCCCAACCTCCAACTACCTGCAACTCACAGCAATCACTTACCACCATCACTATCATGTTGATTATTGATTTGCTATGCACAAGTTATAATGTTGTAGCATTGAATATTCAAAGAACAATCACCTAAAAAATCAATGAAACTTGAAAAACCTTAAACCTAATAGGACACAAAGTTAACCTTAACATGAAGGTGGCAAAAAATTATGAGGAACTAGTGTTTATGGCAACAAAGCTTTTTTCATTTTCACTTTGCAATGGCACCTCTTTCCTTGTTATTAAGGTTGCGATGTTTGATGAAGATAAGCAAGAGACAATAACAACAGGTTATTTCACGAAATGTGGTGACATGACAACGGGGCCTTCAACGCAGGTGGTGATGGATCCAAGCCATGCATTGTGCAGGTGCCATCTCCCTCCTGACCAAGGTCGAATTATGAGAACAAAATGAACAAAAACCCAATTTTTTATTAAAAGGCTTTCACCAACCCCTTCTTTTCACATTTGGATGAATTTTCATCACAAAGAAAAACACTAGTACTATACTTATTTACAAATTTGAACTAAGTAGGTAAATAAGTAAATAAGGAAGTTAGTACTAGAGTGGGGGTGAACATTAGAAATTGCACGAAACCCCCCATTGGGTATCAATGTGGGTATGAAAGTTAATAATGGTGATTATCAAAAAATCAAATACCCAGTTATAATATATGACTTAGTTATAGTTTGTACCGGAGTGGGGCGGGTATTAGAAATTGCAGCAAGGCATGTTGCGGGTCAAGCTGGGTATCAAGGTTGATACTCATGGTTATCAAAATAATCAAACACCTGGTTATTATATATAACTGTGGTTCTCAAATGTGTTTTGAAAAAAAAAACAAATATCCACCCCAAAACTGTCGGGGACCCGGCGGTTCTTTGAAGTTTTTCAACCACCCAAAACTGGGGGCTCTCTTTCGATTCTGCTAATTTTCAAATACCCGGAACTGACGGTTCTTTCATTCTGAAAATTTCAAATACACAAAGCCGGCGGGTATTACAGAAATAAATTACCCCCCCCCCCCCCCCCCTCCCCCCCCCCTTCCTTTTTTCCTTTTTTTCCCCCCCCCTCCTTT
>Ga0116227_10011652_pt1 | contig 14681 bp, 18 predicted proteins | sample S1TSphgellanicum_FD_89693 | JGI IMG/M metagenome (GOLD analysis project Ga0116227, IMG submission 89693) | Host-associated microbial communities from peat moss isolated from Minnesota, USA - S1T2_Fb - Sphagnum magellanicum MG | ecosystem: Host-associated > Plants > Peat moss > Unclassified... | reverse complement strand
CTCACATAGGCCATTTGGACATCTGTAACACAAGTTATGGCAAAAAGAAAGGCTAGGAATCGAACTGGCAATTTGACTCCCGACCACTAAAAGTCAGGAATCGACCCAACCCTAGTGCATGCAGGTGGAGTGCAATACACCATTGGAAAGCTCTTGAGGAGAGCTACAAGTTTGCTTTAGACTTCATCCAAATCAAAGGTCTGAGCAAAAAGTTATGACATCGTAAAGTCCCGAAAGTCCAAGCCGGAACAATTTCGGGACTCCCCCTTGGGAATCCCGGGACAAAAAGTCATTTGGATGTAAGTGCCACAAAGAAGCACAGATAATACTATATGGGGGAAAGTGGTGGCTTCCCCCAATATCCGGGCCATGGTGAGTCTTGTGAATCTAGAGTTGCCCGCGGCTTGTTCTAGCACTGAAGGTGCTCTAGAAAATGATTTAACCAACTTGTTGGTTAGTTTGATGCAGGTTCAAATAAGTAACTAAAGCTTGTCATTCTTCTTAGTCCCATTTCGGAGCTTCAACACGCTCTTCTACCCCTTCTAGTGTTGAAAGTTAAAAACATGCCCCAAGTTTTTCACAATTTCATTGTATGAGTAACTTAGACCCATCTTGGGTCTAACTAGGAACTTGGGAACACGTCATTCAAGATATCCATACATACATTGCAAAACAATGTTCACATGTTGAGTTTCCCTATTTTGTAATGGGTTCACACTTCGACCAACGACATAAGCCACATTAATATATATAAACAAAGATGGAAATCCATCCACAAAAATTACAAGGCATGTTAAAAAAAAACAAAAACAATCGAAATAATAATAATGAAGTAAAAGATTTAATGTTAAAAAGGCATTGTCTACCACAAATTAATTAATGATGGAGGTGCACTAGCTCATATGTGTGGAAGAGATGGAGAATTATGACTATACATGGTAGTTTGTTGAACAGTTGTAATGGCTTACCAACATTGGAGGGCTATTGACATTCATTGCTTATAATGGTCTACTGATGGCGAACTATGTGTGATGTAATCATGTTGATGTAGGTGGAGTAGGATCTAGTGTCATCTCTAAAGATCTTTGGGAAGCCAATGCATGTGTTTTATTCGTATGTTCTTGTAATGTCTCTTAATCCCTTACCATGTATTGATGCAAACAAACACAAGTCTTTTGGTGACCTTTCTCATCATCCTGTGATGAAAAAAACAAACACCAAGAATGGAAGAGCAAAAATGCATGTCAAGTTATTATGTCAAATGGACTGATGATGAATTGAATTAAAAGAATGTGCAAAACATGTTAAACTTTGACACATAAAGCATATGGAATATGATGGTATGAATAGGGGCATGATAAACCAAGATGGAAAACATCGATGATATCCAATGATGCAATCCATGTCTAATTTTAAAAAGGAGGAAAATATGATAATGTTAAAAACATTAATATCTCAAAAGCTGATGACTACATGTGTGCAATGCATGATGTCTAATGATGTCCTGAACATGTTCCTACTACACATAAATGACCACAACCAAAACAAGGAACATGTGGATGTTGTTTATGGGATGGATATGCCTTTGATGTAGGTATAGATGATTGAGGAATAACCCATGGTTAATGAAATAAACAAGGTGTGAAATGTGAAAACGAACTAATGCAACTGAAGAAACTAGATGAAACAAAATAAATACAATAGGAATCATGGGGTGAGAGGGCGAAAATGTTTCATGATGACCCTTACAAATCATCAGGACATTAGAATTTTGTTGTGATACCCATCAGTGCTTTGATATTGATGAAATTACAAGGTTTGCCATGCCTATACACACTAACTAACAAAACCCTAAACCTTAAACCCTAAGAGTTCTTAACATACCTATGTACTCACCTAGTTTGAATGAGGTTGATAAGGGCCATCATGTCACAATCATGCAAAAATCTCTAAGACACAACAAAGGAAAGCTACAAAAGTGAAACTGGCAAAAAGCCACAAAAAGAACATATATCATCTAGAAAAAAGCTTCCAAAAAATCCAAACTAAGCATCCAAAACCAGTTACAAGGGACAGAATTGCCACTGGTATTGGATTCGGCGGCAGCCAAAACAAAGAATCCTGCAATAGACAGCGGATCACCCCTGACAGAATCGGTTGTTAGGGTTTGCGGTGCATAAGAAGGCGCCACAGAAGGAGGGAAAGTCCAAGTACGGGTGAATCCTTGGTCGTTCCTTTGATGCGCTCAGAGTTTTACCCAGAGTTTAGTGTCTGTGTGCACATATGTGCACAGAGCGAGCAGAAGAATTCAAGGGGCATTTCAGAAAACGAAACTCTCATTTTGTTTTCGGAAGCATATATATGCTTCACATTGGGTTTCTTTTCTCTGTGATATCCACTGGGTACACACTTTGGATACCTGTCGGGTATCACCGTAGGCCAAAAAAAGGAAAAAAAAATTGACCTCATGTAATAATACCTCCCAATTATTCAATTTGTTTTATACCTTTGAAGAATTCGTTGCTCATCTATTGCCTCCATGATAGAAAGATGCCAACAGAGGCTCTTCACATGGTGATGATAATAGATATCATGGTGTTTTGTTGCTTGCTTTGTGACCTAACAATTATTTTTGATTGGGCCATTCAAGTGCAATTCATGCATGTTGAGAGAGTGGGAGAGAAGGGGAGGAAATTTTTAGATAACCCACAATGCCATTTGACTACCCATACTGTGTGTGTGTGTGTGTGTGTGTGTGTGATCATGAAACATGTTTCTGACAATTTTCGATGATTTTTTAAAATGTTTTTCTTTCTTTTTTAGGCTATCTGAATGACCTTTTTCTACTTGCTATGGTGAAGTTGTTACCTATTGCTGTGGTTTGAAATTTTTTGAAATGCCTTTCCTTTCTCCTATCATGATCTCCATGCAAGCCAACCAAAGTGAAAGAACATCATGGCTCTTATATTTTCTTTCTTGTGTGGATCCAGCAAAGGCCCTCTTGACCTACCCAACTTGCAAAAACAATGGGAATCTCTGCCTGTACTAATAATAATACAATCACACCACCAACATGACAACCCATCATAGTTGGCAAATTGTGAGTTCTAAGAGGTGATGGTACACAAGGTTGTGAGTTTGGAAGTGCTTTGGGTGGGGTCACACACCACACTATAGCCTCATGGTAGGAGGAATCATACCAAACGGATGTTGTATGAATGAAGTATGGAAATCATTTGAATTCCACTACCTATTTCTAAAGCGTTAGGTTCAAGCTTTCAAACTTAGTTCTAAGTAATCAAGCAATATTTATTATGCAGGTGTTTGAAGCCAACCTATTTCTCGCCATGAGGACCAAGCTACTTTTAGTGTTAAAAGTGTTGGAAACCCAATTGAATGCATAATCCTTGCTTAAAGGCATAGTTAATTTTTGGAACCTACAGAAGTGCATGTATTATACATTGGACCACCTTGTGTATATATACTTCTTAACCTTCATGCTCATACCCAGGATCCTTATAACAATTTTAGTTATTATTGAGACCAGCCTGGTATATGACCAGGGTACATAAAGTAGTGAACCCTCTGTTTTATTATTTCAAATGTTATCAATTGTGTAGCCTACTTGTTCTAATAGTATGTTCCAAATTTCAAAGTTCCAACTTGCATACCCAATGCTTAGATTATAGTTGTTCCTAGAGTTAATACAAAGTTCACAAATGAAAGCCAAAATAGCACCCGCAGCATTAATATTCACAAGCACATTTAGAAATTAGAAGTCATTATCTTTAACAATCCAACAAAATAATTAACAATTGTGTGACAACTATAATGTTCTTGTATATTGTGTAACATTGGGGGTGGGGGGAGAAGAAACCCACATTTCCAACATAATCAATTCAAATATAGATCGTCACAATACATATTTGTTAACCACAAAATGTCATAATTTTCATTGCAAATACTAAAACTCAACCTGTAGGTTGGAATATATTTTTTGTGCTGAATTAGCCTAGTTAGCCCGTTAATCTACTTTGAAATTACCTCTTCACAAACATTTAGATAACTGTTGTATTCAAAAAATGCTACTGAAAAATTATTTCAGTCAACTAGAGTTAAGCCAACTACCCCTTGATTCTGCCCTAAAGAACTGGTAAAAGAGATTTCTAGGGTATATGCAGTGGGTGCCTTCACACTGTCACTAATTTTTTTGCCACAACAAAGGAAGCACCTTACATGTAAGGTGTGGCGTGCCTGCTCTCTCCTCCCAAATAAAATCCAAATGTCAATGTTAAAAAGCAAGATGCTACCGATTTTTTACGCCTAAAAAGGACCTCAAAAGGGATAGTAAAAGGGGTGGTTTTGGGAATTCAGGTCCCCACACTCGGCTCCTATGTTGTGCCAGGCCCTCATTCCCAGAACAGCCCCATTCTCAGTCCTTACCCTACACATAATCCTAACCAATGAACTGATTCATTCCAAAGCTTACACATTTATGTCATGCAATGCAAGTTTCCTCATTCCATGCATTCGTTGAATTGATACTCTCAGATATTTGATACATTTGAACAATCCTGCTTTTATTTGTTGAATTGATATTCCCAGATATTTGATACATTTGAACAATTCGTGCTTTAAAAGATGAGTTAAAACGCTGAGGGTGTGGGGACATTCGCTGAACGTGGGGCCAGACTTGACTACCGCGTGTGTCATCCTAAGCCCCTTATTTGGAAATGCCCCCAACCGGGGGCTTTACCCTACACGCATACTTCTCACGTTCCAAATAAATAAATAAACAAATAATTGGAAAAAGGAATGGCTATCTTTTGAGAAGAAAATAATTACTTTCTATTTCTTTTTGAAAAAAATCTTATTGAATTGTCTCTTGGTTATGGTCATTTTGTCTATTGCATCTCAGCCTTGTGTTTTTTTACTTCTCAAGTCCTTTTAAAAAATAGATTTTTTAAGGTTTAAGATTTGAAGAACTCTGCGATGGTGCTCGATGCCGCACCACTACTATGTCCTCTCACTATAGCGTTGGACATTTTCACACTCAAAAGGACACTATCAAGATGCACTGCAACAACGTCAGGCTCAACGTCCCAAACAATGCACCCTTGGTGGTCTACCAAGCAGCCCTAGTTAGGCATTAGCTAGTCATGGGCCTCAAAACCAATAGCTCATCTGTTGACGTGCAATTGTCCAAGATGGAGGCAGCCATCAAGAACATTGTGTTTTTCACGGTCGCTGGCAACCTTGCGTTGAACTAGCTAATGGAGCACAAGGCAACTACGGCTATCACAACCAAGGCTACGTCTACAGAGGAGCCCAAGTGGACCACAATGATGGCCAAGAATGTGCGCCAGGTGGTTAGCCGGGCTGTGGAGACGTTAGTTGATGCACTTAAATAGGAAGAGTGTAAGCTCAACCTGCGCCTCATGGGCTTCGAGGCCAAGGAAGGCAAAACCAAGAAGGAGCTGGTGCAACGGCTCAACACAAAGTTATTGCAAGGCCAAATGAGGCTACACACCAAGGTCATTGCCGCCATGCGGCAACGGTTTGCAACTGCGCGGGCCTCCACCTCGATGACAGGCACACGCCTCGGCGCGATGCTGCTCAAATTTACAACGAGCGAGGATCGCCAAGTCGCGCTGTGAAGGCACAAGGGCCTGGCGAGGACCAATTTGGGCCTAGATGAAGACTTCACGCCCACACAGCAGGCGCACAAGTCGAAATTATGGCCGTTATTCAAAGAGGCCAAAACGACAAACAAACTTGCCTTTTGGCGTGCAGCTAAGTTCTTTGTTGACGGCACTCAAATTTGCCCACCCTCCTTTATTTAGGGGCGCGAAGACCATAAAGACCTATGCGTGGTATTATGGAACATGCACGAAGGTGGTGTAAATAAACTGGAAACGGGGGTGCAAATACTAGAGCTATTTCAGGGTGCTGACCTCATCTTATTAACTAAAACCTGGCACTTCCCAAGCCAACATTTGCCACATGTTGAAAGGTTTGCCTCATTTGTGGTAGTGCGCACTGTGTAACTGGGAACAACAAAAGTGATAAAACATAACGAAGGGGTTGTTGCTTACTTTCATAGCCACCTTAGCCCAAACATGTCACAATGGAAGGAAGGAAGCCACGATTCTTATTTATGGCTACGAGTCAACAGGGGTGCTGCCCCTAATTTGTTTATCTGCATGGTGTACGTTGCCCCTATTGGCTCTAAACATGAGAACAAATCCTTGTTCCAAAACCTAGCAACAGATATTGTTGAAGTTCAAATTCTAAGGGGCATAGTACTATTAGGAAGGGATTTTAATGCACATACTGCAGCGCTACCAAATACCATTGACACTAGCAACCTTTGTGAACTATTACAAGCGCCTGAGCTTGCTAAGATTAAGCAACTAAACATTGTGGTTAAACGACAAAACCACAACACTAGTGTTGGCGGCTGGGACCGCAAGCTCCTAGACCTATGTTGTGATGCTGGGTTGCTCATCCTCAATGGCTGGACACCTGGTGACGAATCAAGAAAATTCACTTGTTTAGCAAATGGGGGGCGTAACACTGTCGATCATATTGTTGGCTCACCTATAGTTTGGCAAGCTACTACACACTTCAATGTGATAATAAATGATACCCACTACTACGCAATGGGGGGAGACTCTAACCACAGGTTGTTGCGCCTACGGTTGAGCATCAATTACAACTTTGTTGAACCATAACATACGGTTATAATAAAAAATTCTTACCTAGGTTCAAATATGATAAATCAAAAGTTGAAGAGTATTAGTTTGCCCTAACAATGAGTCTTGGAAACTTGTTGGTAGTTGATTCGATTGGGCGTCTAGGAGCAAACAGGTTAGCTAACCTACTTCAGCAATGAGTGGGTGTTGCAGCAAAGTCTACTTTCGGTAACAAGCCTTCGAGAGGGAGCTGTAGAGAGAAACAATGCCATAAACCCTATTTGATGTTAACTGTCGTACAACAAAACGTGAGCTGAGGCTTTAACTGAAAGCCAACTCTGATTCACACACCATTAAACATCAAGAAAGTAAACTTAAAATTTTATTAAAAAGGAAAAGAATTTTTTGGGAAACTACAAGAGCTCAACATATGTGTGCGCTTGCCAAGGTGGATGTGTTTTCGTTCTGGAAAAAGTACCAGCCAAAGGCACCCGTTGTGGATAAGATTAGTGCAGCTACGCTTTTGGAAAACTTTCGCATGCTAGTTGGCCAATCTTCGCCACCCATACGACTGCAAACTAATCATTCCGCTCAGGTGACCGAACCTCACTTAACCACACCTTGAACACAAATATCACACTTGTTAAACTATTTCAAGCATTGAAAAAACTACAAAGGAACAAGGCTGCCGATTTGGATGGTATGAAAGCTGAGTTCATTTTGGATGCAGGAGAACTGCTACACATGCCATTATTGATAATGTTCAACTGCTTTCTAGAGGAAGGCTTTCTAGAAGCCCTTTCCACTAAGGTGGTCCACGCGTTCTTTAAAGGGGGCAATGCCTCCAAATTTGATAACTATAAAAGGATAATGGTTTGGCCTATCCTAGCAAAGTTGTTCGCTATGATCCTTGACAAAAGGTTGAACGTGTGGGCTAAACAACATGGGCTGCATGCCAAAGGTCAAGTTGGGTTTCGCAAGGATTACCGCACTACTGACCAACTTTTCATATTGCAAACTCTAATAGAATAGAGTAAGGCAAAAAAGAAACCATTATATTGCTGTTTTGTGGACTTCAAAAAGGCGTTTGATATTGTGTCACGTGAAATGTTTTGGCATGTATTAGCTGGCTTCGGGGTGGAAGGACGCTTCTTGCGATGCCTACAAATGATGTATGCCAAGAATACCATACGCATTAACCACCCAAGCGAGGGTGTCACCTCTAGCTTCAGGTGTCAACAAGGTGTGAAGCAAGGTTGTCCTTTTAGCCCCCTACTATTTGGGCTATATTTGGATGCCTTAGAGGGGCGTTTAAACGGCAAAGAATGCAATGCACCGGCCTTAGCAGATGTGCATGTCGGAATCAGAGGTGAGACTACAACAATAGTTAAATGCGCTCCAGCAGTTCTATGCTGAACGTGGATTCACAGTGAACGTGAAAAAAACAAAAGTCATGGTGTTCAATTCTGCTAACCCATGCCAAAAGTTTATGTTCGAAGGTGACGTTATTGAGCGTGTGTAAACCTTCAAATACTTGGGGATCCTACTCGAGACCACCCCAAACCTGGACAATATAGTGGAACATCTAACAACTGCCAGTAAATGTTCGTTGTTTGCACTAAATCGTCGTTGTGCGGTCAGTGCGAAGCTACGTATTATGGATGTTAAGCTATGTTGCGACCTTTTCAACACTTTGGTGCGTTCCAAAGCAAATTATGCTTGTGAGGTTTGGGTGGACTCCAAGAAAATAGAGGCTATTGAAATAATGTACCGAGGTTTCTCAAGTCCCTACTCGGGGTGCAAAAAACAACTAGCACATCCATCGTGCTGGCAGAATTTGGCAAATTCCCCTTTGATCATTTTGCATGGGGACAAGCATTGTTGTATTATAACTGTGTGAGCACAATCACTAAAAATCGCATCTTGGGAAAGGCATGGGAAGCCCAGTTCACTGTGTTTGCTGCATGAAAAAAATGTTGGGTTTGATTCGCGAAAAAATGGCTACTCAAGAATCAACCCCAAGAGGTGGCAAGTTTTCTACCTCCAGTTCAACTGCTGCTAGAAATGGCGCCTTAGCTTGCAATGACCCGTGCGTTCCAGGTGAAGACTGCTCAACCGCCATTAGGAACAGTTCCTGTGACAATGCACATACATCTAACCTATCTAGTAAGGGTGAGAGGCTGGGCGGAGAGCCAAGTACTTTGGTGTAACGTGCACATTATACGGGTGGGAGTTCAGATGGCTAAGTTGGCCGTGCTACAACTAGTGGAACCGGTTGGTGCTAGATTTACGATGGGAGGTTTGATCAACCAAGAGGCTAAGGCCCCACCCCTTCCAGGTTTTCCCCACACAATGTTGAATGTAAAAAGGGTGAAGGATAATATGCGATTGACTTTCATTGAAAAGCTCTTTACCAATCATGAGATTGGGACAAGCGTGCAAACAAGATATTTGAGCTTCAAGGGTATGTCATACGAGAGCAAAAGCTACTTGTGTGACATCAGCTGTGTTCAACTGCGGAAAGCTATGGCTCAGTTTCGGTGTGGCAACACGAAACTTGAAGTAGTGTTAGGTGCGTGGAAAGGCGTGCCATATGTCGAGAGACTTTGTCGAGGCTATGACTTGGGGAAGGTAGAGAATGAAAATCATTTGTTCCTTATCTGTCCAAATACACAGAAAGTTAGGGAATGCTTTTGTTTGGCCCTACCCCTCACCCACACGAGCACTCTTGTTGAGCTCATGTAGACTATAAACACAGTCACCCTGGCCAAGTTTGTGGCATGTTGCCAATACTAGAGGACAATCTGTCCTCCATGATCTACCTTTCGTCTAATGGACTCTCTAGTCCCAAATGGACGTAAAATTGTAAACAATAAATAGAACCCCAAAAACACAATACACCCTACTTTTAAAAAAGAAATCCAAGCCCAAAGCTCATAATAGGAATGCACTAGGTCTACACTTATAGGTTTGGAATGAAAGGTACGAGTGTAGAATTTCTTCATCACCCTTGATTGCACACATTCCATTGCCATTGCAATTGCACAGAGCAATTCTGGAGCTGTTGTGAAGGATTGGATCGTTGTGACAATTATGGCAAAACATGTGATTGATTATCTTGAAGCTCCAAATTGGCTTTGTTTTCTCATTTGTGGTAATTTTTTTAGCCAGTTAAATATTGAGATGGCTGGGACTCATCATGGATCATTTGCAGTGTTTGTATTGTGGGAAACAATCTTTCTTTGAATGGTGTATGCTTCTAAAAAGTCTTCAACAATTATTGTTTAGAATTTTATCAGGATTTTTTCTCAGATGAATTTTCTCCCAATTCACCATGTTCTATTATCTCCATCCATGTTCTTTCATCTCAATGTTGATGTTGCAATGGCATGCATATTGAGAGATCATTATTTAAAGAAAATATGAGGTCTTCTGGTCTTCTGATCTTCTTCCAATATTGCCTTTAATGGCCCTGATTGGATGCTCTCTTTTAAATTGTTGGGACTCTCTGGGTCTATTGGAAAATTCTGGGCGTTTTGAACTATTGAATCAACTCTTTAACCCAGGTGATACCTTTTGTTACTTCAGTACTAAGAATCCATCCAAGGGAAAGAGGCTCCTGGAAAGTCGGGGATGCATTTTTAAGATCTCTCATGAAGCCAATAAAGGTGAGCCAAGACCTTACAGAGTATCATTGTGTGGCATAAGTGACATTCAAGACATGATTTTGTTTTTTTCTCCATGGTCTGAACACAGCAATCCTAAGAGTATGGTGGAATAAAAAAGGAAGCTAAAAAACTCTTCACTCGCATAGGAGTCCCTCTTCAGGAGCAAAAAAGAATCAGGAGTTTCATACAAGTTTGGATAGGAGTTTCCTGATTCTTTTTTGCTAGGAAGAGGGACTCCAATTCCTACACTTAGTTCATGAGATTACTCCACTGAAAACACTACGCAGTGCCGGTTGTGGTTTATTTGCACTGCAATCTATTTGGTTGTTGAATCAAGTTCTCTTCAGATTGCTTTGTGTGAAATCTCACCTAAATTACACCTGTGAAAACTTTCATGAGAGGTTCATGCTGGTGTCATGTATGTAAGTGTAAATAGACATGTAATCAACAAGGTTGTTATATGAGGTTGTTATCATTCTTCTCTTGCTGAAGAAATGCCTGCTGGGATCTCACAATCAGCTCAAGGTACTCCACCACCAAAGGTGGGGGGCAAATGAAGGGACATAGGACAAGTCTATAAAAACTCTTGTAGGCATAAAAAAAATTTGCTAACTCATAACATTTTCATACCTTAATACTTGCATGTGGATGTCCTTGTATTGTTGAACCACTTTGGAAGACCTCCGTTGCATATTGATGTCTTTGTTTTGTTGTAGATGTATTGGAAAACCTGGGTCCCTTGAGAAACCTCCACTACCTTGTAACCCCTCCCTTGTAACAGTTAGAACAGTTTGAAAGTCCAGATCCTGGAACTGAATTGGAGCTGAAATGCAAATATAACTCTCAGAAGAATCAAGAAATCCCCATACTCATGATCAAGAAAGCCAGAACAAGGTTACAACCTTGCCTTGAAGTTGAAGTAAGACTTCCAAATATTGACTTGCAGAACCAGGTAGAAGGAATTGGAGATGAAATGCAAAATTGGAAACAGTGTTTCGTTTTGCAGCACACCATCCTGGCTCCCAATTGTCTCATCTAAAACTTGCTGATTTGGCAGCAACAGAGTCTACAAGATTCCTTCCAGAATTCTCTGTGCTTGAAAATTCAAATCAATTGAAAGATGAATCTAACAATACAAAATCTCAAAAAAGAAATTCAACAATATGGAACCCACCCAGTGGCCACCAGGTGGGTCTCTGTGGACACAGAGCAGACAGCAACCATCTGGTGGCCACCAGCTTAGACCAAGGACATTTTATGTACCTGGAACCAGCTCAGCTCCTCCTCATTTCTCATTCCCAGAGGAACCAATGAGAAATGACTGGCACTTTTTAGTTGTGGGCGACATCATTTGTGAATCCTGAACCTCTCCTGATGTTCAAAACCCACTTCTCAGGGCGCTTCCTGACCTCACCTGGAGCTTTCAAATCTTTTCAGCCTCGGCCGCCTTCCTCCACTGATCTTCTTCAGTAATGTCACCCTTGTTGGCCACAAGAGGGGGACAAGTCTGCTTAGAATCCTAAGTTTCTTTGATCAAATGATGGAAATGAAGGTTAGGCCATCAAAAACTCATAGCCATGGATTTTGTAGATCCAAACATGTAGTTTCCATTGAAGAAACCAAGAAACAAAAAACTAGCCATACTGGCAAACAGGTGTGATAAGAAGACCCATGGGCAAAAATCAATTACATGGCATGGGCTGGAGAATACCTGTTACATGTCTCTTTAAAAACTTTATAGACTTCCTATGCAAAGAGAAGATGACAGTCCTAAAGATTCCACTACCACCAACTATGGAATTCAACACAGAATTTCTCTATACAGAGGAAGGATATAAACTTGAAAGGATCTGTTGTGCAAAGAATGCTTTGAAATCTCTGAAGAGCTCTTCAAAAGTTTGCAACTTTTGCCCCATGCCAATCAATTGGGGCTCCTCAGCTCCAGAAATCAGGCTACAAACCTACTGTACAGACGACATCAATCCAATCTTGTACATGAATAACCAGCATTGTAAAATGATAAAATCAGCAGCACCCTACCTGGACACCTTCCTCTCATATGCACTCCTTAAGCTAATGTACCCCACCACGCCAGTATCCACCCCTGGAGAGCCCACTATCTGTTAAAAACTTGCTATATGTTGATTCCAGCTCAGCATATGACTTTCGAATTTCCTCAAAGTCCTGTTGCTGTCTTGAAGCTTGCTCTTCCTCAGTTTCTATTTCCAGTGCTTCCTGCATTTGTGACGCTCTTTCAGTACCAACTAAAGAAGTGTACAGGTGCAACACTATGACATAATGGTGGACAGTAAGTTGAATTGCACCTTGATCTGCCATGTCCTAGCACAAAAGACTTGTCTCACTAGCACCAGCACAATGTCACAACAAGTTCCTGGCAAATCGAGAAGGAAGGTGGTGCACCTCAGTGGCAGAATTTCTGACATGTCCACCTTGACTCCACCAGTCTGTGACAGGCCTCACTTCATCCTGTAAGTGAATGTACCAACTCCCGTCAATCAGGACAAAAGACAAAGGGTGCTTCCCATCTGGATGAACAAGGTCAACTCAGACAATAACCTCAAATTACAAGAACAGATTCTAGAATAACAACACAAGACAGAAGACAAAGACAGCAGGACACAGAAATCAGTGATTCAGTTTGCTTGACTATCCTTTGTGCCCAGCAATCCTGGAGTGTAGCATTACCATCTCTGACATGTGAGCAATGGTGTTAGAGAGAGGGTTTATTTGTGCACAGGACTTACCACAGCCACAAATGCAGCAACTCCAACAAGATCTGGGCTGTCATCTCGGTCTCCATCCAGAATAGTTTGCCAGCGCTTCACTTTTGGGCGATGCCTTGCATGATAAGTTTCCATCTCTGCATACCTTCGTCCAACCTCTTCGTTGATGTGAACATGGATATAGTCAACCACGCACCTCACACAGAAGCCTAAAACTGGAGCTATTAACATCAAGGGCAATGCTAGTTTCACCTGGAATTTTCAAGTCACTCACTGCCATCAGTAAAAAGTCATAACACACTGTAACTGGCAACCAGCCCCACTCCCCCACTACCAAAACATGCAAATACTGCAGATAACCTCCAAAACATGATTGACAGAACAAAATTGGGAAAAGAAAGGATCTGCATTTCAGAGGAGTATAATCCTAACCACTATTTTAACACATCCAACCCGTTGCTTGCACATGGTCTCAACTCACACAACCTCTGCTGGTGAAGTTGCCTATGAAGGCGGACGTACCAAATTAGGAACTTGGAAAGCGTTGTAGCCAGATGCTGCTGGTGCCACAGAAGAAGTGCTCTTGTTCCTATATGATGCAAGTGCAGAGGTTCCTTGCTGTCGTCTACTGGAAGCAGTACTATTCATGAAGTCCTCAACTAAAGCTGTTCCCTGCACATGGGATTTCAGCAAGCCACAAGAATTGAGTAACCCTCTTGCTCCGCATCATACTAAAAGGCTGAGACTGGAGGTGCTAATCATTACTTCACCAGATAAGGGGGAAGCATGGCCAATACTAAACCACCCATATGCAATTGGATTATGAAACAATTTGAGTTAAAATGTGCTCAGATGCTGTAATTGGATATGTTCCAGACACCTTTAGTTATGCTCAAACTCACCTGACTTGGGATTTTGATGTCTTACAGTGGTTCTCACTATAGTTGGATAGGGTATTTTCCCTCTCCAGCACACCAGTCACTCATACTAATATCTTTCATAAGAATAGAGAAATCTCCGTTCTCACGATGAAAAAGAAACAGCAAGGCTAACACTTCCTCAGGAAGCCACAGAAAGAACCAAACAAGGGGAGACAAAAAACAACAGTAGTATGTATGATAGTGACTTAACTATCACAACTTCCCCACTGACTTCATCAGCTCCCTACAGTGGGTAAAGGCCGGTGACAAGCACTATCCTGCGAACTGAGTTTCTGCTGGAATTGCAGAAGCAATGGGAAGACTCAGCCATACTACTGGCTAGCAACAGACCCCACAACAAAGACTATACAAAGAAACAAAGAAAGACAGAAAGGGAAAAGAACAGGGAAGGACTAAGAACAAGTGGGCTTAAAGGAAGCTCCCCACTTACATGACCTGAAGCAAAATCATTCTGAAAATGCCAGAAGTGGAAATTCCAAACAGGAATTTTTCTTTAAGAACCAACCCTCTAGTTCTCTTAAGAACTTTAAAAGGGTAGCCTTTTGCCTTCAGAAAGACAATAAGACTGACCATCTGGAAGACAAAAAACTTCTTACAACTACAAAGTCTCAAGAATCTGTAAAATTGACTATT
>Ga0116227_10011651_pt1 | contig 14683 bp, 9 predicted proteins | sample S1TSphgellanicum_FD_89693 | JGI IMG/M metagenome (GOLD analysis project Ga0116227, IMG submission 89693) | Host-associated microbial communities from peat moss isolated from Minnesota, USA - S1T2_Fb - Sphagnum magellanicum MG | ecosystem: Host-associated > Plants > Peat moss > Unclassified... | reverse complement strand
CCCTACTTGAAAAAGAATGAGGTGTATCTTCTTTCTCCAAACTTCAAACTTGCATCCAAATAAACAAAAATATAAAAATGAAAAAAAAAACACTTTATTTTTATTATACAAAATAATAAAAAAAACAAAAAAACATTAAAAAAAGATTAAAAATTCTAAAAAAAACTTAAACATGATTCAAGTTTAAAGAAACCGGGGGACTTCATAGTGCCCGAAGGTCACAGGTACCCACTAATTTAAATTAACCTATTAATAAGGTAATCTATTCTAGGTATATTTAAACATATTAGATGTAGTAAATTTCTTATGTTTAATTAAATAATTTACAAGGTAGCTTATATTACGAAATAGGTTTTTACCAAGTAGCCCACATACATAGGTTAATTTAATAGGTATGTTAACCTAAACTACTGTAATATCTTTTCAAGTTTGGCACAATAATGTCAAATAATTAATATAATTTGAAGTTTCTATTTTAGCACCACAATTTTCCATTTTGAAAATTTTGACATATAATGATTAAATATAATAAAATCATAAGTTCCCTCACAAAATATTTGTTGTGCTATAATTTACACCGATCAAAGACAATATGGGTTTAGTGGGAAAGGCATGGGTTCAAATTTGGTTGCCTTTACTGAATTTTCAAGTTTTTCATCATTAAGATTTGTTTTTATTTGAAAATTTCGACAAAAATGAAAATAATATAATTTGTGTTGCAATTGAAAAGGTACTATGATAGTGTGCTAAGTAGTGAAAAAATCAAGGAATTATGTGTCATTTTTTTCAAAATGACTATCAATATTTTGGTCATAATTACAAGTTTAAAATAAATTGTTTAGTACACATACATATGCATGGAATTTGTGGTTTCAAAAACCTCATGGCACAAAAAATTATGGCATGCCATGACAAATATTGGTGCCACAAATTCAAGACACATAAAAACTTACGGTGTGACAAAAAATCATGGACTGCCATTAAAATTTGTGACACCTTGTTGGTCTTCCATGTGATGATGACATGACATGGCATGCCATGTCATCATCACATGGAAGACCAAATCATTATTAATCACAAAGGACAACAATATTTTTAACTAGCTAATAAATGAGATTAATTCATCAAATCAATGACATGAATCATGATGTTAATTAATAGTCACATCATTTGTTGGCATATAACATGTCATGTCATCATAATGGGAGATTGAGTCATTACTAGTCGTAAAGGTGGATGGTTCTTACAACTAATTAATTATTAAACACAAATTGAAGAATAATATGATAATTTACCAAAAAAACCAATAAGTTGTCATATTGACTATAGTTGCAAAACCATGATGCCATGTGACATGTTGATGTCTTTTGCCATTATTTAGTGATTGTTATGATTAAATAATTATAAATATAGTTGAAAAAAATAGTCATTTTTGTGTCATGTTCAAAGGACATGATTTGTTGTAATGAAGGTAAAGTTTTTGGACCTGGATCTTGATGCAAATAGTTACGTTGAGGGATTAGATGTCATTTTTAACATAATGACCAACCAATAAATGCCTCATTTTATCCAAAAGTAATGTATGAATCATCATTTTGACTAATAATCAAATATTTTATTATGACATAAAATGCCACATCATCATGTTGTGAGATAAAAAGTCGTTATTCAAGTCGCAAAAGTTAGGGTATTTTTAATTAACTTTTAAATTTTTTATAAAAATATTATTAAAAATTAAGAATAATAATATATCTATCCAAAAAAACTCACTAATTGTCCTATGAACTATAGTCACAAAACCATGATATCACATGACATTTCAATGGTTTTTGCAACTAGATAATGATTTGTGACCAAGTAGTTATAATTGTAGTAAAAAAGGACAATGGTTTTATTTTTTATTAGTCAAAAAACCCATAATGTGTTGTTGTGTATGTTCTACAACAAAAAAATTGATTCCATGTTTTCTTGGTGTTTTGGAATCCAATTCTGGATGTTGCATCTTTTGTGTAAAACAATGGTATTTGTATATTGTAGGACATTGAACAATACTACAACACAAAAACAAATGAAATGCCCATGAACAAAGCCAAATGTAGGTGTAAAAACCCTCCCACTATTAAAGAGTAGGCATAAAAACCCTCCCATTCATATGCCTTGTGACCTACATAGGTTTGGTTCATTATAACTTTTGCTTCATGTTTTACAATAGGTAAAGTTTAGGGTGGGGGACATTTTCAAAATGTGGGGCCAAATTCAATATTGTTCGGTCTTGTTGGTTGTTGCCATGGATATTGAAAGTAGACTTGGTGTCCTTCCCATTGGCACAACTTGTTCTGATCTAATCACATTCAGTCAAATTGGCGACATGGAAGAGGTTGGCATAATTTTTGCCAATGTGAATGATTATGGAAGGCAAATTTGTTGACTAACCTTTCTCTTTTGTGGATCTAACACTGTAGATGTTTTTCAAGGTTTTCGGGCTTGAATATTTGATCAAATAAACACCATTGAAGGATGCATTGGCTCTAATAATGTAACTCCACACATGAAGCCTATTCTTGCCAAATTTGCCATAATAGATGAATTAGGGCTTTGTATTACAAAATTAGTTACAATATGGTTACTTATTATGGTGTGTTTATACATGTAATGTACATTAGGATTGTTGTGGAGTACATTAAGAATATATTATATAAATTTTGTTCAAAGTATATTAAACATCTATTAAGTTTATTTAACATATTAAACTGCATTTAAATTATATTCAAGGTATATCAAACATATTTGACTTGTATTCATAATATGTTAAAATATTCAGTTTGTATTCAAAGTATATTAAACACATATTTGACCACATTATGGGCCTATTGGATTGAAAAATAATCATTTTGATTTTGTATGGTTCATTTAAATATACCATCTTTATTAAGGTACGATTAAATTATAATAGCAATGTCATATTAATATGATATAATCGTTGTATTAATGAACATTAAATTTTGATAAATTATTATTTTAAAAAAATTCATTAATTAGTATAAAGTATGAACTACATAATTTTATTTAATCATTTAGTTATATTTTAACTAATACCAAATAATTAAGTAATCAATTATTATTTATTAGTTACTTCAAAACTTTTTGTTGATTAATTAAATATTAAATCGTAAATTGATACAATAACTAATCATTATTCTTGAATTATTCATATTAATTAATTAAAAATGAAATAATATTTATTTAATTAAAAAATAATTTATTTCTATCAACAAGTCAATAAGTTTATAAATAAACGATCTATATTAAATGTTTGTCAATAATTTATTTAATATTATTTAATATTTAATCACTATGAAATAACTAATTATTCTAAATGATTATTCAGATAATAATATCTGATTATTCCTTATTTAATTAATTCTGAAACATATGATTAGTTCTGAAATATATCAATAATCTGATTTAGGTAGTTAAAAAAGAGTTATGGTTAATAGCTAATGACTACTAATTAGTAAATATTTATTCAGTCAATGAATAATAAATAATAAATTCTTCACAAACTAAATTGTCTAGTTACTAGTAATGATGAATTAGAATTTATTTAATTTTTACTTAATGAATAAATAAAACTCATTATATATATATATAATATACTTAATTTTAAAATTAGTCAATATTTCTTCAATATAAAGAAGTAATTTATTTATTATTTTATTAATATTTATTAAACTATGTGATAGTTAATATTTATTAATCAAGAATTATGTTTAATATCTAATAAATATTAATCAGTTAATATTAATGGTTTACTAAAACTGATTTAATATCTACTTATTAAGTTAATAAGCTAGAAATTTAATAATTGACCGTTAATATTCAGGAACTACCAATTAATTAATAATTTATTTTTTCAGATAACTCAATTAATACCTTATTATTATTATTATTTAACTAATTGATCACTAGCAATTTAAAAGGTTTATTTTTAGAGGTAAAAATAATATTTTTATTTAAGTAATTGAATAAATTGAATAAATTTACTTTAGAAGTAATTTCCAAATAATTAGATATATTAAAAACTTAAACGATTAATTTGTGACTTGATTAATTAATTATATGGTTACATTTTAACTCGCCTATTTTTCTATTTTCCTACTTAAATAGCTAGGTGGGTAAGTAAGTAAGTAGTTTAGGTAAATATGTATCATAGGTAGGTAGGTATTTTTTTATGCACATCATTTTACCTACCTACCCACCCACCTATATGTAAGTAATTTTTTTAAATTATTAATTATTCCAAAATTCAATCAACATGCCATGTGGGAATTTTTGAATGTGCCACATGTCACAATATAAATACACCTTAATTGAATAATTATAATAGATGGTTGAGATCAATATTTCAATAAAAATTTAATTTTCATTAAAATGTATTCCAAATGCCACATGTCAAAATCTCCTTTGTTCATGTCTCATCATGTAAATAGTTGAAATTGGACCATGTTGATTTTTCCTCATTATATATGATATAAAATCATATATAAAAAATTCCCAAGTTTTGCCGTGTGTCAAAATCTGATTAGAATATGTGTTGAAATCTATCGCCATCCATAATGGATGGCCTAGATTAGTATTTCAATAATAAAAAATTGCTCAAAAATTATTATGTTGACAAATGGTAATTAGTGATAAGGTTATTTACTAGTTGCAAAAGAATGGTTGGTAGTTGCAAATGTTATACACTAGTCAAAGGATGGAAGTGTACATGTTGATCATATATTTTATCCATGAGAAATGTGCTAACATCATGCTAAATCATCATTTACAACTAAAGGTTCAATGCGACTTCACTTATGCAACTAAGGGATTTTTTAGTTGCAAAGTTTGATTGTAACTATTTTTTGATCACAAATTATAGTCGCAAATTGACATTTTTGTACTAATGATATTAGATGTGAAAGAAAAAAAAAACTCAAAATCTTTTTATATTTTTGGCTACCTATTAGAACTCATCATAAAAATCTAGCAATTTGGAATTTTTTTCTTTCAAAATTTGGTGAATTTGGGCTTTTTCTTTCATTAAAAATCCCTTGTATAGATCAAATCATTTTCTTAAGGTTGAAATTTGGTGAAATTTTGCCCAAAAAAAAACATTGATCCTTGGTAAACAAATCATTTTTCTTTGAATTTATGACCCAAAAAAAAAGGATTTGAATAACTTGGATTATCATTTTTTTTTGTCATCATCACCTACCTTTTTAAGTAGTTGGTTCCCCAAAAGATAAAAAACATGTTCCATCTTATTACTTAGGGGGTGGACAATTTTGAGGATGGAACAACACCCCCTAATGCCTCAAAATGGGTGGATGGTGGGAGCATAACAATTGGTTTATCATTTATGCAAAACCCTTGTTGTGGTTGTTAAACAAGGAAGAAGACCTAATTAATATAATAATTTGAAGTAGGGAACAATGTTGGAATGTTGAAATCATGGCAAACTTCATTAAACAAAGAACCTAGCAAAGGAAGAAAAGGAACAAAGAGAGAGGACCCAAGTTTGAGCCAAAAGAACAAAACCCAAAGTGGGCCACAATGGGCAAAGGAACAAATCATGTTCCAAAACTTTCATTAGTCATAAGAAGTGTATCGAAAAGAAAAAAAGATTCAAACTTGAAAGAGTGGTAAGCTTAGAAGAACCTTCATTTGCAATTGTGATGTGTTTCAAAATAGAAAAACATTCTGCAAAGTTACCAACACCCTATGTTTATAAAAACACACAAAATAACCACAGGAAGGCCATAAGTGCCCTTTGTTGATTATGTCATGTTAGCACATCGATGAAAAAAAATTGTACACTTGTTGGTGCAAACAATCAAAAACCTCTATGGCAAGGGGAAGAAATGCATTTGTTAAATGCCAATTGTGGTAAAGTCTTTCCTTTACTTGAATTGCCACCGTTGTGACCACCTCACAAAATGAAACAACAAACAAAACCAAATATGTTCGAGCGGGATCAATAATGATAATATTGACTAAAGTACAAATGCGATCAACCCATAACACAATGTCAACCCACTAGTGAAAAGACTAAAAGGAAGATTACAAAAAAGACATGAATTTATTCATGTGAAACACGAAACCCCACATTTTTCATGATGGAAGCTAAAGTATCCCAAGTGGTAATATTGGATGTAATCCATCCTCACCATGGAAACAACAAAAGAAGGTGGGTTCTCACTAGATCTAGAGGCTGGCCACAAATGCAATGAATCAGCCTTGAGAACTAAAGGATGGGAAAGGTCCAACTTGGTTGAAATGTGATAATTAGGCAAGAAAAAATGACTAATAAAGCCAAAAGTCAAATGTATAAGGTAAGGCATGAGGTCAAGGGTATTAATAGAAAAGAAAAAGAAAAAGAAAAAAAGAAATTAAAAAATCCTGTCTTGCATGAGCATGTTCAAATAATGCCCTTGATAAAAGGTTTTATTGAACATAAATACTTGCCAAAATTTTCAGATGGATGGGATTATCCGAGAAATCACAAGATGGATCATCTATGATCCTAAAAAATAGAAGATCTATGAAAAAAATGAAGATACCTCTCAAATATGGCTCAACTTGTACCAACCTAGGGTTCATCCACAAGAGTCTCAAATGAAGATTTCATCCAGTGGCATGCTAATGGGTAATTGTCAAAAGACCATGGCTCATGACATTTGTGTAAGGTAAATTGTAGGGTTTCATTCATTACACTATGTGACAGTTTGTTGTGACATATGGTACATAAAAATTGCAATTTGACACTAGGTAATGACTCATATTACACAACAATACATATGCATCATTACCTAATCTCGATTTGCAATTTTTATGTATTATATATATCATAACAAACATCAGATATTGTACATTGTAATGGATGAAATCACATAGTTTACCTCACACAAGTATATAATGGGCCATAGCTTTTTGTGTGATAAAAAGCCACTTTCTCTTATTGTGAAGCCCATTATGATTTGAAACCCAACTGAGTTGACATCAGCTTTCACCTTGTAACCTATCCTGTTAAAAATAAGTCCTGTAAGTAGGTAGGAAAATGGATGATTACTAAAGTAAGCATATACATGTGAATGGATAGTATGTAAGTGAGGGCTACTGTTTGGTTGGTAGGTAGGAAAATAGGTGACTACTAATAAGTAAGAAGATGCATGTGAATGGTTAGTACATTGGTAAGGGCTAGTGGGTTGGAAGTATGTAATATGTAACTGGTGTGTGTCACTAGGTATTAAAAATTGCACCAAACCTCAATCAAAAATCAGGCTAGGTATGAAAGGTGATAATCGCAATCACAAAAAATCAAATACCCATTTCTGATATATAATCCTGATTATCCAAAAATCAAATACTCAATCATGAAATATAATCATGGCTCTCAAATAACCAGTTGGAAAACCATGGGTTATTTCATGAAATTTGGTGATTCTTTGAGGTGTTTTGAAATACTCAAAACTGATGGTTCTTTGATTTTGATTTTTTTTCAAATACCCAAAACCAATGGTTCTTTGATTCTGATTTGTTTCCCAATACCCAAAACTGCAAGTATGACGAAAATGAACGAATTGCCCCTCTCACATGGGTATAAACAACGACTGAGCTAACCACCATGGTTAAGCTAGGGAACTAGAAGCCATTCGTCCTCCTACCATTCATCCCTCATGGTGCACTGGTGGGTCTTTGGTTCACTCTCGCCATCATTATGCTGGTTGGACAATCCCCTAACTATAAGGACCACATGTACACACTCACAAGTTTTGCATGGGTGTCCCACATTCATTCAATTCATGTGTTTCTCACATTGTTTTGGTTGGAACCAAAGCCAAGTAATATCTATTAGAGATATTTGTAAGGTCACCCTGTCTTCACCCTGTCTTTGGGCCTCCTTTCACCCCCTAACCCCTCTTTTAGTGGTATCCGAAAAGTAAGGAAATTTTTATTAAATCTCAGTAAGAAATGCTGAATCTCAGCATTTAATGCACAAGGTTCGAGAGGAATTATAGTAGCTGTGCAGGTAGGAGCAGTGAAAATCTATGTAGCAGCAGTAAAGGCGCTCAGGATAAAAAGAAAGACAGGGTGAAACTCAGGAAACCGAGTTTCAACCCCCCTTTGAATGCTAATGTACTTTTTTGCAGGTTTTTTTTGACTCTCACCCTGTGTATGACCAAACTCAGGATACTGGTGCTGTCTTTTCTTGACTTTACGGATATCTCTAATATCCTAACTAAATTGTCCACCTGAGAAGGCTGTATTGTTTTGGCCATTGGTCATTTTCTGACCCCCTACCTTTGAAATTGTTGTTATAATTTGGATACTTTATGCACTAGATAATTTGCAATCCCCTTTTAGTTCATAATTCAATTCATTTTCAGTAGCTAATTTATATAATGATGATTTATTTATATAATGTTTTAGGTGGTAGAGTTGAATATGGAATTTCAACGACACTTCTTTAACATCAAGAATTGAAATATCAGTTTTTGTTTTCCTTAAGGTAAGTACACATTAAATAGATAGTGCCCTTTCTCGGCACCTATTTTTGTGCCTAAAACAATATCTCCAACCTTAAATGGGCAGCTAACAAAAAAAATAGAAAAATTAAATTAAATTAAAAAATAAAAAAGTCACATCTTACTGCAAATGGGCCCACTTACAAAATTAGTTGTATTAATTAAGGTAGAGATCATAAAAAGATCAAATGCCAAAGGCACTTAGAGTCAATTACCTAGGAGGCATCAATTTGATGAATCGATGGTAGTTCAATGCAAACATTGTGTTGTAATATAATCACAATGTAATTGCAATTGACTTGGCAACCACACATAAAAGGCTGATTATTATCATTATTTAAATGACATGCAAAAATGATTTTACACAATAATTAACTAGCATGCAATGTGAAAGCAAATTGTTCATTTTGTGTGGAAAGAGGAACAAAATTGCACGTGCTTGTGTTTTGTGTGGTTCTTATCAAGGATCTTGATTGAACCAACATGCTCCATAGAAAGATTTTAAAGCTCAAATGTTCATGGGAAGATGCAAGTTTGTGGAATTGGTTGTTCATGGGAAGTTTAATGGTGAAGGAAGCACACACGGTTAAAGGAATCCTAGGTCAACTAAGTGCTTGAGCAAGGTTAGTCGATAGTTGGTTTACAAGTAGGGCTAGCATATTTTAGCAATAGTTGTTAGTGCATTTTGAATCAAGGTGATGTGTCATGAAACATAAATTTGGACACTTTTACAACCAATCACAATGTGTAGTTTTGTGATAGCCTTCTTGTTGGATGCAAGTTAATGCTCTTCAACCTTCTTGCTTAGCTGATATATATTAAAGGTTTGTTGCAAGTTAATATGTGGGAAATTGCGTTAGTAATATAATTTCATGTAATTATATATAAGCCTCCTATAAAGCCATAATAGGTATCTACGTATTTTAATTTTCAAAAAATTATTTAATCAACAACTAAGCAACAATTGTGATTCTTTTTCTATTTTGGATGAATGTCATTTGCTATTCTAATGAATTTTATTTGATCCCACCCCAACCCCATTTGTTGCTTTGGTTTTTTAAATTGTCAATTTAAGGTGTATTTACTTTATTCCTAATTGCACACTGACAAAAATTTGAATCAATAATTTTTTTAGGAAATCCCACACATCCTTGAGAAGAAATGAAAATAATCGCAATTAAGGAAGGTAAAATATTGGTTATTTTCATGGGAACATGTTTGTCGCCCAAAGGTTGTTAAGGTTTTTTGATTTAGTTTCATAATGTTTCAACCATTTCTAGCAATGTTTTAAATTTTATCGCATCATTTTTCAAAACAAATTTCATCATATGTTTTATGATTATATCCTCTATTTAAAATTTTAAAAATCAGGAATAAAATGTCATATATGTTTGACATTAATGAGTTGCCCTTAGTACTACAAAATGTGGGTGTAGTTCACTAATCCTTATTCACTAGGATTAGTGAATTTACTATTTTTCAACTAGTTCTCATTTACTAAGACAAATGAATTCACTCAAAATCTAATGAAATCACTTGGCATACAGAGACATCTGTTGTTGTATTGTTTTTAAAAAAAATCATTTAAGGTTATGTGTAAGGGTTGAAATGAAAGTAATATATTTTTTTTCACACAAATGGGATGAACTAAAATAATGAATGAAAATAATTGAAATACATTTTGTTTGGAAAGAAATTTTAAACCAAGTCTAAATAAAATGAAACACAACTAATGAACTATATACATACATGCATGTACTAACATCCTTTGTAAAAAGGATGGGATTTGATACATTTTTTGGGCTCAAAGAAATCCTTAAGTTTTGTTTTTTTGGTTCCTTATGTAGTCATTAAGTTCATTTAATTTGTGACCATCATTTGGATATGTTTTAACTTTTGGGTCCATTTCATTCATTTTTCTTGTTTATATTATTTAATAGTTAACTTTGACTTAATGAACTAAATTGAATTTTATGTGCTCATTTATTTGCTTTAGTTTATTTTATCCACAAATGATTTTATATTTTTGTTTGGTGGCCCTTTACATTTGACATGACCAAGTTCAAAGATGTCATGAGTTCATTTCCTTTCATTTTCCCCATTGGTAATAATTTTTCATTTCATCTTCTTTTTATCCATCCTTTCAATGGGTTGTTTAAACCTACCTTGCCTCAACAACTAGGTTCATGTGTCTTTCAATGGAATATGTAATGGGTTCATTCATTTTGTATATAAATGAATTAGTTTGTTCTTCTTTTTAAAATCATGCATGTCATAATGAATCCATTGAACTCAATATTTATTGCAAAACAAATACAAAATGTTTACAATTACATAAAAATTAGGTGAAATATTACATATTATAAATATGTCATTTAGTTCACTATACATGGATTAAGTTCATCCATGTTTCATCCATTATGAGTGAAGTTGATTATAAACCAAGTAGGTCATAATTCAAGCACAAATTTTTCAATGAATATTTAAATGTCGAATCAATTATGAATGAAATTATTCATCAAAAATATTTTCCCATCATTTTATGGATATTCAAATTGTGATTTGAATGGTCCTTGGATGTTATGCCTTATAGAAGGTTTATTGATAGCTTCCCTAACCTAACCCACTAAAATATGTGTGTGTAACCCCTTATTTTTAACACTTGCTTGGTCTATAAACTTGCAAGCTAGCTTTTAGGGTACATTAATCTTAACCCTAAACTATGTTAGTTTTAGTAATTAAATGGGGTGCCTCGCAAGTTTTTAAAAAAAAATTGGTTTTCTAATTTTTATAATTTGTCAATTTGATTGACCCATCACAAGAAAAAACAAAAACAAAAAATTTGGAAAGCTCTCCAAAGTATATGTTTCTATGTAGTTCCCACCCTTTTGACTCTACCATATAGGTAGATGAAAAGATGAGAACTTTAAACCAATCATATGGGATAAAATTGAGGATTATCAACATATGGTATAAGTGCACATGTTATGAATGGTAGGTGTGTGATAATAATATATTTCAAATGGAAGACTTCAATTTGCTTTGGAAGGTCATAACTTTCACATTTCGTAACAAACTTACATGATTCAAAAATGTATTGGAGTGCCCAAAAATGAGTTACAAATCATTTTTCAACTCCATTACCAATTAAACATCAACCATGTTTCCATTGTTTTTTAAGATACTAAGTGTTCATTCATAGACATGTGCATACTAGTCAAGAGTCAATCATGTCATCATTGTTTTTTAATACATTAAATGTTCACCCATAGACATGTCTATATTAGCCACATGTTGACCATGTCATCGTTGTTTTTTAATACAATCAATGTTCACTCATAGACATGTTTATACTAGTCAAGGATGAATCAAACATTTTGATTCTTGCAATTTGGCATTGGATTTCACCTTTGAATGATTTTTAAAATTCCAAATTATGTAAAAGTTCTTTGATTTTGAATTATATATATATTACCCATTTTTAACCCAAAAAGGGATATAATCATAAGGGTATTTGAACCTTATTCATTTAAAAAAATAAAAAATAAAATGTCCACACCTTAACTTGATGAATTTTTTTGAAGGTTAATATACAAGTAAATCCAAGCTAGGATTGACAATTTTTTTCTTTCACTTGTTTCTTGTAGCATTTTTGTTGCAATAAAAGGTTCTTTCAACTTTCAAGTGTATTTTTTTTAGTAGGGTAGAAATGTTGGTAAGTGAACACTTAAGAATTCAAAAGATGTCAAATCCTCACACATTGTTTCTCTTCTAAACCTCAAAGAATACTTGTTGCCTTCAACTTAGCACTTCTAGTGCCACAAAAATTGCTCAATTCAATAGAATGAGGGAAGATATGAAGTATTTGGTGTAAGTAAGTGAAGTGTTTGGTGATGGGTGAATTAAATAAAATTAAGATTTCAAACATAAAATGTTAGATCATTGCATCTTTGCCTCTAGAATATAAAGAGGTTTTGTAAAGCCTTAGTTCGCGCACCCATCATCAAGTTTTTAATCACTCACAATGGACTACAAATGAAAAAATGGGGCTGGAACTAGAGAGGGGTCTAGAGGTTAAATTTTTTTTTTTAATAATAAATTTTATAAATTTTAAATTTGAAACAAACTATGACTCATTCTCTTCTTGTATTTTCTGGGTTGCTCCTTTACTTCTGATGCTCAAAGAACATTTGTAGCCCTCAAGTTTGAGGGTCCAATGACACAAAAATCACCCAATTTGATTAATGAATGGGGAAAATACTGAAATTTGTAGTCTCCCATTATAAAGTTAGGTGAAGGACTCAACCGGACATTAACTCAATATAATTGACCAACCATTGATTAACTCAATAAATTAAACCCAAGTTGGTCACCTATCTTATAGTTGGTCAACCATTGGAACCGGACATCAACTCAAGTGGGGTTCATCCAGGACACACCCATAAGTTCATAATTCATGTTAAGTTATTTATCATATGTAATAACTATATTACTTAATAAAATGCTAAGATTACAAATAAATAGAAAACTACACAAGACATGAATAAATTGAGATACATACCACTAACATAACAAATTAATTTGAATAGATCTTTGAAATAAATGAAGCATTGTAGGTGTGACTAAGATTCGGCACCTAATTAATTTTCAAGAAGGCTTGTCAAAAAAAAATTAAAAAATTACCAATGAATTGAAGACTTAGTGTACTTTTAACTTATTGTTGAAGTTTTGGAATATTCAAATTTGGGCTATTGAACTACCTTTCATAAAAGAAAACGAATTATTCCAACGTACATATGTTGATTATTGATTGTGGGTATAGTATAAATCATTTGCCTCCTCTTACCCACTTTTCAAGCTTTAAGTTTTAGTTTTCTAAAGAGTATTCTAAAACACTACGAGCAAATTTGTACTACCTTTTGCGTGGACCTTTCGCAAATGTCTATCACATCCAAAATATCGTGTAAGTTATTTCAATAGATTCCTTACTCATGAACATGAAATTTTGAATAGTGTAGAATGATGATTTATTAAGTGCCAATAAATGGGTCAACCATTGGGAACAACGCAAATCAAAATTATCATGTTTTTTTTCCTAGCCCTTTAGATTCCATCTCAGTTTTGCACCGCTTAAAAATCATGAACTTCAACTAAATTATTGTTTAGAAATCATTATATTGTTGCCTTTTGGACTTGTTCTCAACAATTTGTATGGGTATGCTTGAAGACCATCATCATTCCTCATGTAAGAGCATCTCTAACAACATTCGGAAAATGACTTATACATCAAGTTTTGGATGAGGGAGGCATTGAGTGGTGTGACAATGAGTTTGCCCTTGTAAACTTGCATCTAGATTCTGGAGGTTTGAAAAGATCAAAGGGTGTTCGGTCGGTTAGTTACCTTAGAATTAAGGTGTGTCTTAAACCTAAGAGATGTGAAATCCTTGCCTAAAGCCATGACCCATTAAAAGGTTTCCTTGAAGGGCACTCCCTCCCCCCCCCCCCCCCCCCCCCCCCCCCCCCCCAACAAACAAGAATGAGTTGGGTGTCAAATGAGGTCTTGTCACCTGAAGCTTGGTACTAAGGTATAAAGTGTGCTCTGCATTGCAGAGCTTCACATTGTTAGGTAGGGAATTTCTCTCTCTTCCCCTTGCCCCTTGTGCTCTCTTTCTTTGTGTATGGTGGTGTTTACCCACTTTCTGGCATCCACATGGTTCTCCGGTAGTTGCCATTTTTGTCTTGAAAGACTTGTTTTGGGTGGCCCTATGTTTTCTGCTCACTTTTTGTTTGGTTTTTTTTAAATCTTAAAACAATTTGTTTTTTGAGGTGATCAAAAGACAAATTGTTTCAAGCCTGTGATCAAAGCCAGAAAATTGGAGCTGCAAAGAAGCACCCCCTTTTCTTCCTTCCTGCCTTCCTTTCTCTTCTTCTTCTTCTTCTTATGATTATGATGACTACTGAAAAAATAGTTGCTCTCCTGTGAGAATCTCGTAGCATGTTTCTTTGGTTGAACTCGAGGTTATCATGTTTTTTGGTTTTTCACTTGTGGATACTAGTTCAGAACATGCTGCGAGATACTCACAGGAGGACAATTTTTTTGCAGGTTGCTTTTTTTT
>Ga0116227_10011650_pt1 | contig 14685 bp, 8 predicted proteins | sample S1TSphgellanicum_FD_89693 | JGI IMG/M metagenome (GOLD analysis project Ga0116227, IMG submission 89693) | Host-associated microbial communities from peat moss isolated from Minnesota, USA - S1T2_Fb - Sphagnum magellanicum MG | ecosystem: Host-associated > Plants > Peat moss > Unclassified... | reverse complement strand
TTAAACAATATTTTCATTAAATTAAGACTTTAACACTATTGCACTAAGACATAGAAACTTTAAGAAACTATGAATACCCTTTTCAACATAATCAACATATTTCAACATGTCATATTCTAAAAAATAATACAAAATCCCTTATTGCAAATGAATTTAGATTTTACTATAGAGCTTGAAATTATCCATAATTAGGTTTTGGAAGGAAAAATCTTGAAAGCAAAGTTGGTAGATAACATAATATTCCAATATTTGTCCTTGGATTTTTTTCCCTTGTTTATCACCCCAATAGTAAATAGCAGACATGCCATTATGAGTTAAATCAAATCCCAAATACTTATCCAATACCTATGACCAAATAGTAAAAGGTTGGATTTCCCACATTATTTTAGAAATTTTTAAACATTTTTTTGAAACAATGGGTCAAACCCAACCCCATTTCCAAACAATTTTATTCCAAACAATAGTGATGGGGTGCCCTTTTAATAGAATACATTTTTAAAAAAATTCTAAGGGTTGTGCACACCCAATGTTGAACATATTTCCCCCAATTGTGGTGGGGAATTTGTTTTAATAATGTGCCCTTCTCATATAAAAGTGCACCCACATTGGAAAATGGATATGGCTAGCCCCTTAAACCCAAACACTACTACAATTCATGGTTTTTTCAACTAGGTTTTCTAGTAAAAAAATACCCAAAGTGATAGGTGAAAAAAAAAAACACCTTGTCAATCTAGATAAGTCGTTTTGGCCATGTCCTGCATGACTAGGCAATCGAATTGGACCTTTTCATTTTGACTAACAAAATGACTAATTATTCGAGTAATAAATAATGGACCATTTGACTAGGTCAATTTTATACTTAATTTTTTTAAATGGATTATTATTGTCAAAATTAATATGTAGGTAAGTAGGTAGGTAAATAGGTTTAGGTGGGTTGAAAAAAGGCACTTAAGTAGGCAGGTGTTAACTTAGCCTAGCCTAGGCTACCTAACCTAACCTAACTTAACTTAAACTCACCAAATTACCTTAGTCTAACCAACCTACCCTAACTTTCTAAACATGCACATAGGTTGTAAGTATAAGGAATTGAACCCCAAAACTTCATAATGATAAACCGAATGTTTACCAATGGACTACACCATCAAAGGTGTTCAATGTTTAACAAGTTTTTTATTTCACATGTTTATTTCACAATATTAAACATAATGGCTAAACCTAAGTGACAACTAATGGCTAAACTTAGTGATTTAAAATAATGGCTAAACTTAGCGGCTAAATTTAACAACTTAAACTAATGGCTAAACCTAGTGGCTAAACTCACCAATTTAAATTAATAGCTAAATCTAATGGCTAAATTCACCAATTTAAATTAATAGCTAAACCTAATGGCAAAACTCACCAACTTAAATTAATAGCTAAACCTAGTGGCTAAACTCACCAATTTAAATTAATGGCTAAACTTAGTGGCTAAATTCAACGATTGAAATTAATGGTTAAATTCACCGATTTAAATTAATGGTTAAATTTAGCAATTTAAACTTACTAGCTAAACTCAGCAATTTAAACTAATGGCTAAACCTAATGATTAATGTCACAACCCTAGCCTTGGGCTCGCGACCAAGGTAAGGGCTTGTGACGGTGCGAACCAAGAACATGCCCGAGAATCACATTTCATGCTCCCGGGAGTGCAAGAGAGTGTGAGGGAATGAACCCCCACACTCCCAAATGAAATCCCACTTTGGGAGTTAGAATCCCAATGGACTTCCAAATTTTTAAAGAGCTATTTCAGGGGTCAAAACTCATTGGATTGAAGAATTCTTTATATCAATGAAAATATCTTGGAACATAGATGTTGAAAATGGGCTTGCATGACCCATTTGGACATTTAAAACACAAGTTATGGCCAAAAGAAGGGCCGGGAGTCAAGACCAATTTCCTTGCGTGTAGGTGGCATGCTGCATATCGTTGGAAAACTCTCGACGAGAGATACAACTTTGCTTTAAACATCACCTTAATTGGAGGTCTTCACACAAAATTATGCACCTCTAAAGTCACGGAAGTCCCAATTTTGAGAATTTCAGGACTCCCACTTTGGAGTCCCGGGATAAAATGCCATTTAGTGTTGGCCCCGTGGCCAAGCACAAAGTATACTATAAAGGGGAAGGTGGTGGCTTCCCCCAAGTCCGGGCTATGATGAATCTTGTGAGTCCGTGTTTGCCCGTGACTCATCTGTGCACCAAAAGGGCTCAAACAACGCACTAACCAACTTGTTGTCTGGTTTGTGCAGGTCCATGTGAGTAATTGATGTTTATCACTCTTCCTAATCCCCATCCCGAAGCTTTAGCACTCCCCTTTACCCCCAAAGTGCTATGAGCTAGGGAGTGTGCCCCGGCTCCTTACTTTTTCGTTATTTTCACCTTAGACTTATATTTGAGTCTATTAAGGAGCTTGGGAGCGTGTCAATTAAATTCAATGACTTAAACTAATGGTTAAATTCACTGATTAACTAATGGTTAATCCTAGTGGTTAAATTCACTGACTTAAATTAAAGGTTACTCCTAATGGTTAAACTCAGAGACTTAAACTAATGGTTAAATTTAGTGGTTAAATTCAATGACTTGAATTAATAGCTAAATCTAGAGGCTAAAATTTAACAACTTAAATTAATGGTTAAACATAATGGTTAAACTTGATTAAATTTAATTATTAAATCTAATGGCTAAACATAATGGTTAAACTTAATTGATAAACCTAATGGCTAATTCCATGGGTAAACATAATGGTTACACTTAATCGAAAAACCTAATTGTTAAATATATTTCATGGCTAAACTTAGGCTAAACCTTGTGACAAAATTTAGTGGTTAAAGATAATGACTAAATCTTGGTTAAACATAATGTTTAAACTTAAGCTAAACCTAGTGGTTAAACATAATGGTTAAACCTAAATTAAACCTAGTGGGTAACTTTAATGGTTAGACATATTAAATAAACCTAAATTATACTTAATGGTTAAATTTATGCAATACCTATTGGCAAATTTTAATGGTTCAACTTTAGCTAAATTTAGTGCCAAATTTAATGGCTAAACATAATGGTTAAATTTAAAGTAAACTTCATCGAAAAAATTTGGGTAAACCTAATGGTTAAACACAATGGCTAAACCTAATGTTTACACTGAATGGAAAAATTAGATGGGTTAAATGAGTGGATAGGGAAATAAATAATATGTTGGTAGGTGGGTAGGTAAATAAATAGGTTGTAAGAAAATGAAAAATATAAGTAGGTATGTAGGTAGGTAGGTAAATAAAAAATAAATGGGTGGGTGGGTATTAGGTAGGTAAGTATCTAACTAAATAAATAGGTGGATGAGTAGGTAGGAGGTAGATCCATAGGGTAGTAGACCATGTCATATTTGATTAAAAATCATTGGCCATCTTGATTAAATGTGTAATTTGACTAACGACCATTAGTCATTTTTATTAAAACTCATTGGCCATTTTAACTAAGGTTGTATGACTTGACTATGTGTATTTAGTCAAATGAACCATATAGTTAAGTTGATCAGTCAATAAATACATGTGTTATTCAAGCCCTTGGCCTTTAGTCAAAATGTACATGTCCATTAATCAAAATGACAAGTTAATTGATTTGAACCTTTTAAAAAACCATGAATTGTAGTATTGAAATGAAATTTCCTTTTACAAGTGGGGTACATATCTTATAAATGTACATATTTTTTTCCAATATGGACATGGTTGTTTTTTAAACCATGCATAACCAATATTGTATTATGTTAGTAAAATTTAATAAAGGCACACAATTATTCTAACATTGGTGGGTCATTTTCTTTAAAAAATACACATTTTTTGCACACAGGTATGCCCCACACCCATGACCAAACACATTTTTTTATTGGGGGTTTAAACCATTAAAAAAACTCCCCACAAATTTATCTTTAACCAAATGTTTGGTGACAAGAAACTTTTTGAATGTAGGTGGGCAGTGAGAAATTTTGGTCGTAGGTATTTTTTTGGTTTGCAAAGGACATTTGGTTATGGACAAGTGTTTGGTTATGGGTTATTCTACCCTAGCAAAGAGTGCAAAAATGTTGGACCAAAACCATTTTGTTAAGCCAAATTGCCATGTTTTGACTTTAATTTTAATTTGCAAGCTCACATACTAAACATCGTAGGAGATGCTCTTAGGGCTATGAAAGTATTGTTAAATAAAACAATGACCTTGTTTGGAGAGGCAAAAAAGCTACATATCTTTTTATTTCAAGAAAAATGAATCCAATTTATATAATAAAATTAATGATGTTTATTTGTCTGAAAAAAAAGTCATAAAACACTAATAGATTTTTAACATGTATATGGTGTTAGGAGTGTGAACTCTCAAATCATTTTTGATGATTTGATATTCTAAAACGTATGATGTTTTCTACTTTATATTTTTTTAATGTTTTTATTCAAGTTTGTTTTTGTGTTGTTTTTCCAATTTTGTGTTTTGAGCTTGGATTTTTGCTTGTTTGCACGTGAGTCATATTTTGAATCATGAAAAGTTAACTCATGAGTTTTCTACCATTCAAGAAGCTTGTTATTTTGTGCATGGGAGTTGTGTGGCAATTTTCATGAGTTCAAGTTGTGCTTGTAAATGTCACGTGGTGCAATTGTCTTTTGTTTTGATTATGTGTTTTTAGCATTCCTTGAGGATTTGAAGCCCAATGGGGCCTAAATACACTAGGGTGTGGTGTTGTGTGAAGAGAAAGGAAAATACAAGTTGTATTAGGAACAACCCCTATGAGGAGGGAGCCATGTGAAAAAAAAACACAAGAACGACCAAAAGAAAGGGCCCTCACCTTTGTCACATGCCCCCCCCTCCCCATTTTCCTTTTTTTTCCTTTCTTTCAATCATTCTTTCATTCATATTTGAACGCGTCAAAAGTAGTTGTAGGTGGCAACAACAATAGCCACCATTGCCATAACTTCGGCTAGTGGGCAATTAATTTCAAGCTACAACAAAAAAGGGGGTCCCCATCACCCCTCCACGTGTTTTTAGTAGTAACTCAAAAGGAAAGGGGGGCATTTCACCTCCCCTTTGTTGTCATTATTATCATTGGTGTGCACCAATAGCCAATAGTAATGGTAGTAGTTATTGCAAAAGGAGGGGGGCATAATGATGGGAAGCATAACCATTGCCATCTTCTTTGGAACTCTCCACGTTTCCTCCCCAAACCTACCAAGTTTAGCATGAGAGGAAATTTGCAAGGCTTGTAAAAATTTAATTAAATATTTTGAACTCTTTGACTAGACAATAAAAAGGAAAACTAATTAATCCCAAATTCCATTTTGCCTATTATTTGGGTTTTTTTTTCAAAATTTTATATTTTTTATATATGGAATCACATTGGCATGCCATTTGCTTCACTAAAATCCTAAGAAGGAGCCCTATGCATGTGCAAAGTTTCTAACCCTTTGGAGATAAAAATTTCTAAAGGTTTTTACACATGTGCAAGAAAGTGGTTTGTGTAAAGTCAAATTTTAACATATTTTCAACAATAATTGATTATGCTAATAAACATAATTAATTACTTGCAACCTAGAGGTGGTGGATTGTCGCACCATCAACAAATGTGGAGGATTTCGAATTCATGTTGTAATTTTTGAGTAAGAATTACAAAAATGGGGATTGTGTTATATGAAATGTTCATTCCCATTTAATGTTCATTTGGGGTTGTGCTTATGCTTTTGGTTTTGTTCATGGTTAGGCCAAGCTTGTAAATCCATGGAAAAACCTTGGGACACGAATTTCAAGTATTGTGTGAATAATTTGTCATTTTGCAATCAATTTTCAAGACACAAAACAATATGTTAAGGTTTATTGATCAAAACCTACACATGCATTTATCCACTAAACAAGGTTGCAAGTTAATGGGGAAAATGTTAAATTGTAAACCAATTTTGGCATTGTTGTGGATATTCCAAATTTGATCATTAGTTAACATGTGAGACTGGGTTGATGGCTAATAGACCACACTTGTTTTGTTCATAATGTCCTAAAATTTTGTTGGACTATTGAAATGTTTTTGTGAATGCAAGTGCCTTTTTAAATGTGGGTCAAGTTCATTTCACATGTTCAACATCCCAATTTAGGGTTAGGGTTTAGTTACCCCATATTTAAAATTGGGGTTCACCATGAAAATGGCACAAGATTTCATAATAAAGGATACTTTGAGAGGTACCAATGGGTTTATTAGGTGGGGGGTGAAGTTCAAACCACCCACATTACCATCATTTCCATTTGGGGGGATTTTTCAGACTTAAAAACAAGTTCATTGTCAAGTTTGGTCATCACACTATTATTGTGAAATACAGAGGACATTATGGACCCACTAAAGGGCCCCATCAATATTTGAAGGAAATTGGTACATTAAATTGGATGATTTTATTCAAAAGTTTGATAGCTGATGCGATATGTAATAGATGCACAATCCTCAACTATTCACACCATTCATGGCATGGAAAAGTTTGTTCCAACATTTGGAAGGTTGTTAATAGATGATTATCATGAGTTTAGGTGTGTCCATGACGTTCAAATTGAATAGTGGTGATTATATTGGTTACTTTATTGTGTTTCCATCATAAAAGGTATTATCCCCCCAATATTTGTTTCAATTCCTAATGTGACTACAACAACTTTTAATAACAATTAAGTTGATGGAAGTGGGAATATTGGCAATGCTAGTATTTTTACAAGTGTTCAAAATCATGTGCCAACATTCAACCCTATTATGGAATTTTTCCATGAATTGTGAAGAAATTACTGAAAGGTCTGCATGGAAAAGTCACAAAATTTGCAACATAAGCCACATGAAAACATGCAAAAAACATATGCATAGATGAAGTGGTTAATAACATGACCCAATGGGTCATGAAAGTGCAAGTTCTTCAATTCTAGTGTGGAATTTTAAGAGTTTAAGCAAAATGTGAAGGATGCCATATTCCTTCAACTAAAACAACCAACTTTGGCAAATGTGTTCATTTGACATCATTGATTGTCATCCATCTATTAAAATCTAACAAGTGGCAATGTGAAGATTTTTAGAAATAATTTTTTTTTGAAATATTGATTGTTAATGATGGTCTGAGATTATGACACATGGCATAATAAAAAGTTGCCACATGGCATATTAATTATATTTTGGAATAAGTAAATAAAGAGAAATATCTATTTTAGTAAATAGGTAGGTCATACATAACCATAGATAGGTAGGTTGGTAGGTTTTAAAACCTACATACCTATTTATTTACTTATGACCTACTTACATGCCTACCTACTTACCGAGGTAGAAAAATAGGACCTATTTACTTACATAAGTAGGTAAGTAGATAAGAAAACACAAGACAAAGTGAACTACAAAATAGTCATGAAATTGTTTTTAAAATTTTATGTTTTACCTTTAGATTAAATTTTTTAAAGTTCATCCCAAAATGACACTTGTATTTTAATGTGAGAACATAAAAGAAAAAACCTTTTATATAATTTGTCAAATGGGATTCAAAACAAAGCATATGGGTTAAATTTTTTTGTTGTTCCTTACTTGTAAATTAAATTGCAATTGAATTATAACTATAACACTTAAACACTCAAAGGCAAGCCAAATCCAAGGAGAGATCTCCATTGTTTCTAGTGTTCGAACAAAATTTGAATCCCTCCTATGGCACCTCTGGGGCATTAAAAATCGTCAAAAATGGAATAGAATTGAAAAAGTTATGGCCCCCAAAAATAGAAAAAGTCAAAAAGTCAAAAAAACAAACCATTGAATGTTATAAAGGTCAATTTTTGAACATAAAAAAATGCCTTGCATGTTGCTATGTTGTTATTAGAATTGAAAGATGATTTGTAGAACTTCGAGTGGCGCTCCTATAACACTTTAAATCATTTGAAATGAATAAGAAATAAGAAAGTTATGAAGTTTGAAAGTAGGAGGGGTCCAAAGAGGGGGAAAAAAAAGTTTTGTAAGTTGGAAAACTTATTTTTCTTCTTATTATTTTTTCATTACTCCTTTTCCTTTGCATTTCAAAAATGATTTCTAAAAATTGAAGTAACATTCCCATAACATTTTAAATCACTCAAAATGAAACACATATGATGAATATATAAATAATTGGTGAATTTGTATATTTATTAAGTTATAAATAATTACATTATAGTCATAAAATAGTTGAATAATAATGCTTTAGTAGTGGCACACTAGTGGATGTACTAATTGTATCAATGGGAGTCATAATCGAAATTTAGTTACAAATGTATTCCATAATGGGTGGTGAAAATGTGGACATGTGGCATGGTCACATGTATGTACATTGTACTTAATTGTAACATAGTTGTTGCTTTAATGGCACATTTACAATAGTTATAAAATAGTTGTCACATGCAATTACAATGCAACTCTCGAAAAAATCAAACAAGGTTCACTACATGTCTGATGTATATAAATTATTGTATAGAATACCCATTTTCAATTCACTTGCAATTATAATACAACTAATTAATATTCCAACATGATAATTTATTTATTAATACACCATATTTTTAAGGGAATAATTGCACATTAGTTGTAATACCCAAAAAATAAGGGCACAATAATTGTATCTGAATTATTTTTTGAATTTTAATTGCATGATAGTGTGGTTTCAACAGACGCAATTTCTCATAAGGAATTTCGAATGTCAATTAAGGGAGCTTGATCATGAAAAATCCTCCAACTTGCCCACCATTTACAAATTAAAAAAAAAATTACAATAAGGTTTAACCTATGGGCCATACAATATTGGCCGATCATGTAAAAGAACATGTTTCTCCTTTAGTTCTAATGATTCCAATGTGGCAACCTTGAAAAAAAAATGTTTCATTTGCACCAAAATAAATCAACCTCTCCCCTACCTCCTTTTTAGTCAACCTTCCTTGTTACATAAGGGATTAGGCAACGACAAGGGTCAAGTTGTTTACATTACCACCTTCAACAACACATTGAAAAAAATGAAAAGGATAATCACTATTTATTGTGCTTACATCACATATACATGAATTAATATCCAAGATTGATCATCAATAATTTTCACTTCATCTACACCTAAATAGACAAACCTACTTATAACCACAACATTTTGAATTTTTTTCAAAACTTGTTCACACATAAAATTTGCCATCTCCCAACCTACCCCATCAAACCAATGTTTCATGGGATTGTTAGGAACATTAAATAGTACAAACAATTTATGCATGATTGTATATTTTATCATGGGGCATGCACAATTGAACAAATGAAAAATCAAAGAAAATTAAACAAGTTTTCTTGTTTTGTTAATCTAAATTGCATTGTGATCAATTTGTTGCAACATTGCATCAAGACCTTTGGCAAAATACATATCATTGGCAACATCAATGTTGTTTTTCCAAAAATAACAATTTCATTTATTTATCCTTGGCATGGCTACCAAAGCCTTGTGATGGCCTACACATTTTTATATAAAATCTAGTTTGGGAACATGGAGTTTATCTATGCCCTCAATCCAAGTGCAAATCTTGCATTAGGCTTGAGTGACTTCACCATCAAAACCTAGGACAAACTTTGCCCAAGGTAGAAGGAACATCCATGGGAGTTACACAAGAAGAATGAAAAGTAGAAACAACATCCATGTGGACATATGCATTAATAAAAGCAAAAAAAAATTGGGGGATTATGTCCCCAAATAGAAAATTAAATTTAATGTTTTTAGGGGGTTGAACATCATGGGTGCAATTATAAGGGAGTTGCATAATAGTTGAAAATGAGTTGTTTTGATTGAGTTGCAATTGAGTTATAATGACTTAAACTGTATATACGATGACTTACAACTTTACAACTCATGCAACTTGTCCATTAGCACTCACGATGTACAAATACATTGAGTTGCAAGTGTCTTCTACAACACAAGAATTGAGTTGCAAGGTCAATTACAAAACACCCATTTTTCTCAAAATGATTCAATAACTGTGTTGAAAATGTGAAAATAACATGATTTAAGATCTTGAGAAATGTCAAAACTTGATGGACCTCAATGTTGGAACCTTTGAAGCAAGTGATGGCATATTAATGCAACATTTTAATTATGAAAATGTCATAAGAAAGCCCTTTAATTACTCAAGCAAGGTTGAATATTGACAATTTTGTGATATTCACACATTATTGGTCTTCTCTAGTTTGTTGTCATTGTTGGAAGTAGTCAATGCCTTGATCAAATTTGCTCAAGGAAAGGATGTTATCATTTGTGATTTTGTGTTAGATGTAAAAATATGACATATGTCAAGTTAATATTTTCATGATGTATTTTGATCCTATGATTGGTTACCAATGTGAACATTTTGAAATCTTTTGTGATGTTGTGGATAAATTTTTTGCCACCATCACCCAAAATTGGGTAATTAGCCTCAACAACATTAGTGCATAAACCTTTGCATTTTGCATGGTTGGTCATTCATATCAAGTTCACATTTTCAATGTACTTGTTGTGGTTAATCAACTAGTGTGCATGGATGTTTTCTTAGCATCCATTGCACAAGTGAAAACCCAATGTTTTATTGTTATTGAAAAGCTTATCACAAAATTGGATAGGTGTTTTATGGATTTTGAATTGTTGAATCCTTGGCATTGTATATCCATAATTTTGGATGCAACATGATGTTAATTTATTTTTCTCCTTGATTATTACTTTCATCAAAAGACATTATTGTAAATTGAAGAGGGTGAAACCCTCATTAAATCATTTTATGGAACCTTTGAATGTTAATGTCTTGGACTTGTAGCAATCCATCTTTAAACTCACTATGAAAGCACAAGCACCCTAAACCATGGTTAAACCTCCTTATACCAATCCAATGACAAAGTTGTGAATGACAAAGTCAACAATGGCTTGTTGATTCAACAATTAAGTGAGTATATGAAGTTGGTTGAGAGAACCATTGCTTCACTTCTTGGATTTATGGAAGACGAATACTTTTTCTCCGCTCTTGCTTTCATGAAAGACAAATTGCACAATTGGTTGGGGTAGCATTTGAACACAATAGTTTACATGTTTACACATGAATTCTTTACTCAAAATAGTTTCCCTTATTAGAAGGCCATTACAAGTTTGAAAGATCACAAAATGTTGATCATTGATGCCATTTAAAACCTTGTGTTCATTGGATTTTTGTGGCCTTCTATTTTCATGATTTGGACAAGCATGGTGATTATGTTTATTTCATCATGAGTTTTATTAATGTTGGGGTGTGGTGGGTGGGATGTTGAGTTGCCTTGGGCAAAGTTTGATATTACTAGAGCATGATTCAACTTCCCCTAAAAGTATTAATGCTCCACCTTCCAACTTCCCTAGTTATGCAATTTCAATGCTACTTTAGGTGGTTCAATTGTTATAAACTACTTCTTTGTTATGAGTGATGTAACCACATTCATCGGCTTGGTTTTTTTTTTTTTAATGTGGTTGCTAGTTGGACTTAATTTTTTTTAAAAAGAATCACCACTTGGACTTATTTTGAAAATGTCATGTATACCAAAAAAACCCAATCAACAAGTGACCTAGAAACCATCACTTCCTATGCCAAAAACACAAATAGGAGCCACTTAGGCACACTTGAGGAAAAAAATGGTTGCCACTTGTGCACATTAAAAAAAATGTATTAAAAAAAAAAACTCTACCCACATTCAACCAAGGCCTATTCCATTCAACAAAGTGATTGTTCTCACAATGTATCCATCAAAGCATGCACGTTTCCTCTTTAAAATTCGACTGACAATACTAAAAGGGGAAATAGCACATGGTTGCCTGGCTCTCTCACCAAACAAAATGGTTGAAATAGTGCTGGAATAAGATACCACAACCAGTTTACCTTTAATGGATGGTATGGAGACTAGTAACACTGTATATATGTTCAATGAGGTAAACAGATGATGTATGTAAAGGGCCCAAATTGGGGGTGTGAATGGAGATGCTTTCTCAAGAATAAAGTAAGGGTCAAAAGTCCCTTGGCCCCTGCTACTATACTTCATAATTGATTTTAATACCATAAAATCCCTTTCCCTGCCTACCAAAGGTAGGGCCAACAAAGCTTGAGGCTGAGACAAAAGTTGTCATGGAAAATGAATACTTCCATGATATAAGTAAAGTATTAATATTATGGTGAAAAGGGTAACAGCAGACATTTTGGCCTATAGGAGGGGAGACATATTCAAGGTTAGGAGGAGGGATGGGGAGATTGTAGGCTGGTTGTTTCTGCAGCAGATTTGTCTCTCTAGTTGTGCTTTCTCACTGCAGGTCTTCATTATGGCAAAAGAGCCAAAGAAACTGGCTCTGTTCCCTCTGCTTCAGACAGCTAAAAGGTTATTAGTTATTAGCTATAAAAGTTATCCATAAAGTCACCCTCTCTTTCACCCCCTGTCCCCTCTTTCAGTGGTATCTGCAAAGTAAGAAATTTTTATTAAATCTCAGTGTGAAATCCTGATACTCAGCATTTAATGCACAAGGTTTGAGAGTATTTATAGTACCCTAGTATCTTGGCCAATTCGACACTAATTATACGATTTTCAAAAATGTTGAAATTTTCAAAAATTATTTCTCCCAAATCTGTTTACTGTTTACAATTTTCCGTCCGTTCAGGACCAGAGAGTCCATTAGACAAGAAATATTGTGAAGGATAATATTTAAGAATCTTTCATTTGTTGAAATGAAAATTTCAAAATTAATTAATTATTCGACCAGCATGTGTTGAAATGGCCAAGGTACTACTGTAGTTGTACAGGTAGGAGCTGTGGAGGCGCTCAGGAAAAAGGAAAGAGGGGATGAAACTCAGTTTACCACCAAAATTGGTGGAAAAACTAGTTTGGATCCCAGCTATTTCGTTTTGTAAAATTTCATTCCCAGTTATGTATTTAATGCCTTATTACGCCCAAACTGGCCGTTCTCGTCCCCTAATCGCTCGACTTTATGGATAGCTTTTATGTATAGGAATTTTTTGGGTAGCTTCTGCAGATTTATGTTCTGAGGCTTTTCTTAGACTTGCCTACCAAGGCAAGGATATTGTGTTTAGATTCATTATAGTGTACAGTTGCTTAAGGGATTTTGGCCCCAAGGTAATAATAGGTCTATTTTTGTATGAGGATTTTTGAAATATGATATTTTGGCTTGTATTGAAACTTGAGATTAGTTATAGAGTTATAATATCTTGAAGGATTTTGGTTTCTTTTGGAGGATTTTTTGAAGTTTATATTTTTGGATGGTGAAATATTTGAGTTTCCATAATTCTTCTTTTGCCTTAAGATACTTTTTAATGTAAATGGCAAGGCCACAGTTTGACACACCCCTTGTTTCTGAAAGGAGGGTTTTCATTATGGCAAAATAACTAGGTAACTGTTCCCCCTTTACTCCTCTGCTTTTTAAAGTAGCATCAACTCAACACACACTACTAATAACATAACCCACCACACCCAAACAATAAGGGAAAAAGGAGATAATTGTTTAGAAGGTTTAGGAACACCCATATTGGGAATCTCAACCCTAATTTGGAACACCCTAATTAGAGTTTAGATTTTTAGGGTTTAGGAGAACCCAAATCTCGGGATGGTGAATGAATTGGATGAATGGACTGTTTTTCCTTCCTCTAGCTAAAACTGTAGCCAGTTCACTGTGGTGTGGTTCTCTCTCTTTTCCCAATGAAAGAACCGGCGGGTAAGTATCAAGGATATGGACTCTTGATCGACGGATCTCAAAAAATCAAAAGAGTGGTTCCGACCCAGGACCATGATTTTTTTTTAATTTAAAAGAATGGGTCAAGGAATCTGGCCTGAACAGCCAGTTCTTTGAGGAAACCCACCAGTTTTTTATAAACCCTAAACCGAACCAACGGGCAGGGCTATATAACTTTCAGAAACCTGGAACAAAATCAAGGAACTGCCAATATTGGTGTAATTGCTTCATTTGGTGAAATATGTTTGTTTTGTGTTTTTGGAATCAAAACTAATAGAAGCCCAGTTGGAATTTCCAATGAAACTCTTTGGATATGCTCTTTACAGTTCATACAAGGTATATGATTGTGAGAACTTGTTCCCCAAGCAAAAGCAAGCCCTGTTTTGGGGCCCTGTGCACCAGTGCTTCATAGTTAAATTTTTCTTGCAATGCTGCTTCATGGCAGCTGCTTCTTGCTCAAAACTTGAATTACACGGAACTAAAAAGTGGCTCACTTTTTTGACCTTTTCCAGAAGGTCTTGGAGATGTTCAACATGGCTCCACTTCACCCAACACACTGCCCTGGAAGAGAGCACAAAAAGTTCAAACCTGGCATAAGACCCATTAGGGGAAAAACTTCAAACATTGGGCTTTGCTATCTAAGCAGTTGACTGTTAGGAGTAGTGATTTTTTGTGTGGTGAATTCTTTTCACTTGACCCAAAAAATAATAATTTAAAGTGTTACAGATTCCTCTTTTTAAAAATCAATTCCTCTGGTGATTTTAGCAAATTTTTGAGATTTTTTTTTTTTTTTTTTTTTTTTTTTTGGGGGGGGGTTTTTTTTGTGTTTTTTTTTTTTTTTTTGGGGGTTGTTTTTTTTTTTTTGGTTGTTTTTTTTTTTTTTTTTTTTTTGTTTTTTT
>Ga0116227_10011649_pt1 | contig 14686 bp, 10 predicted proteins | sample S1TSphgellanicum_FD_89693 | JGI IMG/M metagenome (GOLD analysis project Ga0116227, IMG submission 89693) | Host-associated microbial communities from peat moss isolated from Minnesota, USA - S1T2_Fb - Sphagnum magellanicum MG | ecosystem: Host-associated > Plants > Peat moss > Unclassified... | reverse complement strand
CTATGATCTGGTGATCAGCAGCCATCATGCCGTCGCCAAGGGCGTGCTCACCAGGCCGGATCAGCTGCATATTTGCTATTGTCATACGCCGATCCGCTATGCCTGGGATTTGCAGCACGAATATCTTGCGCAAGCCGGCCTGGCGCAAGGGCTGCGCTCGGTGATCGCGCGCATCATGCTGCATTATATCAGGATGTGGGACATGCGCACAGCCGCCGGCGTTGACCATTTTGTTAGTAATTCGAACTTCATTGCCCGCCGCATCCGCAAAGTGTATGGCCGCGACGCGACCGTCATTCACGCGCCGATTGACGTTACAAAATTCAACCCGCGCACGCAGAAAGACGATTTTTATCTCGCTGCCTCGCGGATGGTGCCATATAAGCGCATGGATCTCATCGTCAGAGCCTTCACCGCCATGCCAACGCGCCGGCTCATCGTCATCGGGGACGGGCCGGAGTTTGCGAACGTAAAGCGCCATGCTGGCGCGAATGTGACGATATTGGGGTTTCAGCCCGACAGCGTGCTGATCGACCATATGCAGCGGGCCCGCGCCTTCATATTCGCGGCGCAGGAGGATCTTGGCTTGATGCCGGTGGAGGCGCAAGCCTGCGGCACGCCGGTGATCGCGTTTCGCAAGGGCGGCTCTTCGGAAACCGTCATTGGCATCGACGACCAAGCGGGGCGGCCGCCGACCGGCGTGTTTTTTGACGTGCAAAATGAGGCGGCGATTGTCGAGGCGGTGGCATTGTTCGAACAAGATGGCGGCAAGATCAGCGCGGCTTCATGCAGGCAGAATGCCGAACGATTTGATATTTCTCATTTCCGGGCGGCGTTTTCAGGGTTGGTCGACAAGGTTCGTGGCGGCAGCGGCGCCGCATGACGCCCGGGCTTACCCCCGGCGGCCCGCTCCCGGCAATGGCAGAGCTATGTTGACCGCGTCCGATCCGCGCAGCGGGTGTTTGCCGGCGCAGGGACAGACCGCCGAGGTCCAGCTTCTGCGCGCCTGCCTGCGCTGGCCAGTTGGGGCGCCCGATAGCGCGCGGGTCGCCGCGCTGTGCCAGGCACCGCTCGACTGGGGGTTGTTTGCGCGCCTGGTGGAACGCCACCGGGTAGCGGGGCTGGTTGGGCACGCCTTGCGCGCCGCCGGCAGTTTGAACAACCAGCCTGGACTGGCGGCGTTGACGGCCAATGCCATGCAGGCGGGCTGGGCGGAGCTTCGGTTGATCGAGACGCTGCGCGACCTTCAAGGCGCGCTGCGGGCAGAGGGGATTCGGCCACTGGTTCTGAAAGGACCTGCCTTTTCCATCGCCGCTTATGGGCGGCTCGGCCTGCGGCATAATCGGGACATCGACCTGTTGATCGAAAAGGCCGATCTTAGCACCGCCTGTAGCGTGCTTGAGGCGCGCGGCTATGGCCGGATTGAACCGCCCGCCGAGGCCAGCCGCGCCGAAGTCGCGCGCTGGGAGAAGCGGCAAAAGGATATGGTCTACCAACATGAATGCCATGGCACGATTATCGAACTCCATTGGCGCTTATTCGACAATCCGCATTTGCTGAAGCTGCCGCGGTTTTGCGAGTCACAAACCGTTACGTTAACGCGGAATTTTCAGTTCGAGACTCTTCCGTTAGACCTGCATCTGCTGTTCGCCTGTATTCATGGCGCGCATCACGCCTGGTCGCGGCTGAAATGGCTGGCCGATGTGGCGGCGATTTTCCGGCAGATGCCGGCGGCTGATCTCGCCCGGTTTTACGAGCATTCGCGGGCGAAAAAGGTGCATCGCAGCGTCGCCCAGGCGATGCTGCTTTGCCAAGACGTCCTCGGCGTGACCATTCCAGAGGCTGTGCGCCAGGACGCGGCAAAGGACTGGCGGATAAGGTGGCTGGAAACGGCGGCCTGGAGCGCGATGTTCGCGTTAGGTGCCGCGGAGATCGAGCATGTCCGGTTCGGCTCGCTGCCGAAGAACCTGACGCATTATCTGCTGGCCGACCAGCCACGCTATTTGATCAACGAATTTCTGTTTGATCTCACAGACATGCCGGATGCGCCGGTGGTGCGCAGGCTGCCCTGGCTGCGGCCGATCATGCGCATTTATTCATGGCTGCTTCATCAGTTTAGCATGGCCGCGAAGGTAAAATAGTGTTAACTTTAGGTTGCACGGTTTAGTTTCCAATTGGTTTCCAGGCCGGCGGAAGGAGACGGAACCAGCATTTGGTGGACAAGATTAAAACCGGCAGCAGAGCCAAACCGGCCGAGCAACAATTCAGCGAAAACCGCCCGGAAAACACCGCGCCATGGCGTCGCCGGCAGCAAAGACTACCGCCGGGACCGGCCATTTTCGTCATGGCTGGGGTCACGGCCCTGCTATGGGGTCTGTTGTTCGAGGCCATCCATTTTCTCGGGGGCCGACTGTTTTGAGGACAGAACCGGCTTTGCACGCGCGAGCAGCCACCGCCTGACCGGCTCATCATACCAATGCAGAGCCGCAAAGGCGACAACCGCCGTTAGAGTGACGGCACAGCCGGCCAGGACGTCGATATTGAGACGCTTGAGCGAGGACTGGTGCAAACCCGAGACGAAATGGAACACTGGCAGATGAACGATGTATACGGGATAGGACAACGCGCCGATTGTGGCTGCAAAGCGGCCTTGCGAATTCTGTGCCGCCCCCGCTAATACCAGGAGCGGCAAAACAAACAGCACCGCCGCGATGTCCTCAAGCGGAACCTTCATACCCTGTGCGCTGGACGGATAGGCGAGCACCGCGAGCAACACCACCGCAAGAATAATTCCGCCAAAAGGATTGGCTGGCACACGCTCATGCCAGCGCAGCCGGAAGATTAGGAGACCCGCGGCAAAACTGAAGCACACGCGCGGCAAACCACCCCAAAATGTGGGTGCATTCCAGCCGGTATTGCCGGTGACATAAAAAACATCCGCGGCGGCCAGGGCCACGCCGCTCAGGAGCGTAAATAGCACCAGCGCTCTTGTTCGCAGCCGAATCACGATGGCTGCCCAGACCAGGTTCGCGGCAATTTCCAGAAACAGCGACCATTCCGACGGGTCACATAAAAACACCTCGAATGGTGGCTTCGAAACGAGCATCGAAGGCAGCATGAAAATGTTGAACGAGAGAGACGTCAGAATGTCGAGCAACGTGCCACTATGGGCTGGAAAAAATTCATGCTCCGCCACATAAATGCCACCGCCGCCGAGCGTACCAAGGAGGGCAAGCGGGTATAAACGGATCATCCGTATGATGAAGAAATCGGCGAATAACAGGCCACGCGACATCTTGGCTTCATAAGCGTGGGCAACAACGAAGCCGCTCAGCACAAAAAAGAAATCAACCGCGAGATAGCCGTGCGGAAAAAATGCAACCGGAAATTTGTAGTCACCCAAATGATAGAGCATGACACTGATTGCGGCCACGCCGCGCAGCATATCCAACGTCGTAAAACGTTTCATTTTCGATCCCACAATGTCTCGTAATTTTCTATATCGAAAATATTTTATCTGGAATAGGGCCGGAAAGTAAAGTGGAACCGGCGGGAACCCAACCGAAAAAAACTAGCGTATTGAAGAAACAATTCTCATATGACGGTTGGGTCCGGACTTTTGCGGCTGGACACTAGTTTCGATATGGCCCCCAGAACTTCAGTTTCTGGTCCATTCGGACGGCTTGAAAAATGCCAGAGCAAAACTGAACATCCGATATACGAGATGACGCCGAAGATCACCAAAATGCCTATATGAAAAACATTGATCAAAACATCCGTTTGCCCCGCAAACAGCGCCGTCAAGGGCGCCAGCACAACCACCATGAATATCGCGCTTACTAAGGCGCGGCTATTTTGCATGAATTGCTCAGCCAAGCTCACGCCGATCAGTTTGCGGACGATGGCCATTCCAAAAACTATATTGATAATGCCGGTCCCTGCCCGCGCGTAAACATAACCAGATAGCCCGAACAGCCACATGCCGGATAGGCTTACTGGAAACTGGATGAAAAAAAATAGCGCATAACGGCGGAACAGCAGCGAGGTTCGCCCCGTCGCCAAGCCCAAGGCGTGCGCCATGGAACCAAAGGTTTGCAAAGCGCCCGCTACCGCAAGGGCCTGAATGATGAATATAATGGGCGTCCATTTGGCACCCAGCACGGCCCTAACGAATGGATCGGCAATCATGGCAAAGCCAAGCCCAGTTGGCAGCGATATCGCCACCATCATCCGCTGCGCCTTCATATAAGCCGCTTTCAGACGCGCTGGCTCTTGATGCATCATGGCAAAGGCGGGGAAGATCGTATCGTTGATCGGAGCGATGGCTTCACGGGTCGGGATGCCCGCGACACTGTCGCCCATCACGAAATAGCCAAGCGTCGTCTTACCTAAAATCGCGCCGAGCAAGGCCTGGTCCAGACGCCCGGTCAGGGCGATCGTCATTTCCGCCAGAGACAGCCAGACCGAGAATGACATCAGTTCCCTCGCATGCGCCAAGCTGAGACGAGGTCTGAACGGCAGAACCGTGTAGGAGAGTGCGTTATTTACGACCGGACCGGCAATGATGCCAGCGAGCAAGGCCCAGTAGGTTGGGTAGAAAACCGCAATCCCCACCGAAACGATCAGCGTCGTCAAACTATTCGAGGTCTGTAACATGAATTGCTGCCAGAAGATCAGCTTCTTGGTCATCATGATGGAGCGCGGGTTGCCAAAACCCAAAAGCGCAATGCTGATCGCGAGTGCCAGCATCACGTTGATGACGCGGGGATCTCTGTAAATAATCGATAATGGCCAGGCGGATGCAGCCAGGATAAGGGCGAGCCCCATTGAGCGGATGAGCGTGATTGTAAAAGCCGTATGGAAATGCGCTTGTTCCGGGGCGGGATGCTGGACCAAAGCCTCGGTGATCGGCACGGATGTGAACATCCAGATGATCGTGGTGATCGTGGTTCCCAAGGCCACCAAGCCGAAATCACTCGGCCGCAAGAGCCGCGCCAGCACCAGCATGCCGATGACCGCAAGAATATTGCGCACGATCCGGGTCGCGACAATCCAGGCCGCGCCGGTCAATAGTTTTTCACGGATATTCATGCGGGTTTCAGCGCATCACACGGCCAATCGATCACTCAAGGCATATCAACCCTTCGTCAAATTCATGTCAGGCGGCGCCAGAGCCGCCGGCGACGAAACGGGCGCCCGGCGGGGCGTCCTGGTCACCGCATAGATCATGCCAAAGGAGATCATCAACCCCACGCCCGGATCGGGCGTGGTGCCAGAGAGCAAGCTGATGACCAAGCCGGGGATAAAGGCCAGTTTTAAACCCCGCGCCAATTGGCGGCATTCGGCGTTAATCCTGCCGGCGGGCGGCAAAGAGGTCTTGAGCGCAAAAAGACCGAGCAAGACCACCCCAACAATCCCCGTGCTCGCGAGAAAATTGACCGCCCAGTTCGAGGTGCGGACGGACCCCACGCCCACGCCCACGCCATCGGTATGCAAAAACGCGTCAATCCCCGCTCGCGTCCAGGAATTCCGTTCGATGTAAGAGGATGAATATTGTTTTTGGAACAAGACCGAATCCAGCACCAGATGGATATGCGCCACCTCCGCGGGCGGCACCAGGGTCAGGCCGATGGCGCCCAGAACGATGCCGCCGATGACAAACAGTATTTTTTGCAGAAGGATCGCATTCAAGCCGCGGGCAAGCACGATTTCGGCGATGAACTGTCCGGCCATTAGCGCGGCAAGCACGGCAAGACCAACAAAGGCGCCCGATGAGACTGAGAGATACGCCAAATTGGCGAGTCCAAGGGCAGTGGCCGGTACCACGATATTGCGCAGCGCGCCGGTATAGGAGCGCCGCAAAAATACCAGCAGGCTCAAGGCAAAAACCGCCAGCTGACCGAAATCCGATGCCTCCGGTTCGAATCCCACCACACGCGTCTGGCCGGCAACCATGTCCGCGTCAAGCACGCGGTAGGTGGCATTATGGAACTGGGCGAGCCAATCCAAATGACCTACCTTGCCGAGACCAAAATCAATATAGCCGGAGGCCAGCAGGACGAGCGCGCCGACGAGGACAGCCAGCAAAAAATGCTTGCGAAACAAAGGTGATTGTCCACCATATGCAAATACGAAGGCCATGCCTATGGAACTCGTTACATAGATCGGCTGGGTGATGTTCGACGATGTGGGACTAAGCAGCGTTTTCGTGCCAGCGCCATTCAACGGAAACAACCGGAACGCGCCCGCGAATATCCGCGGGTACAGATAGGCGGTGACCAGTACATAAATCATCAGCAAAGTCAGAAGTCCCAGCTTGCGCACATCGAAGGCTAGGTCGATGAACGCATCGAACCTGCCGCGCGCCGCGAAGGTCTTGCCGATCAACACCGCCGCGCAGATGGTGGAGAGCGGAACATTGCCGAGCAGGCCAGGCGGCAGCAGGCTCAAACTGCCGAATGTCAAGGAGATGAACAGCAGATAGAGGATCACCTGGACCGGCGCCTTGATGCTGTAGAGGATCAGCAGCCAGAAGATTAGGACTGGAATATTCATCGGGAAGCGGCCAGAGAAAGCCGCGCGGCGCGAGATTGCATATCATGCCCGGCATGCAACATTCCGGGTTTCACAACGCATCGATCATCGCGGCCAGAGACCGGGCGGCGCGCGCCCAGGTCATCGGCGCCACATGCGCCCGCGCGGCCGCGCGCATGGCCGCCAGGCGTTCTGGGTCAGCCAGCAAATCCAGCACAGTCCGCGCGACCTCCACGGGCTCGTTTGGGTTGAAATACACAGCGGCATCGCCGCAGGTTTCCCGCAAGGCGGGAATGTCCGCCGCCACCACCGCGCAGCCGCAGGACGCCGCTTCCACCGCCGGCAGGCAAAATCCTTCGTACAGCGAGGGCACCACATAACAGGCCGCATGCTCATACAGGGCTTTTAGCGCCGCATCGCTCACGCGCCCGATATAACGCGCGGCCGGCAAGCTGGCCGCCGGCGGGCTGCCCTCCGGACGGGCCGCGAACACCGCCGAGCCGAGGGCGCCGGTGATGACCAAAACCTTGCCCGCCGCTGCAAGTTGGTCGGCGAGTTCGCCCAAGGCCACCAAATTCTTGTGCGCCGCCAGCGTGCCCACCGCCAGCACAAAGCCGCCGGAAACGAGCCCATGTTCCGCCAGCACGCTGGGATCGGCGACAATGCGCTCCATATGGTCGGCACCTTCCCGCACCACGCCAATATCGGCGGCCCGGCAACCCAGATGCGCCGCGATCTCGCCTTGCGAAAACGCCGATACGGTGATGATGCGCGCCCGCGACAGCACGAGCAGACGCTGCAGTAATTTATACCACAACCGAAATTTCCAGGAATAGGCGGCCGGCGTGCTGAAAACGCCGGCATCATGGATCACGACGCATTGCCGCCGCGCCAGCACGGGCCCGGTATTGCCCAGATTGATCAACACCCCGCCCCGCGCGGCGCGCGGTAGATCGAGCTGTTCCCAAACTTGCCCGGTGCGCCGACCGGCGGTCATGGCGCCTTGAATGCCCGGCTTCGCATCCGGCGGCACCAGGACCACCAGCCGCGCGCCCAGAAGGCTCTGTAACGCCGTCGTTATCTCGCTGGCAAAGCGCTGCACGCCAGTGAGATTTTGCGCGGCGAACCGGCCATTGACGTAGAGTGGGACCAAGGGCGGGCCAGGCGGGAAGGTCATCGCGGCGCGCTCTGTAATGTTTTGACGGTCCGTGGCCGCTTCCGGCGCGCCCCACGATACACCGCGTTGCCGCCGCTGACGGCAAAGCGGCTGGGATCCACGCGGTTGATGATCAACCCATGCGCCTTATCGCTCACGCCAATCGTTTCGCAATGCGTCATCAGGGCCTGGCGCGGCGTATGTTCAATGCTCACGACCGAGATCACGGCATCGGCATGGCGAACCAGGAAAAGAGCGTCCGATACATGCGGGAATGCCGGCGTATCGACCACGATAAAGTCAAATTCGGCCCGCAAAACCGCGAATAATTCGTCGGTCACCGCGGCGTTTAGCAAATCGGCGGGGCTGAACGGAAAATTGCCGGCCTGCAGCAGCAAAAATCTCTGGTCTGGCACGACGGCGAGCGGCGCGCGGATGCGCGTCAACAACCAGTCGGAAAGGCCGGGCCCCACTGGCACATCCAGCTTTTCGGCCAGATTGCCGCAATGCAGATCCGCATCGACCAGCAGCACGCGCTTTCCGTCGTCGGCGAACGCCTTGGCGAGATTGGCCGCCATTAAGCTGCGCCCATCGCCGACACTGGCAGAGGTGACCAACAGCACCCGGACACGCTGATCACCGGGAATGGCGTACAGATTGTAGCGCAGCAGCCGGAACGCTTCCGCGAATGGGCTTGTGGGAACCAGCGAGAACACGCCCCGGCGCGGCTCGCGCTTGGCGCGGTCCGGGATGAGCCCATAGACCGGCAACGGCACCTGACGGCGAATTTCCGAATCGCTCCGGAACTGGCGGGAGAAGGTGCGCTGCACGATCACCAGCCCAAAGCCCGCAACCAGCCCGAGGAGCAGGCCCGCTGCCACGTCCAGCGCCGGCCGCGGCGTGAATGCGATCAGCGGTAGCTGGGCATGGCTGATGATGCGTGTACCAGCGATCGTCGCCGCCTTGGAAACCTCCGCCTCCTCCTCCTTCTGCATCAGCAGACCGTAGAGGGTCCCCAGCACGTCGCTGGAACGGCTGAGCTGGCCGACCTGCAGAGACTCGCCTGGCATCGCCTTCAGCTCGTCCTGGTATTGGCTGATCAACGCATCGATATTCTGCAAATTCTTCCGTGCCACCGCCTCGTCATTTTCCAGGGTGGTTTTTATTGCGTCTTCGATCTGATCAACCGTGGCCCGCGCCTGGTGAATCTGCGGCGCCTGGCCGACGAACTGCACCTGGGCCGTGCGCAACGCGACCTCGGCCGCGGCGAGCGAGGTCGCCATGGAGGAGAGCACGGGGTCGTTGGCCTGGCTCATCAGGTATGGGTTGATCTCGGCATTCGCATCGCCTGTCGATTTGACCAGCTGGCTCAGCGCCTCCTGTTGGAGCAACAGGGTGGAACGCTGATTTTGATAGGATGTCAGTTGCGAAATCACCGCCTGGGCATTGGAGGCGACATCGACAATGCCGGTCTTGGACTGATAGGACGCTTGGGCGTCATTCGCCTGCGTCAGGTCGGCGGTAATATTCTTGAGCTGCTGCGCGATATAGGTCTCGGTGTTGGAGGCGGACTGGGTGTTCCAGGCAAGCTGGCTCTGGATGAAATCCTGCGCCAACTGGTTGACGAAACCAGTGGCCTGGTAGGGATCGCTCCACGAAAACGAGATGGCCGCCACATTGGTTGGCGCCGTGGTGGGGCCGGCGGCGGTCACGTCCAGGCCGCCCAGCACCTCGTTCACCATTAGTTTGGCCGGCAAAATATCCACGGTATATTCCGAACCAGAGGGCGGCGGCGGGCCGTTCGTGGCTGATTTGATCACCATGCTGATCCCGTCGCCGGACAAGACCTGCCCGAGCGCGCCGCTCAGCAACACCGGCCCCCCGCCATGGGTAGAGCGTAGGTCGTAATGACCATTTTGGCCAAAGCGCAGGCTATACGTAACGCCGCGGGCGGCCGGATCGCCGAACACGGCGAACCGCGCCACCAGGTCTTGCGGCCCCGGCGCGAAGGCCTCGATGGATTTTTTCTTGAGGAACCGCCATTTCCAATAGCTGAGCTTCTGCCAGCCAACGGGCCGGATAAAAACGTTGAGCCCGGTCTCCAAAATCGCCTGCTGCAGCAAATCCGGTGACTGGATAAGTTGAATCTGCGTGTTAACACTGTTGACGAGTTGATAGTCTGACAAAAAATTCTGGCTCGGGTCCGAATTGCTCGGCTGGCTGTCGCCTAGATAGACCGTGTCGGCGACGACAAAACGCGGCGCCGCCGTCATCGCCAGGTAGAGCCCAAGCGCGGTCGCGATGAGAGTCACCAGCGCGATGACTCGCCATTGGCGCCTTATGCCGAGATAGAACTCCTGAAAATCAGTCTCCACGCCGACATCGACGGCTTGTGGAAGTATCTGTTGGAACAGCACGGCCGTTATCCTTATATCGTCATTGACTGAGATACTTGATCGACACGAAGGGCGAGAGCACGTCGCCAATCAATGCCAGCGAGGGCGTCAACTCGGCAATCACCTGATTCCAGGTTGCAACCGGCGAAGGCGGCACGAACACGATGTCGCCCGGCCGTAGGTCAAAGGACTGCGCCTTGCCCTGCAAGATCATTTCGGCGTTCACGATGAAATACTGCCCACGGGGACCGCTGGAGCGAATGATCCGCACATCCGAGAGTTTTGAATTTGTTAGTGAAGTGAGATCAAACTGGGCGGAGCTTAAGGCTTGCAGCAGCGACAGCGCGCCGGCATTGAACGGCACCGGACCAGGCTTGGTGACCGCGCCGAATACAAACGCATTCTCATTGGCGCTGGTTGGAACAACGATAACATCGCCGGACGCCAATACGATGTTTTGCGACAGATCGCCCTGGACCAGCAGCGCATAAAGGTCGACAGGCAGCTTGACATTGTCTTGCGCCACATAGGCCTGGTACAGATCGGCGCTGGGAATTTGAACACTGCCGCCAAGTGACAGCGCTTCGAGCAGATTCAATGGATGGACCGGGTATTTGACGCCCGGATTGATGAAAGCGCCTAAAAGATAATAGCGCAGACTCTGTGGGCTCACCAGCTCAAGCGTGACCTGCGGCTGTTGCACGTAATTGGCGAAGCGGCTGGTCAGCAGAGCCTGCGCTTGGGTGATGGTCAACCCGCTTAACTTGACCGAGCCAAGCAGGGGGAGCGACACGGTACCATCGCTGGTGATCAGCGCGCCGCCGCTTCCCGACGCGTTGTTCCCCGCGCCGCCGGCGGCACTGCCATTTACTGGCACCGACAATTCTGGATGCAGATAAACCGAGATGGCCACCTGATCATCGGGACCCAGAACATAGGCCTGGTCAGGATCGGGGTTCGAAATGCGCGCAAGCTCATTTGGCGAGAGAGATTGAACCTCTGTTGAAACGATCGGGCTTGGCAGAAATGTCGTAGCGACCACCCCGGTGGCGTCCAGCGCCGTGGGGGATTGCGGCTGCACGCCGCAACCACTCAGCAGGCCCAAGGGTAACATCGCTCCATACACAAATCTGCGGACCGCAGGCACCCTGATCAACCGCATCGACTCAACCTGATTTCATATCCAAAGCCCAAAGCCGTAACCCCACAGGTAAACTTAACATCTGGCAAACTTAATATCCCTACGCTCAGGATATTAACCTCCAGTAAAAATTTCAGCATATTACGCCGGCGGTGCGTTAAGCCGGGTGGCCAGAGCGTGTTGAGTTTTTACTCAACCCGCCCTGGCTTTTTTTCGCGAGCCATTTCTTGGCTCGGTTGAATGCGTGCTTCGCACGGCATTATTCAGTTTAATACCGTAATGTTCTAGAACGCATTCTTGCCGAAAAAACCCAGTAGCGCCGTCTTCACAAGAATCTTGAAATCCAACAGAAGCGACCAGCTCTCGATATAGTGGAGGTCGTGGTCGACCCGGCGCTGCAATTGCATCAACGTATCGGTCGGTCCGCGCCAGCCATTAACCTGCGCCCACCCAGTAATCCCCGGCTTCACACGGTGGCGCAACGCGTAGCCGGCGATCGCCTGGGTATAGAGAATGCCACCGGCCCGCGCCTCTGGCATGTGCGGACGGGGCCCGACGAGAGACATGTCTCCGCGCAGCACATTGAAAAGCTGCGGCAGCTCATCAAAGCTCAGCTTGCGCATGATGGCGCCGAACGCAAACACCCGCGGATCGTTGCGCGTGGTGAGCGTGTGGTTCCCGCATTTACTGAGAAACATTGAGCGGAATTTGTAAACTTCAAACGGCTGATTGCGATAGCCGATCCGCGGCTGGCGGAACAGCACCGGCCCTGGATCGCTGAGCTTCACGCCGATGACGCAGAGCAGCAGCAATGGGCTCAAGAAAATGATCGCCGCCAGCGCCAGCAGCCAGTCAATGCAGCGCTTGCACGCCGCGCGCCAGCCGCGGAAGGCCGGCTCGGCCAGCTTCACCAGGCGCAAGCCAGGAACAACGCCCGTCCATTCGAAGGCGCGGCCCTCGCCCACTAATACGGATGGCTCGGGCAGCCACAGAACATTCAAAAAATGCACGGATAATTGGCCAGTGATTTCCGCCAGCATGCCGGGGTCCCGCGCCGGCGCCGCGACCACGATTGTGTCGACCGGATGCGTCGCACGGAAAGCCACAAGGCGCTCAAGCGTCTGGGGGCAGAGGCGCCACGGCGCCGCGGACGTATCGGCAGTCCCAATGTCGCCAAACATGCCGCAAACACGGATGCCGAACGGGCTCTGATCACAATGGGCGACAATTTGGTCAGCCAGCCGGCTGGACCCGAAGATCACGATATCGCATGACAAAAAGCCATGGTTCACCGCCGCTTTAAACGCCGCCGACGCCAAGACGCGCCCGGCCAGCAGCATCACCCAACCGGATAGCAGCCCGCCCGCCAGGTCCAGCGAGATACGCGTCCCACCGAGCGCCATGGCGGCCAGGCTGTACAGAGCGAACACCAGACCCCAGGCAGCCAAAATCCGCCCGGCGGCCAAACGGTGATTTTGGATCATCTCGATTTTATGGGCGGAAACTATGCCGAGTACGAAAAGGGCAGCGCCGGCGGCAAAGGCTGTGAATGCCAGCTCCGCCGGGCCAAAATGCTTGCCCAGGCTATGCGCCGTCCCAAAAAGAACCAGGTAAATAATTATAAAATCCAGCGCCGCCGAGGCGGGGATGGCGCGCCAAACTGACATTGAGACACGTGACATGCCCTTCCGCGATTGGCCCTGCGCATTCCTCGATACATTTGCGTCTATAAAAGACATCTTCTGCTCCATCTATTAACGGCATATTGCATCGGGTCAAAAATTACTTAGAATGTATTAAATTGTGGGCGTAGGCCATGTCAATTTTAATCTGAGTGTAAGGAAAAAATATTTTTGCTATGCAGCAATTTCCCGGCAACGGCCGAAGCGGACCATCGTTGCTTCGGGCCCGACCTGGCCGGCTCAACCCCGCGAATTCAATTATTTTCGTTGATTTCCGCAGTGTTTGCCGCTAGACACAAGGTTTGGTGGTGGTTACGCCGCGTACCCGCGGCAGCCGCCATTTATGAACAAATTATTAATCCCGCCATGCAAGCCGCCGCCACCACCCGAACTGGGGGCGTTCAAATGGCTTATGGCCGCCAACAACCTAGAGATGAAAAAGCCCGTCATGATCCCGCGCAAAGCTGCTTTTTTCAGTATATTGGTTTGACCCGCTTTGGCGGTGCGACAATCGATGAGGCTGGGCGCATTGCCCTGCCGCGGCAGATAATTGTCCAGCCGGGCGCCGCGCCAGCGCTGGTCACAACAGGGAAATGAGTTGATGTCTGAAAATCTATTGGTCGCGGCAAAGCCGGACATTGCGATGGCGCGCCTACCCAGCGGCATGGCGCTATTAAACATGGAAAAAGGTAAATATTATAGCCTGAACAAGGTCGGCGCCGCGATCTGGGAGCGGCTGCAAACATCGCCCGCCTCGATGGGAACATTGTCGGCGCATGTCGCCGCGCGGTTTCAGGTCAGCGAAGACGCCTGCCGGGCCGACATGATCGCCTTCCTCGACATGCTGCGCGACGCGGATTTGCTGGACCTTTCCCCGGCGGAAAGCGGCGAATGAGGCAGCCCCTTGCTTGATGGTCCGATGCCAGCCGAAGAGCTGGGCGCAGTACCTGACCACGGCTATTTAGCCTATGGCTTACGGCTGCGCGCCGACCGTATTTTTTCCGAGCTGGAACCTCACTTCAGCGACTCATACGACGTTATCATCCGGCGCGCCCGCCTCGGCCGCAAGTTGCCTGAACTTACGCAAATCACCTATGAATTCAGCGCCACTCAGGCCTATATCGCCTTCGGTACCGTCGGCCACTTCGCGGTCCATAGGGACGGGTTGATTGAATACGAGACCCTGCCGGAGACCGATCCCGGCATTCTGGGACTTGTGATTTTGGGCGTCGTCTCGGCAACCCTGCTGCAAATGCGCGGTCAGTTGGCGCTGCACGCCAGCGCCATCGACATCGCTGGGCGCGGCGTGGTGTTCATGGGCAATAAGGGGGCTGGCAAATCCACCACCGCGGCATCCTTCATCCGCGCCGGCCATCGCCTGCTGGCGGACGATGTTTTGCCAATCCAGCTAGAGCCGGTGCCGCGCCTAGTCCCTGGCTTTGCGCAGATAAAACTTTCGGCCGAGGCGATGGACATAATGGCCTTGCCGGCCGCGACCGCGACACCAATCCCGGATCTGACGTTTCACAAAAGCCTGCTGCGCTTCGCCACCGGCTTCTCAGGCCAAACCGTTCCCGCTTCACGGCTTTACGTGCTGCAAAGCGGCCCCACGCTCCAAGCCACCCCGCTTGAGGGCGCCGCCGGCCTCGCCGCGCTGATGGCAAACACGTATATGGCGCGCTTCGGCAGCCGGTTTTTCACCGGCGCCAGAGCGGCGGCGCACCTAAGCCAGTGCGCCGCCCTGCTTGCCGGTGTCCCGGTGCGCTGTCTTGAAATT
>Ga0116227_10011648_pt1 | contig 14687 bp, 8 predicted proteins | sample S1TSphgellanicum_FD_89693 | JGI IMG/M metagenome (GOLD analysis project Ga0116227, IMG submission 89693) | Host-associated microbial communities from peat moss isolated from Minnesota, USA - S1T2_Fb - Sphagnum magellanicum MG | ecosystem: Host-associated > Plants > Peat moss > Unclassified... | reverse complement strand
TTTTGAGTCATGGGGCGACACAAAGATGTTGGAGGCCTTGAGGTCTTTGTGTATCAATCCACGACTATGTAACCATTCCACCCCGTAAGCAATACGTCGCATCATATCCAATGTCAATTCCTTCGGAAAAGGCATCATCGTTATCATCCCCATCTGCGCACCCCTCTTCTTCTTCATCGTCGTGTTGTTGCGCATGCGAGATTTGAGGTATCGCACTCTCAAGTCGATGAGGTTTCGCAAATCTCCTCTCATCGCTTCCATGACTACCGAAACCTCGCCGGTGGTATTATCCTCTGAGTATCCAAACAGCTCGCAAATTCCCAAAGAGTAAGCTGGGTTTTTATGGGCCTTCGCCAATCGCCTACGCAATTGCACCACATCAACTCCACGGCCTTTGTACCTTTTCACCACTACCTCTCGACCACCCCGCGTCTTCCATTTAGCTAAGTAAACATGTGCTTGCCCCCCTTGTGCAATCTCCTCTACTAATTCAAGTTCCGACGGATCTATTTGCAGCACCTGATCAAAATTTTCGTAGTCTACTACAGTCTCCGCATCCTCCTCGACCTGAAGCTCACTCCAAAGGTACTCAGGGGCAGACCCGTAGCACGTCTGTTCTGTTGATTGCATTGGATCCTCCGGCTGAACCTCACTCGAAAGCTCCTCAGGCGGGGAACCGTAGTAGGCATGTTCTGTTAGCTGCATTGGATGATCCTCCAGCTGAACCTCACTCGAAAGCTCCTCAAGCACGGATCCGCAGTGCTTCGGTTCTATTAGCATTGGATCCTCCAGCTGAAGCTCACTGGAAAGCTCCACAACTGCTGATCCATAGCACTTCTGATGCTGATCTGTTGTTACTACTGAGGTGGCCATATTCTCTCCAGTCGCAAACTCTGGGCTTGCTGATTCGTAGCGTGCACTCTGCTGCATCGTTGGTGTAGTAAGCCTGTCTTGGTTCAGTTCCCGCGTGGAGGAGCTGCTGCCGAGCTTCGAACATTTGCAAAAACATATGCCCATGATTGAAATCAAAGGCTACGAGAGATGATCAAGGCTTGGTGGATTACGAAATGCTTTAGATTTAATCAATCAGGCACATAAGGGAGAGAAGAGAGAAGAGAGAGAGAGCGAGAGCGAGAGAGCGAGGGAAAGGAAAGAAAAGACATGAAATTTAAATGGCAAGCATGCGAGAACAAGACTTATCAGCGAGAAAGAGATGAAGCTCATCTCATCAACAAAACGCACTTAATAAAGTGCCCTAATCTGCTGTGGTCTTCACTTAATGGGAAGAACCCAATGTAGTAGCCCAAGTTAGGGTTGCTTTTTTTTTGTGAGGTAGGTGGCCTGGTGATCATCCACAAGAGTACTTAATCTTAGGGCCACTTTAGATGAGGATCCAAGGTCTAGGGTCCGATCAAATACAGCAATCTTATCAGATGAGAGCCATAATAAATTGAACCCAAGGCCTTTTTAGATGAGGGTCCAAGACCAAAAAGTGGCAAATCAAAGGCCAAATCTACATGGGTACCAATTTCAGAGGGAAAATCAATTGGTTTGAACCCAAAAAAAAAAAAGGGGGGGGGAGCTAAAAAGGAGAGCTCATGATTTGAAGAATCAAGATGCAAGCTCGTGTCCATTGCATGGTCCAACTCAAGGATTCAATTTGTTTCAAAAGAGTCCAAATTGGTTCTGACAAATTTGGACCCTGGACCTCCATCTAAAGTTGGCCTACTAAGTCAAAATTTGGGCTACATTACATTTCATAGAGGAAAATAGAAAAACTTAAAAAAGATGTAGAAAAATTGGAGTTCATCCCTCCAAGAGATTTAGCCAAATCTAGCTATAAACAAGCTACAAACCACATATGAAAAACAAATACTTAAATTATCTCCTCTATATATTTTTTTGGCTACATACTTAAAATCAAGTATACAAATCTGATGATTTTTACTAATTTTTTCCTGAATTCCCACAATTGAAAACCTCCAAAATCAATTGCGGTGATACAGCACATGCAATTTTGCCATCTCATCATGCCACTGCTTCATCACAACACATTTGAAGTTAGCCTCTTGCCCATATGTGCATTCCCATTGTACATTTTCCAATACCCAATTCTACATCTAGGATGTCAGAGATCTACGCCCTTCTACATGTAGGATTTCATTGATCTCACCCCAGCCAGGCCATTGGCAGGATCATGTGCCAGCACCTGTGCAGTAATTGGGTGATCTCAGGGCTCAAGTAAATCGGGAAGCTCTGGTCTTCCTCCAGACAAAACCAGCTCATAGTCTGACAAGCAATGGCCTTCAAAGGGAATGAAACCAGTGAGTAACTCATAACACACCATCTCAAAACCATACGCATCCACAGCTGCTGAATAGTGGGTGTCATGTTGTCTCACATTGCCTTCAACAATTCCAGTGCCCTCCAAAACCTTGTGCTATGAGAGATGGTTTCCTGGCATATCAAATGTTGAGGTTTGATCAATCAGGCACCTAAGCAAGAGAGAGTGAGGGAAAGGAAAGAAAGAGCAATGAATTTAGATGGGAAGAATGCGAGAACGAGACTTGTCAGGTAGAAAGAGAAGAATGTCCCATCAACAAAATGTACCTATAATTCAGAGCTTCGAATGACAAAATGCTTTCTGATCTGTGAGAAGAGCTTGAGCAAAAAGCAAAATTGTGAAGAAGCCAGTTGAAGGGAGATGCATAAAAGCATCTAATGCCAGAGAGCTCAGGAAGCAAACCCCTGAAGATGAACAGTTGGCACAAGGCAAACATATTTGAACACTTTTAGCTTGATCTCTGAGATCAAACCCAAACTGAAATCATCATTGTTTGGCAAGTTTGAGATCAAATTGCAAAAGTTCCATGTCAAGGCTCAAACTGAAATCAATATTTGTTTTGGCAACTTTGAGATCCAATTGCAAAAGTTCCATTTCAAGGCTCAAACTGAAACCAACATTTGTTTGGTACCTTGGAGATCAAATTGCAAAAGTTCCATTTCAAGGCTCAAACTGAAACCAACATTTGTTTGGTACCTTGGAGATCAAATTGCAAAAGTTCCATTTCAAGGCTCAAACTGAAATCAACATTTGTTTGGCAACTTTGAGATCAAATTGCAAAAGTTCCATTTCAAGGCTCAAACTGAAATCAACATTTGTTTGGCAACTTTGAGTTCAAATTGCAAAAGTTCCATTTGAACATTTCATTTATGGACTATCGACAACTGAATGGCAACTTCTGTTTGCAACAACATTATGACATGTACATGTGAAATTTCAACAAGTATTGCATGATCAGCTTCTCCCTTGGATGACTACCCGCAGTACCTAGCCTCATTAGGCACTAATTGATTACTTTTTGGAATTGCCAAAAAATTTGAAAAATACCTGCCTGTCATGCAGAAAATCTGAAAGAAACTCACTAGCTTCTAATTTAAGTTGCAAAACCATATCTATTGCAAAACTTCCTTCAGTTGCAATAGAAGAAGACTTTTGTTTCTCCTCATGTGAAGAAGGTTTATGAACTGCAGTCACTGATTTTAGAACTGTCATCACTTTCTCACCTTCCTGCAGAAATCTGAGCAAGATCAGCCCCTTTTCATGACCACCCAAGTTGCACCATGAACACATTCTTTCAATTGTTTCTATTGTAGAAATCTGAGCAAGGTGAGCTCCATTTCATGACTCCTCAAGTTGTGCCACCATGCACATATTCTTTCACTTGTTCTTTTCTTGCAGATATCTGAGCAAGGTCAGCTCCATTTCGTGACTCCCCAAGTTGCCTTGCCATGCACACATCATTTCACTCATGGTTTTGTTGCAGAAAACTGAGCAAGATCAGCTCATTTCATGACTACCCAAGTTGTGCCGCAATGCACACATTCTTTCACTTGTTTTTTTCTTGCAGAAATCTGAGCAAGATCAGCTCCAATTTCATGACTATCCAAGTTACAAGTGCTGCCATGATGTCCATTATTTTCTTTCATACAGCTTGCCACTTGCTTACACAACTGAGCTTCTCTGTAGTTTGTTCCAGAAACAGAACTCTGTCCATCTCATGAAGCTCCTTGTGTAATTGGGACATCACACTTTGAGCAGCTTCCTTATCCTCAGATTGCTTGTTCTTTGTCTCAGTTGGAGAAGTTTTCTTCTTCCTTTCAGGTGACATGAGCTTGTCATGGAGGAGACACACACATTCTGTTCTCTTTCGACCAGAGCATCCAACAGACTCCAAGGATCCTTGTGCTGCTGCTGCAATAGTGAGAGGAGGAGGACAGTCTGAGGTGGAAATAATTATTGCTGCCGCCAGCTCTGAATTTCGCTTCTCCAATTTCCAAGCTTCCATTGAATGAGACTTGCTGCCAACCAAATTTTGCTCCCTCTCTCGTGATGCAACTCGCTGTCCACTTGATGCTGTTGGCCTCATGAATCCTATCTCAATCTGGGATGTGCTGGATGTTGCGCACCTTTTACCAGCCACAGAGTTGGTAGTAGTATTCTTGTTGATAATCAGCATCTCATCCTTGATACAACCTCCTCCCTTCTTCTGCCAGGCTTCTTTTCTTTGAGGAGAGGCTCGTGCTGATGATGTCCTACGATATGTTACCAATTCAGAGCCAGCTACAGCAACATCTTCTGTGTTGTTGAATCCAATGGAGTCAAAATGTCGTCTATCTGCATTGAGAGGAGCCAGGAATACCTTGAACACTGATGAAGGATGTTTGGAGTTTGGATTGCAGAGAAGATTTGCACAAGCAATTGAAGAAGAATCAATCCCCTTCAGACCTTGAGGAAGCATCAACAGAAAGAGACAACAGATTCTCTGACTGGTGGTGAGAGAAGATGGAAGTTCATTTCTCTTGATTCAGAGATGGTACTGTGGAGGTTCTCTCTCAATTCAGAGATGGTACCACTTTCATACTATGCACAGACAGATAACTCTCTCAGTTGTATCAGGAATTTACAAAGACAAATCTTGTTTGGGATGATCATGCTCAATAGAAAGGACACAGGAGATGGTCTCTTTGTCTACCTTGTAGTCTATGGACTTGTGGAGCACTCCTTTGTGGTTTCTTGAGAGCTTCCAGAGAAGAGGAAAGTGTATTGGCATGGTATTGAGATGTTGCAGCCATACGCTGTACCTGCAATAAGCACAAAGCCACATGATTTTTGTTAGAATCCAAAACAGAATGTTGCATTGCAGTTTCATGCCTAGAGGATCATCAACATCATCATCACAGGTTCAAGCAATCTGATGCAGACAAGATGTAATGTAGAAGCAGAAAAGAGTGGGGCTGCTCACCTCCCAAGCATTTGCAGGGCAACAATAGTTCTGATCATTTGTAGAGATTGAGCTGCTGCTGCTGCTGGTAACTGGTGCAGAAATTATGGGGTACTGGGGAAGACATGAAGCTTTTGTGATTCTGTCAAAAGCATCAACCCGCATTTGGAGGTCTTTAAACTCAACACCAGCTTCATCAAGGATAAGAAGGACCTCCTTCATCTGGTTGAGATCTGACTCCAGCTCGCAAAGAAAGTAAAGCTCGTCAATTGCCCTGTTCATATTCTCAAATAGGTAGAACCACAATCTCTGGTGAAACCGTCCCTTGCATTGTCCTGCATCACAGCAGCAACAAATCCACTATAAAAACATGAAAAAAACACACCAAGAAAACTATGGTATTATATGCAATCCATGTGCACATAATCAACAGCAAATATGTAGATTCGTGATGATTCATCAATTCATCAGCACATGTAGATTCATGATGATTTATGCGCATCATCAATTCATCATCTTTATCTTGGAGCATCAACAAGAGCAGAGTAGCAACACCAGAAGACAATTTCATCATCATCGTCACTATGTAACAATCTTGATGGTAGCTTACTGCCATCATCACATTTTTCCAATTTGATAGAATTTGTGATTGTTCCAGCATCTGTCAGCTGCTCTTGATCTGCACTTTTCACTGAAGCACCATCACCCCTTTCCAAAGCAGCAGTTCCCACCCTTAAACCTTCAGAAGAGGTAGTAGTCTCCAACAGATCTGATGTGAGTATGACTTCATCAGGATTGCACAAGTCCATATCCTCTCCAGCTCCATCTTCCAAAGCTTTGACATTAGTTATCACCAAAGAAGCATAACCCTTCTTCTTCTTCTCCATGGCATTGTGCATCAAGTGATCATCAAAGCCATGAGCTGCTAAACTAGAGTTGGTGGCTTGAAAGGCAGATGAGGATTTTGGTGTGTATTCTGACTCTGATGCATGCTCCAGCATCATGCTTGTGTTGCCTGCTTGAGATGTACATAAACCACTTGAGACAGGGAGATATATGGTGGTGTTTTCTGCACTATCATCTTCTTGTTTCATGGCACGTTCACCTCTTCGAGTTGTTTCGGCTGCTGCTGCTGCCCCTCCATTTGCTTGATTTTGAGGAGCCAAGACATAAGCAACTTCAGCCAATGCTGCAAGTGATCCTGACACATCTTCATTGTCAAGTTTCAGTGCTCCTGAAGGTTGTTTCACACCTTTCTTGTTGTTTGTGTTATTTAAATCTGTGGTCATCCTGACCTCACTCAAACCAGTAGATCTCTCATACTCCTCCGCTGTTGCATCATTGTGCAACAATGTGAACTCATGACCATCATGACCATCTGCAAGCAGGGAGGTTATACCCTGGACCTCTGCCTTTTCTGCATTTGCTGTTAACAAAAGTTTCTGAGAATCTCGCCAGTGTAGCAGTGACAGTAGAGCAAGTCCTGCTTGAGAATTATATCCCACTGCATCATTTTCCTTTAAAGAGAAATTTTCTTCAGAATCTTCTTCATCATCATCTGCAGTCGTGATCATGTGTACTTCTTCTTGCTTCACATCTTGTCCTGAAGTATTAGTTGGCAAATTATCGAACTTGTCATGTGGATTTCCAGGAAGTTGCATCTGTTCCACATCTTCATAATCCAAGTCTCCCCATTTCATTTTCAGAGCATTTGATGCTCTTGCAGCACTTACTAAACTCTTACGACGCTCTTCCACATCCTTAGAACTACCACTTCCCTTATCCTCCTCCTCCTCCTCATCAGGTGCATCACAAACAATCCCATGATGAAGAGAAGAAGAGGGCGGCAGCAGCTCATGCAGAACCCTCTTCTGGGCTTCAGATTTCATAAGAGCCTCCTCCTCATCACCAGATGTAGAGGGATGATGATGATCACATGCATCTGCAATTCCTTCAGGTCTTGCAGCCACATGTGGATTTGTGCAATTGCTGTCAGAACATTGAGCTGCTGCTGCTGCTGATACAATTAACCCATTTGGATCTCGTACACTGTCAGAGAATTGTGCACACTTGCTACAGGTGCTTGCTCTTGTGGATACTGATTGCTCAAGTGTATTGGACTGAATGACAACACTCAACAACTCTGGTCTGAAGTAGGTCAACTCCCCAGAGGCAAGCTTGAATCTACTTTGTGTTGTAATGTCAGCTTCCTTATCACCAGAGAAGCCACCATTGCATGAATCTTCTTCTTCTGACAATGGAGAGATTGAACCAGAGAAGCCGCCATGGCATGGATCTTCTGACAATGGGGAGATGGAACCAGAGAAGCCATCATTGCATTGATCTTCTGACAATGGAGAGATTGATCCATCTGAAGAGACTGATGCTGCTGCTGCATCAGACTCCTCTGCTGCTGCCACCCTGATTCCCACAGCTAATTGCTGCTTGGTGGACTTGTCTCTTTTATTTGCTACTGCTGCTTTGTATCCTTTATACGTGAAGAAGGCAAACTTGACCTTCATGCATGCAGCATCCCTCAAGCTTCTTCAGATTGTTTTTCTGTTTCTGCTAGTTGCCACATGGATCACTACTCTTACCTCTCCAAAAGCTTGCAAAATTTTGCAACAATTGCTACAGAATTTTATGGTCATAACAAGCAGAGACTTGAGAGATGACTGGCCAAATGTGTTGATGCCTGGAGCAATAGGAAGTGCATGGAGCAAGACAGGAAGGAAACATCAACAACAGGGATGGGAAGAGGGTTTGTGATGATCCAAACGCAGTTTGCTGCGTGATCATGAGTGAGTGAGTAAGCGAGAGAGAAGAAACGATGGACTTCCCAAGTTCTCTCCTCCACCTATTGAAATCCTCTCTTTACTGTGATGGAGAATTCAAGAGGTTCAAGGCGACGTAACCGAGTCTTTCGGGGGCAAAAGAAAGGAGCTTGTTTTGTGTGGGTGCATGTCTGATCTCGCTCGTAACGTTCGCAAATGGGCTCCATTTGAGATGCAGTTTAAAGCAAAATCGTAGCCCAGAAAATATGCGAGCCGAAGGTATTCACGGATTTGAAGTCGCGTGAAACGACAAACTACAATTGTAGATATTTTGTGTTGAATTGCAGTTGAGAATTTTGCTGTAGAAAAAAAGGAAAAAGGGAGGGAGGGAGGAAGAGAAGACAGCAATGATCTTCCTGAAATGGTGATTGCCGAGAGCAAGCAAGCATCTCTCTTCTAGATCAAATTGCCGATGATGATCTGAATTTTCCCTCGGCCACTGCGAGAATCAGGCCTGATCTGCAACTCTCTCTCTCTCTCTCTCTCTCTCAACTCCTGGCAGCAGGTGTCAACAACCATTATTGCAGATTTTTTTTGGACTCCACACTTGGTGGAATATTGTTCTTTTTATGGCTTTTCAAGCCTTGCAGCTGCAGCTGCTGCAGACCAGCAGATCACTACAATCTGTAGTAGAGGGTATGTTGCTCTTCAGGGTTGCAAATTGCAACAACCCAGAAATTATTGACAATTTGCAACCCGTGGGTAGTCATAGCATGTGCAAGCCTTCCACTAGGATTGAAACTGGGAAGTCTGGAATCTCTCTGCTCTTGTTGTATCTTCACACTTGGTTTGACTGTGGATGGACGACAAGGTAACCCTTCTTGTTTGTAAACCCTAATCCTGGCGCCAAATGGCGGCGGCGGCCCCTGGTTCAAAACGACTACATGATTTGCGTTTAGGTCTCTCCTGCTGCAATACTAAGTTCTCGTGCTTGCTTGAAATTTCTGTTCTCACGGAGCTCTGGTTCTCATTCTCTCGTTGTGTACCTATCAAGCGGTTTTCTCTTCAGATCCTTTCGTTCTGTGTCTTGATGGTTCGGTTCGGTTTTGTCCGTCTTTCTCATTTGTAGTTGTTTAGCGATGTCGGGGGTCCCTGTTAACCATGTAAGTAGATTCGAACTGCCTGGCTGCAAGCTTTTGGTGCTTTGTACTTTTTCATCGGAAACTTCTTTTCATTTGAATGATGAAGCCCAAGCTCTCGTTTGTTTTCTTCGGAGATTTCCTTGCTTTCTTGCTTTCTTTTCTTTTTTGGGGGGGTTTGGGGACGTTGGTACCAAGCTTCCTTTTATCTTTCGGTGTTTTTTCATGTGGTTTGTCATTCATTGCACAAACAGGCATAATAATGCAACGATACACATCAAGGTTTGTTGTTGTTCACAGTTCCTTGATGGGCTCGCAAGAGCAACTTAAGGAACTGCTTTACTTCCCTCAACTAGACACAGTCCTTTAACAGCGGCTTTGAGAGGAGGAAGTGTATTACCTTGTTGGTCACTTGATCTGAAGCTGTCTTGATATGAAGCTGCATTCAGGTTTTCCCTGTTTTACAAGTAAGATTTGTCGACGAGAGAGAGAGAGTTTCTTACTGCACATCCCAGCGCTGATTGTCAACTTCCGTGGCATATACAGTCATACTTAATGTGCATAAAGGAATTTTTTCTTTGGTGAATGGGGTGCAAGACAACCCATCTGAAACAGTGGATGTGGTTGATGAATCCTATTTGTACAGCCCAAAAGCTTAGATCTCTTTACCAAAATGTTAAAAGATTTGAGTACACAATACCTGAAGGTTGTTCTTCAGTTCCTTGGAAGAGTTATATGAGTGCAACAGGTAGTTCTTCAGATCAAATTGAGTGAAACAATGAGTTTTTCCTTGTCACAAGAAATACAGGTCAATTTGACAAATCCTCCAAACATGAAGTATAGGAAAACGTTCCATATAGAAGGCCTTTGGAACATAGAAGATGTGGAAGGACCTCTATATGGAACCTTCACATGCCTTTCAGGTTGGAGATCCCCAAAGCCGAAGTTATTCTCAAGTCAGAAGGCCCCCTGCCAGATTCGCGGGTTTTTTCAAAACGAAGATACCTGTTCTCAGGAAAAAAAGGCTGGGGAGTGTCCCCAAAATATAAAGGCAAAAAAATGGACCTGTGCTTTCCGCTTGAGAAGCAAATGCCTTCCAGCATCTCCACCTGTACTCAGTATAATCACTCCAGACAGACCGTCAAAATGTGCCGGTTTAGCTCAGGAAATTGGTTTTTCTGCACAAATTCGTGCAGCTTGCCGTGGCTGGTGAAAGGTGCAACACTGCTGTGCACCTCCAAAAAAGAGTAATAAATTGGACCTGACTGCGGCTCAGTCTTGTTGCTTTCCCCAAACACAGCGGTTCATAGACATAAAGCATCGCTTCTTTTTTTCTCTTTGTATTTTTAGTACCCTCTCTTGCCCCAAGATTCCTCTGACATGATAGGTAACTTATGTGGCAGGGAAGTTACCCACCCGCCTGGCACAGGAACTTTCAAAAGTCGAAAGTTACTCGTCAAGCTGTTTTTTAAACTTGAAATTTTATTTTATTTTTTTTGGATTTTAATTTTTTGAAATTTTTAGTTTTAATTTTTTGTAATTAAGATTTGTGTTTGGTCAAAATCTTGTTCGCTTCTTACATAACAATGGAAACAAAGAATCAGATCTTGAGTACTTAGATAACACAAATACACCATTGCATAGACAAGTTATGACACGTTCTCAAATTTTTCGATAGATTCAAATATAAGTCTAAGGTGAAAACAACGAAAGAGTGAGGAGTTGGGGCACACTCTTTGATTCACAACACTTTGGGGGTAGAAGGGCATGTTAGACCTCTCGGATGAAAATTAAGAAAAGTGACAAACATCAATTATTCACACGAATCTGCACAAACCAAACAACAAGTTGGTTAGTGCATAGTTTGAGCACTTTTGGTACACGAATGAATCACGAATAAACTTGGACTCATTAGACTCACCATAGCTTAGACTTGAAGGAAGCCATCACCTTCCCCCTTATAGTATACTTTGTGCTTAGCCACGGAGCTAGCACCCAAATGGCATTTTGTCCCAAGATTCCCAAGTGGGAGTCCCAAAATTGAGACTCCTACGATTTTGAAATCCCATAATTTTGTTTGTAAACCTCTGATTGAGATGAAAGTTAAAGCAAAGTTGTAGCCCTCATTGAAATTTTTTCAATGGTATGTGGTACACCATTTGCACGCAAGGAAATTGGAATGATTCTCGACTTTTAGTGGTTGGGAGTCAAATTGGCAATTTGACTCTCGGCCCTTCTTTTGACCATGACTTGAGTTTTAAGTACTCAAATGAGTAATGTAAGCCCATTTTAGACATCTAAATTCCAAAAGATATTTAATGATATAATGAAAAATTCAATCCAATGAGTTCTAACCCCTGCAATCGCCTTCTAAAGATTTGGGAGTCCATTAGGACTCGAATTCCCAAAATGGGAGTTCATTTAGAAGTGTGGGGGTTCATTCCCTCACACTCTCTTGCACTCCCAAGAGCATGAAATGTGATTCCGGCACTCTCTTTTGGCCTACACCTTTGTAAGCTTTTACCTTGATCGCGAACCCAAGGCTAAAGTTGGTCAAAATCTTGTCCACTTCTTGCACAACAGTTGAAGCAAAATAATCAAATCTCAAATACTAAGATAACACAAATACACCATTACATAGACAAATTAACCCTTGCCACCACTCCATGGAAACAGATGTCAAATGGAAAAATAATAGTGTGGTAACCATGTTAAAATGACTAAAGTGTTGTCTGAAGACATGCTTGATTTCTTGTGAGGCGTCATAAGCATTTCAAATTCACTTTCCTTATACTAAAACTAAAATCTATACTCCATCCTACAACTACTTCAACTAGCTTCATAAAGTTCCATAGAATTACAAGCATTCTACTTGTAACTTGGTGACATCAAACAAGAATAGGCAAGAACTTTATGAAAGAACACTCACAAGTTCTCCAATTACTAGCCTTGATATACTCTCCAATGTTAACATGACTTTTTTGAATAAGGTCTTATGCCACATCAAGAAAAGTAGGTTCCATAAATTTTCTCAAGACTCAAATGTGAACATGTCAACCATGGAGAAATTTGTTGTTTAGAGAATGTCTACAATGTACTCCTACCATAAAAAGTAAAATTTGGCCCACATTCTAAAGCTAACAATGAATGATGAGAAACATGTTTGCATGCACAAATTGATGGCATGGTTAAAGAAATCCAAATGTTGGGCTACACCACCAAAAATGCATGTCGTACAAGAATGGATATCATTGCTATGATAGTTGGGTTGATAGGGGGGAATGATGACATGTTACCATGCATAAAACTTCCTCTATTTGCTTTGGGGTTAGAATAGTACCCTACAAACACTTGCAAATGTTGATCACCAAAAAAATCATTATCTTCCTCATAGGGCAATTGCAATAGTTCTAAGGGCATGCATTTAACCAACCCATCTTGAAACAAGGGCCAGCCAAATAAAACACATGGTGGAGTCTAAAGCTTGGTGATATGGTAGGGTACAACATTACCAACATTGAAAGAAAGCTCCAAAACTTATGAACCACAAATACCTTGCTTGATAAAAAACATGATGAACAAAGGTCACTATGTGCCCCAAGGATTGCCACTTGTCTCCATCCCTTGAGGACAAATGGTTTATCTTTTGTAGATAGGATATCTTCAACAGTTGATGTGCAACAAAAGTCTCTTGCACCATTTGAACGCAAATTTTATCACATGCACAAAAACTCTTCACCCAAACTTAAGAATTTTCATAGCCAAGTCAAGAGTGCAGTTGCTTTGTAGCACCAACTTGGCCATGTGACAGAGCCCCCATTGAACCATGCTGAACATTAAAGAAGGAGAAACAGTTGGACGTGTCATGTGTAAGGCACTTTTTCCTAGGACAATCCACAAGTACGGCAAATGTCTCCGTGACCTCAACTTCTGAAGAAGAATCAGCACTGCAATTTACTGGAACAACTCTAAGCTCAAATGACCCCTAGACCCCCCACATCCAGAACACCAACCAATGGAACTCCACATTCCCCAAAGGCTAATGTTGGCAACTCCAGTAACTCTGAAAATCCATCCTCCAATTCTTGTGATTATACTCAAATGGCCAACATATCCCCACTTCCAATCTTAAAATGAAGAGTAACCATAATGGATAAACTAAAAGTGAAGGTGTCATACACCAACACAACAAGAACAGTAGTGCAACAATGGCAGGCCTGAAGAGAGGAGAACCCCATCCATCAGTGAAATGATCTCAATCACCCATCCACCAACCATTCATTGATTATGAAAGCTGATCAACAATTAAAGTTCCCTGAGGCTCTAAATTGATGTTCAGCAAAAAATTCATTTCTTCACTCAGAGTACCCGGATCCATCCTGGCCCCAAACCCCTGAAAGAGACACAATTTTTTGTCAACTTGCAAATGAGTTTCCTATGGCTAGAGTTCCCTGAGATGATGTATATAACCTAATGGAGCTAAAACACCCACAAATGCATCATTGTTTCAGGACCTCCTGCCACATGTACTGAAACTACTTCATTTTTGGCAACCAAATTATTGTCAATGGCCCCTGTTCTGTGTGCTCAACCAATGTCTTTTCACGGGATGACATGAACACACAGCATGAGGAACTCTCCAATTATCAATAACTGTGTAAGAGGAGATAAACAGTAGAAAGGAAAGACAATAATAACTTCATAATCTGTGCAGGAATGCCAACTTTCAGAAGACTTCAGCAGAATGTAGTAATATGCCAAAAATCAAACCACAAAAATTGAAAACCTTCAACAAGTATAAGCTGTCACAAGTGCACAAGCACCCTAATTTTATTAACTAAAAGATACAGGATGAAAGAGCCAAAGACTGGGGCCAAGGAGACCCACTGTCAGGTTGGAGTTGGTAACTGATCTTGCTTACCAAATGAGAGTCTAAGCAGGCTATACAGGAGATCACCAATATAAAAAGCCACAGAGAAACAAACAGAACAGACAGAGAGGGAGAGAAAGACCTTGCACCCTGCAGAAGGGAAGTACATAGCCACAGATAACCCATCACCATGGACTAGAATGGGGAGAAGACTACACAATAGAGTATCCGGTCTAATCCTCAGATGAGATGAAGTTGCTAAATTTGGGAAGCAGTAGCCAGACGACTGGCAGGTCGTTGAAGCCCCTTGGAGTTGGGTGGAGACATTGGAGAGCCCTGTTTAGCCAAGTTTTCCGTTTCTCCTCTCGCTTCATACGAAGCTCCTGCTCAAGCTCCTCCTTCCAGAGCCTTTGACGCTCACTAGAACTCAGACGAGAGCTTGGTAGCGGTTGCTGTGTGTCATTAATAAGACCTTTCCATTCATTCAACCGTGCTAACGGAATTTCCAAAAGAGGGGAACAATTGACACTGGGAGAAGGTGCTCCAGTTCCACTGGGGCTCCCAGAACTCACACTCGTCTCACTCTCTTGGCTGCTTCTGATTCCAATTGACCTTCCAC